>VAPH01006817.1_pt1 | contig 10012 bp, 11 predicted proteins | sample 3393861 | NCBI WGS metagenome assembly VAPH01 (sample SAMN08290439, study PRJNA428436) | hydrothermal vent metagenome | isolation source: Deep-sea hydrothermal vent chimney | place: Atlantic Ocean: South-mid Altantic Ridge | reverse complement strand
TGCAACGGTAATGCTGTGGGCACCGACTCTGCCAATCTGACGTCCGAAGAGTCCCGCTACCAGTGCTGCAAACAGGCAAACTAGCGGAATAGCCAGATAAACAAGTTTCATGTCATCCATCATGCTATCCCTTTAAACTGTCCAGATCTTCAATGTTAATGGTACGCCTGCGCCGGAACAGTACAATGATTATGGCCAGACCGATAGCGGATTCTGCTGCTGCTACAGTCAGGATAAAAAAGACAAAAATCTGTCCAGCCAGATCATTCATATAGTGAGAAAAAGCTATAAAGTTAAGATTTACAGAGAGCAACATCAACTCAATAGACATCAACACGATGATGACATTTTTCCTGTTCAAATAGATCCCGGTCACACTAATGGAAAATAGTATGGCACCAAGAATCAAATAGTCAGATAAAGCGATCATTTTAAACCCTGGTCCTGCTTCTCAGCTTTCATTTTTACCACACGCAAACGATCTTCTTTACGCACGCGCACCTGATTAGCGGGCTTCTGTCGCTTACTGGACGTTCGCCCTCTCATGCTCAATGCTATGGCTGCAACGATGGCCAGCAGCAGCAGCACGGCGGCCAGCTCAAACGGATAAACATAATATGTGTATAACAACAGACCCAGCTGATGTGTATTGCCATAATCTGCCGCTGCAGCGGCCGGTGCTGGCATTTGATCCAGTTCAAAAGGACCGGAACTAAAAATAATGGCCAGTTGCAGCAGTATGATGACAGCAACTGTCGCACCGATAGGGAGGTATTCAGCAAAGCCCTCTCGTAGCTGATCAGTATCGATGTCCAGCATCATCACCACAAACAGGAACAACACCATTACCGCACCGACATAGACCAGTACCAGCACTATCGCCAGAAACTCTGCTTCCAGCAATAACCAGATCACGGCCACAGTGAAAAATGTGAGTATCAGAAACAAAGCCGCGCGCACCGGATTGCGGACAGTAATCACCAGACCCGCAGCTATAACAGCTACCGATGCAAGAAAATAAAATACCAGTTGTTCAAATGTCATAATATCTCGGCCTAGCGGTATGCCGCATCCCGTCTTCTGTCACTTGCTATGCTCTCTTCCATGCGGTCGCCGACAGCCAGTAACATGTCCTTGGTATAATAGAGATCACCAATTTCTTCACCGTGATATTCGAATTCACGCGTTTCAACGATGGCGTCTACCGGACAGGCCTCTTCACAAAACCCGCAAAAAATGCATTTAGTTAAATCAATATCGTATCGCTTTGTACGCCGTGAGCCATCTTCTCTGGCTTCAGAATCTATCTTGATTGCCAACGCCGGACACACTGCCTCACATAATTTGCAGGCTATACAGCGTTCTTCTCCATTGGGATAACGGCGCAGCGCATGCAGGCCACGAAAGCGGAATGACATCGGTGTTTTTTCTTCCGGATACTGAACCGTGATCTTTCTCTGGAACAAGTGTTTACCTGTCACTGACAGGCCTTTTATAAGCTCTATCAGGAATAAACTTTTTATGGCATAAAGTGCTTTTTTCATCATTTCATAACCTTAGTGGAACAGGTAACCCCACGGTGTAAGAAACATCATGACGCCCATAAAAACAATCCAGATGATTGTTAGCGGGATAAAGACTTTCCAGCCCAGACGCATAATCTGATCGTAGCGATAGCGCGGGAATGTCGCCCGGAACCAGAGAAAAAGAAACAACAGCACACTGGTTTTTAATAATAACCATTGAATACCATCACCCAGTAAAATGATCTCTGATGCGGCACCAAACGGTGACATCCAGCCACCGAGAAACATCAAAGATGCCAGCGCTGAGATTAAAATCATATTCGCGTATTCGGCCAGGAAAAATACAGCAAAGGTCATGCCGGAGTATTCAATTGAGAAGCCGCCAACGATTTCTGATTCGCCTTCAGCGACATCAAAAGGTGAGCGATTGGTTTCGGCCACGCCGGCAATAAAGTAGACGATAAACATTGGGAATAATGGCCACAGATACCAGTTTGTCAGCCCCCCCGTCTGCGCCAGTACTATTTCACGAAGGTTCAGGGTTCCGGCAGCCATCAAAACGGTGACCAGTGCGAAGCCCATCGCAATTTCATAGGAAACAATCTGAGCAGAAGCGCGCATAGAACTAAGAAAGGCATACTTCGAGTTAGATGCCCAGCCTGCGATAATGATGCCGTAAACGCCGATGGAGGTCATGGCAAGTACAAATAAGAGTCCTGCGTTGATATCAGCCAGTATCAGAGTATCGGTGAAGGGGATCACCGACCAGACAGCAAATGCCGGGCCGATTGCCAGTATCGGCGCCAGTATAAACAGGTATTTATTTGATTTTGTCGGAACGATTATCTCTTTAAGGATAAGTTTCAGTGCATCCGCAATGGGTTGCAGCCAGCCCCTGGGGCCGACACGGTTAGGGCCAATGCGTATCTGCATGTAGCCGATAATTTTTCGCTCTGCATACGGTAAATAGGCCACTGCCAACACCAGCGGAATAAAGATCGCCACCACTTTAATGAGCGCGATAAGCAGGACATGCAGCCAGTCCCATTCCGGCAGAAAATCAAGTAGGTAAAGGATCCATTCAGGCACGGGACTTTACCTCTAACCAGTTTGCATTGCCTATGGCTGCGGTTTCCTGCATAGCCGTTGGCAACAGTACGCAGTTAAGCGGAACGGAAGTACTGGCATAGACATCGATATCAATTTCGCCACTGCCATTTACCATTTCCACACAGCTGCCACCCTTGATACCCAGTGTTGTCAGCGTTTCCGGGTGCATTCCGGCAGCCGCGGGAGGGTTATCCAAAGTTTCCTGCAATGCCTGTGAATGACGCGTAGCTGAATCGATACGGTATAGAGGGAGATAAGCAATACGTGCAAGTTTGCTCGGTTCAACCAGAACCGGAGCATACACATCGGTAGAACCTGATTCCCAGCTTATGCTGCTGGTTTCATCGCGAACGGTCTCGCATTTTGTATATTCAAAACCATCTAAGTCGAGATAATTCGCCAGTACACGTAATACCTTCCAGCCCGGTCTTGACTCACCCAATGGGTTAATGGCCGCTTTCCAGCTTTGAATATTGCCCTCGCAATTCACGTGTGAGCCATCGCTTTCACTTACTGTAGCTAATGGCAACATCACATGCGCCAGATCATCAATTTCTTCGTTACGATAACAGCCGATATGAATAACCATGCCTGTATCCCGTAAAGTTTTTACGGCCTTTTCGCCAGCCAGACTATCCATTGAGGGATCGATATTAAAGAGTAAACAGGCTTTTAACGCTGTGCTCAGCATCTCGGATGCATTTTTACCGGCATTTTTTGGGTCAGGTATAAATGATGCCTGCCATGCCGCTACGGCATTACCCTCTTCCAGCCGGCCAGTATTAGCACCGGTGATATTACCAATGATCGTAGCCAGTGCAACCAGCAAGGAGTAGTTAGAATCCATCTGCGCCATCGTTCCAACAATGATGTGCCCATCACTGCCCGCGTCAATAAGAGAACCAGCCAGCCTTTCCAGTTCTTCATCGACGGCGCATGCTTCGGCAATATCTTCTACCACCGAATCGATAGCGACCTGCTTTTTCTGCGAAACGATTACTGCAAGACGTGCCAGTGCCGCCACATACTGTGCCGGAGAAACAGCAATATTGGCCTGCAGGGGGAAAGCAAAATCGAACTCTGCACTATTGAGCGAGCTTATGCTGGCGCCATTTTTTACTGCCTTGCGCAGGCGTGTTGCCAGTATCGGCTGCTCTTTTCGAATGTTGCTGCCTACCAGTAATACTGTTTTTGCCTGCTCCAGGCTGCTTATACTGTCACCCAGCAATGGCGCTGGCATAGAACCATCTGCTCTAAAATCCTGCTGTCGTAGACGGTAGTCCATATTCTGGCTACCCAGTCCTCGCATCAGTTTTGCCAGCAGGGTAAATTCTTCCAGTGTGCTGCCTGGCGCAGCGAGGGTCCCTATGCTGTCAGCACCAAATTCTTCAACTATCTTCTTCAGCTTGCTGGAAACATTATCCAGTGCTGTCTGCCAGTCGGTTTCTTTCCATACACCGTCAATCTTCAGCATAGGTGTCGTTAGACGATGGTTTGAACTGCTTGCGGTGTAACTGAAACGATCGCGATCTGACAACCATTCCTCATTTATCGCCTGATTCTCACGTGGCAACACACGTAATACTTCACCACGCAACGTTTGAACCAGGGTATTCGAGCCCACAGTATCATGTACAGCAACACCAGCATGGCTCTGCATTTCCCAGCTGCGTGCCTTGAACCTGAACGGTTTGGAAGTCAGCGCACCCACCGGGCATAAATCGATAACATTGCCTGACATCTCAGAACTAACGGTTTGCCCCATAAAGGTCATGATTTCACTGTGCTCGCCACGGTTCACCATACCCAGTTCCATGATCCCCGCTATCTCCTGCCCAAAACGCACACAACGGGTGCATTGGATGCATCGAGTCATGTCGGTAGAAATCAGCGAGCCTAAATTCTTGTCGAAGACGACACGCTTGCCTTCTGAGAAGCGTGATATGTCCTTGCCATAGCCGACGGCTAAATCCTGAAGCTCACATTCACCGCCCTGATCACAGATCGGGCAGTCCAGCGGGTGATTGATGAGCAGAAATTCCATCGTGCTTTTCTGCGCGGCACGTGCGACTTCAGATTGCGTCTGCACCTTCATGCCATCTGTCACCGGTGTCGCACAGGCCGGCAATGGCTTTGGTGCATTTTCCACCTCAACCAGACACATGCGGCAGTTCGCGGCAATGGACAGCTTATCGTGATAGCAGAATCTCGGAATATAGATACCCGCAGCATCGGCGGCTCTGATCAACATCGAGCCTGCTTCTGCTTCTATCGTTTGTCCGTTTATTTCTATCGTTGCCATATCTAGTTGTGCCGTCGTATATATCAGGCAGCTTTTCTGTGATTTGTATTCAGATCAATTTTTGCTTCAAACTCACTTCTGAATCGCGCGATAAAACTTTCTACCGGCATCGCTGCGGCGTCGCCGAGTGCACAGATTGTGCGTCCCTGAATGTTGTTAGCCATATCGGTTAACAAATCAAGATCTTCAATTTTTCCAGCACCCGTATTTATGCGGTGAATGACACGGTAAAGCCAGCCCGTTCCTTCCCGGCAAGGTGTGCATTGGCCGCAGGACTCCTCATGATAGAAGTAGGAAAGCCGTTCAAGCACGTCAACCATGTCGGTGGTATCATCCATCACGCTCACTGAACCGGCACCCAGCATAGAACCCGCACCGGCGATGGAATCATAGTCCATATCCAGTTCCATCATGATATCGCCAGGTAAGACGGGAACAGAAGAGCCACCAGGTATAACAGCCTTCAGTGCTCGACCATCACGCATGCCACCGGCTAACTCAAGCAGGTCCTTGAATGGGGTCCCCATCGGTACTTCATAATTTCCCGGCTTATTGACATGGCCGGAAACCGAAAACAGTTTTGTGCCGCCATTGTTGGGTTTACCCAGCTCAGCAAACCAGCTGCCACCTTTTTCAAGGATCACTGGCACAGAGGCCAGCGTTTCAGTATTGTTGATTGTCGTCGGTTTGCCATAGAGGCCGAAACCGGCAGGAAATGGTGGCTTGAACCGTGGCTGACCTTTTTTACCTTCCAGTGATTCCAGCAGAGCCGTTTCTTCGCCGCATATATAGGCTCCGGCACCGAGGTGGGTATACAATTCGAAATCAAAGCCAGAACCCTGAATATTTTCGCCGAGTAGACCGGCCTCTCGAGCTTCTGCCAGAGCGGCTTCGAAGCGTTCATACGGCTCCCAGAATTCACCGCGTATGTAGTTATATCCGACAGAGGCACCGATGCAATAACCGGCAATAATCATGCCCTCGGTCAACTGGTGTGGGTTATAGCGCAGGATGTCGCGATCCTTAAAAGTACCCGGTTCACCTTCATCCGAATTGCAGACGATATATTTTTGCCCCGGTGCCGTACGCGGCATAAAGCTCCACTTCAGCCCGGTTGGAAAGCCCGCACCTCCTCGTCCACGCAGGCCGGAGGCTTTAATTTCTTCTATAATGTCTTCAGCCGGTGTTTTTTCACTTAAAATCTTTTTAAGTGCGGAATAACCGCCGACTTGCAGGTAAGACTTCAGGCTCCAGGGTTCGTCCTTTGCCAGCGTCCGGAAGCAGACAAGATTTAATTTGCTTTCATCAATCATGTCAGTCCAGTGCCTTGAGTATACGATCGATACTTTCAGGCGTCAGATTTTCGTGGTATTCCCTGTTCACCTGCATCATTGGTGCACCGCCGCAGGCTCCTAAGCATTCAACCTCTTTAATCGTTACGCGCCCGTCCGTAGTTGTTTCTCCCGGGCCGATACCTGTTTTTTCTTTCAGGTAATCGAGTATTTCTTTAGAGCCGCGCAACTGACAGGAAATGTTGCTGCACACGCAAATCTTGTGTACGCCTACATCTGCATGCTCATACATAGAATAAAATGTTGCCACTTCATAGACATGGATAGCGGGTATACCAAGCAGGTCAGCAATTTCCTGCATGATTTCTTTACTTACCCAGCGATATTCTTCTTGTACGATACGTAATGCTGCCATGACGGCAGACTGTCTACGGTCAGCGGGATACTTTTCCAGTTCTTTTTCAATCTGCGCTACGGCTGAAGCAGATAATGTCATTGTTGTCATCGGTCAATTTCTCCGAAAACAATATCCTGAGTACCGATAATAGCAACGACATCCGCCAGCATATGGCCATTGGACATTTCGTCCAAAGCAGCGAGATGGGAAAAACCCGGTGCACGGATTTTTAGCCGGTAAGGTTTGTTGGCGCCGTCTGATACCAGATAGATACCGAATTCACCCTTAGGGTGCTCGACGGCGGCATAGGCCTGCCCTTCCGGTACGCAAAAACCCTCGGTAAACAGCTTAAAGTGATGGATCAGGGCTTCCATATCGTGCTTCATCGATTCACGCTTTGGTGGCACAAGTTTATGGTCTTCAACAATCACTGCACCGTGGTTGTTGCGTAGCCATTCGACACACTGACGTATAATTCGGTTAGACTGGCGAAGCTCCTCCATACGGACCAGATAGCGATCATAGGTATCGCCATTTGTGCCTACGGGAATATCGAAGTCCAGGCGGTCATACACTTCATAAGGCTGCTTTTTACGCAAATCCCACTCAACACCTGAGCCGCGTAACATGGGGCCGGTAAAACCAAGATTTTTCGCCCTTTCAGCTGAAACGATGCCGACATCCACCGTACGTTGTTTCCAGATACGGTTATCGGTTAATAGTGTTTCGTATTCGTCAACATGGCCGGGGAACCGCTCGGTGAAATCCCAGATAAAATCCAGCAGGGAGCCCTGGCGGTTTTCATTCATTCTGTCGACGGCTTTCTGATTATGCCATTTCGACGGTTCATACTGTGGCATGCGGTCTGGCAGGTCGCGGTAGACGCCACCCGGACGGTAATAGGTTGCATGTAAGCGTGCACCGGATACCGCTTCGTAGGCATCCATCAGGTCTTCACGTTCTCTGAAACAATAGAGGAACATGGTCATGGCACCTATATCCAGGCCATGCGTACCCAGCCACAGTAGATGGTTCAGGATACGCGTGATTTCATCAAACATGACCCGGATATACTGAGCGCGAAGTGGAACTTCTACGCCAAGCATCTTCTCTATTGCCATCACATAGGCATGTTCATTCGACATCATGGAGACATAATCCAGCCTATCCATGTAGCCAATGCTTTGATTGTAAGGCTTGGTTTCTGCCAGTTTTTCCGTAGCACGGTGCAACAGACCAATATGCGGGTCGGCTCGTATCACCACTTCACCGTCAAGTTCAAGCACCAGGCGCAATACTCCGTGCGCCGCTGGATGCTGCGGGCCGAAGTTCATGGTGTAATTACGAATCTCAGGCACCGTAGCCTTCCTCCCGAATAACTCTTGGAACAAGGGTGCGGGGCTCGATAGAAACTGGCTCGTAGACTACCCTGCGCTTTTCTTCGTCATAGCGCATTTCGACATGACCGGATAGCGGGAAATCCTTGCGGAACGGATGACCGACAAACCCATAATCGGTCAGGATACGACGAAGATCCGGATGCCCCTTGAAAAGGATACCAAACAGATCAAAGGCTTCACGCTCAAACCAGTCTGCTGACTTCCAGATATCGATAACCGAGTCGACCATCGGTGCTGATTCATCAACAAATACACGAAGTCGAAGACGCTGGTTTCTGGAGGTTGAAAGTAAATGATAAACGATGGCAAATCTGGGTTTATCCCAGGTCTCACCGGCTTCCTGTCGATACTGAAGAAAATCTACTGTGCAGACATCGATTAAAGTATCAAAGGCAAATTTTTCACCTGTGTGTAATTTTTGACAGACGCTGTGCAGGGAATCAACAGCCAGGTCTACAGTCAGCTCACCGAACTCGATTGATGAGGCCTGAATTGCGTCAGCCGCAATTTCTGCTAGGCGCGATTGCAGCGCCTGTAATCGTTCGATGGTATTCATATATCAGCTGCGGGCAATCGTGTTGGTTCGTATCTTTTTTTGTAGCTGCAGTATGCCGTACAACAATGCTTCAGCTGTCGGTGGACAGCCTGGAACATAGACATCCACAGGTACTATGCGGTCGCAACCACGCACAACAGAATAGGAATAATGGTAATAACCGCCACCGTTAGCGCAGGAACCCATAGAAATAACCCAGCGCGGTTCAGCCATCTGGTCGTATACTTTGCGCAATGGTGCAGCCATCTTGTTGGTAAGCGTGCCTGCAACGATCATGACATCTGACTGCCGCGGAGTGGGGCGAAACATGATGCCGAATCGATCCAGATCATAACGTGCAGCACCTGCCTGCATCATCTCAACCGCACAGCAGGCCAGACCAAAAGTCACCGGCCACATCGATCCGGTACGTGCCCAGTTAATCAGACTGTCCGCAGTGGTTATCGCCCAGCCGCTTTCAGTCATGCTGTTTCCAGTAGTGCTGTCATTTACTCCCACTCCAGCGCTCCTTTTGTCCATTCATAGATGAAGCCGATAACCAGTATGCCAAGAAAAATCATCATTGAGACAAAGCCGAACATCCCAACCGATTCTTCCTGCAGGACGATAGCCCAGGGAAAAAGGAAGGCTATTTCAAGGTCGAAAATAATAAAGAGGATTGCTACCAGATAATAACGCACGTCAAATTTCATACGTGCGTCTTCAAATTCGTCAAAACCACACTCGAATGGCGCCAGCTTAACCGGATTCGGGCGATCAACTTTCAGTAACTTACTGAAAATCTTACCGAACATGATCAACATGCCGCCGAACATAAAGCCCACAGCTATGAACACGAGGATTGGTATATAGTTTTCAAGCATGGTCATTTTAGTGTTTTGACTGCGCCTTTCGGCATAGTCCCCCTCCAGTCGCGGCAAAAAGCGAAGCGCACAGTCTAGGACGGCTAGCCCCCTGTGTCAAGCCAGGCTACGTCCACTTAATTGTTATTTTACAATAACTTACAATATTCCCCACAAAGTCAGCACAAGTAATATTTATTGTAGGAAAAGAAACTTCAGTCCGTATATTGGCCGATAATTTCTTATTTAGTATGGTGCCGAAGGCCGGACTCGAACCGGCATGACTTGCGTCACCGCCCCCTCAAGACGGCGTGTCTACCAATTTCACCACTTCGGCAATATTCTATTCGGTCTTCTCAGTCTTTTCAGTGTCTTCAGTGGGAGCCTCAGGCATTGCTGGAATATCTGTAGTCAATGGTGCAACATCCTCTACTGGCAATGCTGGAATGCTCTTTGTTACACCGTTCAGGCTTCCCGCCGGAATAGAAGGCAGGGTTTCTGTCTTTACAGGGGCCGTCTTCTGTACGTCCAGAATGACACTATCAGTGACACTGGTGGGCTTAGCGGTCTTGCTATACTGATAAGTG
>VAPH01014328.1_pt1 | contig 10021 bp, 10 predicted proteins | sample 3393861 | NCBI WGS metagenome assembly VAPH01 (sample SAMN08290439, study PRJNA428436) | hydrothermal vent metagenome | isolation source: Deep-sea hydrothermal vent chimney | place: Atlantic Ocean: South-mid Altantic Ridge | reverse complement strand
TTTAGCTATTGGATTGCTATTCATATTAAGTACATTTTTGTTTATTTATAATAGAATGAGATTTAAAAATAATAATATGATGATTGACAATATGAGAAATCAGATTGAAGAATACTTAAGTCAAATTACTCTATTGAAAGATGAAGACAATAAAAGAATCAGCCATGATATTTCATCTAAAATTGATAAATATGGATTGTCATCAAGAGAAACAGAAGTCTTAAATCATATTTCTAAAGGATTAAAAAATCAGGAAATTGCCGATAAAATGTTTGTGTCACTTTCTACAATTAAAACACATACTAAGAATATTTTTGAAAAACTTGACGTTCGAAATAGAATAGAAGCAGCCAGAAAAGCCCAAATAATTTGAAATTATAGAATCAAAATATTTTGTTAAAAATCATACTAAAGTACTAGCTAGTTTTATCCGAAAGTATGAGATTTTTTATTGGCATATTGAGTAATTTTGAATTCAAGGATTATAAAGATATCCTAAAATTATTCGGGTGACTAAATGTTCCGTTTTTCTCCCCTCTGTCACCCGATTATATTAATTTGAAGGATTTATGAAACATTTTAACAAACCCTTTTATTTAATTTTCATTATAGTTTTTTTGACTTGTTGTGAGGTTAACAAAGCAGAAAGAAACCCTCAGTTTTTAGCATCTTTTACTATTCAAATTCCATATGAATTAATTGATAATATTGAGACTATTGATTTTTTTAAAAAGGCTGAAAATTCAATCAATGAATATTCTGATAAAATTGAAATAATGGTCTTTAACGGAAAAGATATTATTTTACAAGATCGTTATAATATGAGTGAATTGGATAAAAATAAACTTAGTTTAATGACAGTCCAGTTTGTTTCTAACACTACGCAAATGACTAGTGTTTTGGAGAAAACTCAAGAATATATTGAAAAGGCAAAAATTAGTGGGTTTGATGAATCTCAGTTAAAATCATTAGAGATTATTAAAGCCACCTTACAAAATAGAATACTTGAAATAAATAATAAATACAAGAAGTATTTTAAATGAATAAATTAGATTGAATTAAGTATGTATTAATTAAAAAACGAAGTTTTCATTTACTGGAGGCTTCGTTTTGTTTTATATCCGATTTTCCACCGATTTTTTCTATAAGTTTAATTTCTTTGATCAACATTTTTTGTGAAATAGCTTTACACATGTCATATACAGTTAAAGCTGTGACACTTGCCCCTGTTAAAGCTTCCATTTCAACTCCGGTTTTACCTTCAATTTCAACATGGCAGATTATTTCAATATTTTTATTGTCTATAATATCTATTTCAATATCTACTCCGTTTATAATTAGGGGGTGACACATTGGAATTAGATCAGAAGTTTTTTTGACAGCCTGAATTCCTGCGATAATTGCGGTTTGAAAAACCGGACCTTTTTTGGTAACTAATTCGTCATCATTAAATAGAGAGATAATATCAGATCCTAAGAACATGTTAGCTGTGGCGATTGCTTTTCTTTTGGTAACTTTTTTATTACCAACATTTACCATCTTTGGTTTGTTCTTTTTATTTATATGAGTGAATTCTTTTGACATATTCTTATTTTAAATAAATCGTATTGCAAAGTTACGTAAAGTTGTCACAAAGATTAGCAATGGTTTTACAGGTGCTTTTTTAAAGATCAATTCTTTGTTATAAAATAAGTTTTTTGTACAAAAACTCTTCAAATGATTGTCATTCCTGCTAAGGCAGGAACCTTATTCTTTGAACCAATTTTTTGATAATTCTTTCCAATTCGGACTTTCATTAACAATTAATTTTGTTTCTATTCTCTTTTCTATTTTAATGACAATTTTGTGAAAGTTTGTACATAAGTATTAGAAATGCCATTAGCTCAACACTAAAAACTCCTATATGGTAAAATAGGAAAAGCATCTCCTTTCTTAAAAAAATCTCTACCTCTTGGTAATTCAATAAACGCATCGTTATCAACCAAATTTGCCAGATCACCTGAACCATGTCCTGCTATCGGTATAGCATACAGAGCACCTTGTTTATTTTCTAATTTTACCTGTAAAAAATAGGTTAAATCTGCCTTGAATGAAAAATCTTTGGCAAGAACGGCAAAGTTTTGATTTTGATATTCTATACCAATCGATTTTTTAAACCAGGGATAAAAATACTTCATACAACTTACAAAAGTAGAAACGGGATTACCGGGAAAGGCGAAAACAATCGTATTTTTAGATTTATTTTTATCCTGTTCACTCATACTTAAAGGCACAGTGTGCCCAAACCAAAATGGTTTACCGGGGCGTTGCCTTACTTTATGAAACATTTTTTCAACGCCTAATTCTTCGAGTACTTCCGGTAAAAAATCGAACCTACCTTTGCTTACCGCCCCGCTAAAAAGTAATACATCAAAACTGCCTAATAATTTATCTATTTTCTTTTTTAACAGATCTTTACTATCTGTAATATGAATGGTTTCTGCTTTTATTTTAAGTCTGTTTAATATACTTACAAGGGTATGTACATTACTTCTTCTTATTTGGTAGGCTTCAGGTATTTTGCTCACTGATACCAATTCATCTCCTGTTGAAATAATCATTACATTCGGTATTTTAGCAACTTTAACTAATGTCTTCCCCACTGTTGCCAGCACACCAATTTCTGCCGAGGAAATGGTAGTGTTTTTTTTAATCAAGACATCATTTTCTTTTCGGTCGAGTCCTTTTTTATGGATGTTTTGAAAATATTTTATCTCTTTATTCGTAACCTTGGCAATACCGTTGTTAATTTCAACCAATTCGTAAGGAATTACAGCATCGACATTTTTTGGAGTCACGGCACCGGTCATGGTTTCAATACAATTGTTGCGATTTTTTAAGGTGAGTTGTTCGCTTCCTGCAGCCTGAATTCCTTCAATATTGAATTCTCTAATACCTGAATTATAGGAGTCTGTAGTAATTCCAACACCATCCATACTCGAACGATTAAATGGAGGGAAATCTCTATCTGCTTTAATATCTTCTTTCAATACCCTTCCTAAACTATCTTTAAAATTTATTTCTTCAACACCAAAATCTTGGGTATGGTTTAATACAATTTCTAATGCTTTTTCTACTGAAATCATTTTTAAGCTATTTAATAAAATCAATTATATCCACTTCCTTCTGGTTTCATGATTGCTCCCATCCTTTTTAAGGAGGGGTGTCAGTCATCTGACGTACGGGGTGGTTATCCCCCAATAGTCGACATACTTTCTGAAATATCTTTGTTTTTTCTATTCGCTTCTGCAACAAAACCATTTTTGGGTTTTTGTTGCACTGTATCGATAAACAATTGTTTGAGATCATCATCGCTCGCCCCTTTTCGAATAAAATCCCTTAGATTAAACACACCGTCATCAAACAAGCAATTCTTAAACATACCGGTTGCTGTAATTCTTATTCTATTACAATCATTACAAATAGTTCGCGTAAAAGCCGGAATAATTCCAAAAGAGCCTTTATAACTATCGATTTTAAAATTTTTGGATGTAGATGATTTTTTATTTTTTAACGGAATTATATTTTTATAGGTTTTTTCAATTTCGGAATAGATCTTATCCATATTCCAAACTTCATCCGTTTTTCTCAAACCTTTTCCGTTAAACGGCATTTCTTCAATAAATCGAACCGATAGGTCTTTATTTTTTGTGAACTCAATAAAATCTATTAATTCATCCGTATTTACCTCGGGGATAACAACCACATTCAATTTTAGTTTTAATTTGCTCGCCAACAAATTATCAAGGGTTTGCATAGTTTGTTCAAAAACATCTCGGCGTGTAATTTGATTGAATTTATCCGCTTTAAGCGAATCTATACTTAAATTTATAGCGTTAATACCAAGTTCTTCCAGTTTTGTAATATGTTTTGCGATCAAAGCCCCGTTTGTGGTGATATTGATCTCATCTAAATGATCATTAAAGGAAAGCGATTCTAAAAAATGTATAAAATCTTTTCTTACAAAGGGTTCGCCACCGGTAAGTCGAACCTTATTTACTCCTAACTCACTTAAAACCCGCGTAATACGATACATTTCTTTATAAGAAAGCAGATCTTTTCTATCTACGATATCAATTCCATGAGCTGGCATACAATACAGGCAACGCAGGTTACAACGATCGGTTACTGCCAGTCGCAAATACGTTATTTGCCTTCCAAATTTATCGGTTAACTTTTGCATTCAATTTCAATAAGGAATTGGTTTGCGAATTTACAAAATTAAAGGAAAGGACAAGATGAAGTAATGTAATATTGTTATAATTATTGTGTAGTTAGTTTATTAAAATATCAAGATTTAAGTCTAATATGGAGACTATTTCTTTCAATCTTTTTAAAGTTAGTTTTGAAAAATTTCGCACAAAATTAAATTTTTATGAATTAATATACCCAATTACCATGATTTTTTAAACTACCCGTTTTCGCTAGGTATTAAAAGTTCTAATTTAGAACTTTTAGGGGGTTGACTTGCTTTATTTTTATTTTAAAATTTGTTGTATAGAAAAATCAATAATTACTTACATAGATTTAGTTATGCAAATATTTCCCAAAGAAATTATTAAAAATACTGTTGAAGTACATCGATTCAAACACCAAACAAAAAGTAAAATAATTTACGGAATACTACTATTGTTTTTATTAGTAAGCGCCGTTTCATTACCCTATATTTTTATTGATATTTATTCCTCTGCGAGAGGTATTTTAAAATCGGAAAAGGAAAGAAATAAGGTGTCTACTTTATATTCTGGAAAAATCTCTTCAATTTTAATTACCGAAAATAAATTAGTTCAAAAAGGCGATACTTTGTTGTTATTAGACGACACAGTTATTAAGGAAAAATTAAAACTAATAACTGATCAGTTAGATGAAACACTAATGTTTATTGATGATTTGAATTACCTATGTTATGATGAAAAATTTTCTCAAGATTCTTTACACACTTTCTTATATCAAAAACAATACTTACAATATGATCAAAAATTAAAAGATTTACTAACACGAAAAAACAAAGCGAAAAGAGACTTTTTACGTCAAAACAAACTATATAAAAAAGCAGTTATTGCTAAAATAGAATTGGAAAACAGTAAGTATAATTTTGATTTAGCCTTAAGTGAATTGAACCAATATAAAAAACAACAATCTAATAAATGGCAGTCTGAATTAACAAAAAATAGTTATAAAGAAAAAGAATTGCACAGTACCTTATTACAGTATCAAGAGGAACAGCATAATTATGTAATAACTGCATCTATAAGTGGAACAATTCAAAATTTGACCGGAATTGGTATCGGTAGTTTTATAAGCTCGGGGTTTTCAATTGCCGAAATTTCTCCTGATACAGACTTGATAGCAGAATGTTATATTTCTCCTTCAGATATTGGTTTATTAAAAAAAAATAACTTGGTTAAATTTCAAGTAGATGCCTTTAATTACAATCAATGGGGAATGGTAACCGGTAAAATAAATTCTATAAGTAAGGATATAATCAATATAGATAATAAGCCAATGTTTAGAGTTATATGCTCTCTTGATCAAAAACAGCTAAGATTGAAAAATGGCTTTGAGGGAAAATTAAAAAAAGGAATGACCTTTAAAGCTCAATTTTTCATAATCAACAGATCTGCCTATGATTTATTATATGATACGATTGATGATTGGTTTAAACCATAAAAAAATTTATGTCTAAAATTAAAATAAAACAACATGATATTACTGATTGTGGAGCTACTTGTTTGGCTTCTATTAGCGCTCACTACAAACTAGAAATTCCTATTGCAAGAATTAGACAATATGCGAGTACCGATAAAAAGGGAACAAACGTATTAGGGCTTATTGAAGCTGCTCAAAAATTAGGTTTCGAAGCTAAGGGAGTTAGAGGCGAATTCGATAGCTTATTTAAAATTCCGAAACCGGCTATTGCACATGTAATTGTAAAAGAAAGATTACAACATTATGTAGTTATTTATAAGGTTGACAAGAAGTTTGTAACAATTATGGATCCCAGTACCGGAAAAATTCATAAAAAAAAACACGAAGATTTTAAAAAAGAATGGACAGGTGTTTTAGTACTTTTGTTACCAGACGAAAGTTTTACTGCTGGCAATGAAAAAGTTTCTATTTTAAAACGGTTTTGGTTTTTATTAAAGCCTCATAAATTTGTAATTTTTCAGGCCTTGTTTGGCGCAATTATTTATACACTACTGGGATTATCAACTTCTATCTATATTCAAAAAATAACCGACCATGTATTGGTTGGGGGTAACACAAAATTACTCAACTTATTGAGTATAATTATGTTGGGGCTTTTGCTTATACAAATTTTTATTGGTGTTTTTAAAGATATTTTTATTATAAAAACCGGACAACAATTAGATGCACGACTTATTTTAGGGTATTATAAACATTTATTAAAACTACCACAACAATTTTTTGACACCATGCGTGTGGGTGAGATTATATCTCGAATTAATGATGCCGTTAAAATAAGGGTGTTTATCAATAGTACTTCTCTTTCATTAACGGTTAATTTTTTTATTGTCATTTTTTCATTTGTCTTAATGTTTAGTTATTACTGGAAACTCGCCTTGATTATGTTGGCGATTATCCCTGTATATCTTATTATTTATTGGATTACCAATTACTTAAATAAAAAAACGGAACGTAAAATAATGGAGAGTGCTGCCGATTTAGAAAGTCAGTTAGTAGAATCATTAAACGCAGTGGGTACAATAAAACGTTTTGGTTTAGAAGATTTTGCCAATATAAAAACCGAAACTCGATTTATCAATTTATTACATATTGGTTATACTTCTGCTTTAAATAGTATTTTTAGCGGGACTTCATCACAAACAGTTTCAAAATTATTTACCATTATCTTATTATGGAGTGGTACTTATTTTGTTATTGACCAAGAAATATCACCAGGTGAGTTAATGTCTTTTTATGCCATTATAGGTTATTTTACCGGACCTATATCTAGTTTAATTGGTGCCAATAAAAGCATTCAAAATGCTTTGATTGCTGCCGATAGGCTGTTTGAAATTATGGATTTAGAGCGCGACGAATCTGAAAATAAATTCAAACTTACTACGGATAAAATAGGAGACATCACTTTTAAAAATGTAAAATTTAGATATGGTACACGAGTTGAGGTTTTTGAAAATTTTAATCTAAATCTAAAAAAAGGAAATATTACTGCTATTGTTGGTGAAAGTGGTTCGGGAAAATCTACCCTAATTTCGTTACTACAAAATATGTATCCCTTGCAAAGTGGTAACATTGCTATTGGCGATTTTGATTTACATTATATTGATAACCATAGTCTACGTGATTTGGTAAGCGTTGTGCCTCAAAAAATAGATTTATTTGCAGGTAATGTAATTGATAATATTGCTGTGGGTGATTTTCAACCTAATATGGAACGCATTTTACAAATTTGTAAAAATATTGGTATTTTGGAATTTATAGAAAGCCTGCCCAATGGTTTCAATACATATCTTGGCGAAAACGGCGCAACACTTTCAGGGGGCCAAAAACAACGTATCGCTATTGCGCGTGCATTGTATAAACAACCTGAAATTTTAGTATTAGATGAGGCAACTTCATCTTTAGACAGTGCTTCTGAGAATTATATACAACGTGCTATACAAAATTTAAGAGAACAGCATAAAACCATTATTATTATCGCACACCGTTTAAGTACGGTTGTATATGCAGATACTATTGTGGTCTTAGAAAAAGGAAAAGTAATAGAACAAGGCTCACATAACGAGCTTTTTAATAAAAAAGAACATTATTACAACTTATGGAAACAACAAATGCCTGTTTTTAATTCAGAATTCTAAATTCAGAAATTTGGATTATGATATGACTTTGAAATTAAATGACAAAAAAGTATAATTGTCCTCTTGAGAGTTCTTATAGCTATAGGAATTAGGGGTGTAAATAAAAAAAGTGAAAATTAAGTAATAAAACAAAATATTAATCTAAAAAAGGAGTCCTTCCCTTAGGGAAGGATTTAGGATGGGACTATGAAAACACTAAAACAATTAGAACGACTACGCAAAGCACATAAACTGATTCAACAACAAAATACGGGTACACCTGCAGAGTTTGCAATTAAACTACATATAAGTGAAAGAGAATTGTATCGTCTTTTAGAATATCTTAAAGAAATGGATGCAACAATCTGTTTTTCAAGAAATTCAAATACGTATTTTTACAAAGAAGATTTTGATCTACTCGTTCATATAAGTGTTCAGGTATTAGTAAAAGAAGAGATAAAAACTATTTATGCCGGAAGGACCTTGCTAAAAGAAAATTTTGAAAATATACAGTTGGCATCTTCCACTGCCGGGTTTTGGCAGTGAACAGATCTATCTTAGCAGTATCAAAACAAAAATACTAGACGTAGTATAGTTAGACGTAACAAATGTTTTTGATAAACGTCATTGAAAATTTATTCTGTCATCCCTGCGTAAGCAGGAATCTCATTAAATTGAAAACGAATTTTTTACAAGACAAAAATAAATGTTTAACTTTAAAACTTTAAAATATGAAAAATTTAGAAAATTATGGTGTTCAAGAATTGGATGTTAGCCAATCTATACAAATTAACGGCGGGGGTAAAGGAAGGCTTTTAAAAAAAATAGGGAAATGGTTATGGAATGCTCTTTCTATTGCAGATGCAGTAGATAGCTTTCAAGAAGGGTTTTCAGAGGGTAATTCAGGTAATTGTGCTGAAAATTAAAAAAACTATTAATAAATTAAAAAATATTTAAAATGAAATATTTAGAAAAAATTGAAAAATATAATTTAAAAGAACTTTCCAAAGAAGAACTTTCATCAATAGATGGAGGAGATATAATTAAACGTTTTGGAAAATGGGTTGGAGGTCTATGGAAAGACCTTAGATGTTCTTGTGGAGAAGGATATTATCCAGACTATAGCCTATTAAGTGGTCCAAAATGGTAAAGAAAATGATTAAATGGATAAAGGGTATGAATTTTATTACCCTTTATTTTTTTATTTTTTTACTTGATAACACTTTAGTAATTTCCCTCTCACTTATTGCAAATTCGTTCAATTCTGAATTGATGGATAATTTTTCTTCAGACTTTAGTTTAACTGAAGTGTTTGTTTTATCAATAATTATAGGTCCAATTATTGAAACTTTTATTTTTCAATTTTTAATAATAGAAATTTTATATAAGTTTAAATTAAATTACTATCTAATTTCTTTACTATCTGCTTTAGCATTTGGTTTTTCTCATAGTTACAATTATTTTTATATTTTAGTTATGATTCTTTTGGGGTGGTTATATGCAATTTATTATATTTATCTCAAAGAAAATAAAAAAAAGTTTCCTTTTTTGGTAATATTATCACTACACGCTTTATCTAATATCATTTCTTTTTTAATTGATGATATTTATGGCTTAATTTAAGTATCTTCTTCTTTTGACTACCCCCGCTAGTGTACGATTGTATCGTGTTCTCAGCTGGTGGGCGATTGTATCGTGTGGCAGCAAAAAATTTAGTATTTTATATTAATGGATCAACTTAAACCAATTTAATACCCAAAATTATGTCAAAATTTAATATCTTTTTATTTTTCATAGTTGGCGCATCTGTACTATTCGATTTTTTTAGTACCATTTTAGGGTATAACAGTTCTGATATTTAGAGTGTATTAAGTTTTGAAACTTCGAAAGTGGGTTACCTTATTTTTAAATTTATATTAGGTGGGATATTGATTATAGCGGGATTCTTAGAAATAAAAAAAGTTAGTCGATAAAGGGCTTTATATTAATAACATATATCAGAATTCAATAAATTTACAATGATGAATAATTTAAAAATAACAAAGGAGAATAAAAATAAATTGAGTTATTAATATAAATTCTGTATCTTGTTATCAGTAAATATAAGAGATATGGATAAATTTAAAGGTCAAAATATACTAAACTTTGTAAAAGAATTG
>VAPH01009448.1_pt1 | contig 10025 bp, 7 predicted proteins | sample 3393861 | NCBI WGS metagenome assembly VAPH01 (sample SAMN08290439, study PRJNA428436) | hydrothermal vent metagenome | isolation source: Deep-sea hydrothermal vent chimney | place: Atlantic Ocean: South-mid Altantic Ridge | reverse complement strand
ATGCGGTTAACCGTTTTACTCTTGGTCTGTTCATAGATGCCGCCGAGAACCACGGTTTCGCCATTGTTAACCAGCACCTCGGTCTGCACACTCTGGGTATTAATGGGCGGAACACCATCGACCAGATTACCAAAGTCCGGCTGATCCTTACGCACATCCAGGGTCATGATGATGCGGCTGTCGGGGGTAATCTGCGGCGTGACCTTCAGTTCCAGTACGGCTTTCTTGAAGGCCACGGTGGCGGCGCCACTGGAGCTGGCCTGTCGATAGGGAATTTCCTGACCGGCGGTGATAACGGCTTCCTGCTGATTCGAGGTTATTACGCGGGGGCTGGAGACAGTTTCCGAGGAACCTTCCAACTGGGCGGCGGACAGCTCCAGGTTAAGCAGGGTGCCAAGGCCTGGCAGGCGCGCCACTGCCAGGCCAATACTGCCGGCGCTTCTGCTGGTAACGGGCAGATCGACATTCCACTGATCGGTTAGCTCGAGGGCATCGCCATTGATAATCTGGCGGGTTGCTTCGCTGGAACCGGACATGATCCGGCTACGGCCATCGGCGCCGGTGTAATTACGAGTCACGCCGAAACGCACCCCCAGCTCCAGCTTGAAGTTGGTGCTGGCCAGGACGATGCGTGATTCGATTAATACCTGGCGTACCGGTACATCGAGCTCCTCCACCATGTCCAGAATGGCGTCTATATGTTCGGCGGTATCCTGAACCAGCAACTTGTTAGTGCGTGTGTCAACGGTTACCGTGCCCCGGCTGGAAAGCAGGGATGTTTCTTTCTGGCTGAAGAGATCGGCAAGATCGGTCGCTTTGGCGTAGTTGATCTGAATGGTTTCCGACTCGATGGGCGACAGCTCGATAATCTGCTTGTTGGCTTCCAGCTCCAGTTTTTCGCGTGCAGTAATTTCCTCTGAAGGCGCGACCAGCATGACATTGCCAGTCAGGCGCTTGGCCAGGCCCTTGGTTTTAAGAACGATGTCCAGCGCCTGATCCCAGGGCACGTTTTTCAGACGCAGGGTGAGATTGCCGGAAACGGTGTCACTGGTAACCATGTTGATGCCGGTAAAATCGGCCAGCAGCTGCAATACCGCGCGTACTTCGATGTTCTGGAAGTTAAGCGACAGGCGCTCACCAGTGTAACCAAACTGGCGTTTCTTTTTCTTCGCGTCTGCGACTTTGACAACAGGCTTGATGTCAATAGTCAGTTTCTCGTCAGCCTGATAGGCAATGTGATCAAACTGACCGGCGGCGGTAATGATCAGGCGCACATCGTTACCATGGTTAAACGCATCGACAGTCTTTACCGGCGTAGCAAAGTCCAGCACATCCATGCGTCGTTCCATATCTTCAGACAGGGCGCTGTTCTTGAAGGTGACCTGGACTTCTGAGCCAAGTTTTTTCATGTCCACAGCGGTATTGGGATCGGAAAGGGTTACGACAATACGGCCTTCACCTTTCTCTCCACGTCGGAAATCCACATTCAGTATATTGGCATGTAATGCTGCCTGTGATGCCAGGGTCAGGCCGCCAGTGCTGCCCTTGCTGCTAAAAGATGAGAAGGAGTTGTCGTTCAGTGTAATGATGACTGTGTTGCCTTCTACCGCTGTGTTATAGCCAACCAGTTTGGAAAGATTAACCACGACGCGAGTACGATTGCCCGCCTCAACGGCGGTAATGCTGCGGGCGACGCCAACCCCAATCGGGGTGGTTTTGGCAGCCAGGTTGACGCTGGTTGAGGGGAAGTCAAAGGCAATACGCGCAGGTTCATCAATGGTGAAACTGGCGGGCTCCTCCACATCCTGGGTCATGGACAGACGGATCTGGATCTTGTCACCGGGCAGCGTAGTATAGGTAATGTCATTGAGTTCATTGCTTGCCGCCTGTGACAGGCCGGATACGGATATCAGCAGGGCCATGAGCATGAACAGCCAGCGGTAATGGCTGTTGCTGGTATGTGTGGTTTTATTTCTCATTGCTAAATTCATCTGTTGCTACCCCATCAGGCATCATTCAGTCAGTTGCAGGGAGACTTCGCGATCAACCCAGCCCCCTGACCCATTCGGTATGATTTCTTTAATTGTAATTGTGGTTTCTGAAATCGAGAGGATTTCGCCAAAATTCTGTCCAAGGTGGTTGCCGGGCTGTACGCGGTAAACCGTATTATCCGGGGCGGAGAGCAACGCCCAGCGTTTGCCACTACGCTCAAGGTTGCCAACAAAGACGAGTGAGTCAAGCGGGAACTGTTCCAGTGCTTCGCGTTTGCGGTTGCTGTTCGGGCGCAGGCCATTATCAACAACTGTTTCCTGTTCTTCCTCTACCACAAAGGGCGAAAAGGGATCACGCAGGCTGGATGGATCGTAGGTAAAGGATTCATAAGGTTTGATTTCAGGCATGCCTTTGATACGTCCCTGCTTGCGTGACTTAACATCATTAATATATGAAGTGAGATCCTGATGTTGATCCCCGCTACAGGCGCCCAGCGCCAGCAGCGCACAAATCTGCAGTATGCTGACAGGGCCTTTCGCCCGTTTTTGTAAGTCATTCAGTATGTTCATGCGATCCTGTCAGATAATGTGCTTATCTTCTCCGCCCTTTACGTTTTTTATTATTTGCAGCACGGAGTTGTGCAATTTCATTTTCATCCAGATAACGATACGTTTTGGCAATTACGCGCATAGTCATATTTTTGCTGCCTTCACTCTGTTTGCTTTCCTTGATGGAAATATCGTGCAGTGTGACGATCCGCGGCAGGGCGGCGATACCGCTGACAAAACGGCCAAAACGGTGGTAATCGCCGGTCATTTCCATTTCAATTGGGAATTCAGCATAAAAATCTTTCTGTATTTCCTTGCCCGGCTTGAACAGTTTAAAATCGATTCCGCTGGCCAGCCCGGTCTGGGAAATATCCACCAGCAAATCATCGATTTCGGTTTTACTGGGTAATTGTCGCAGCATGGTGCCGAAAGACTGTTCCATTTCCTTCATTTGCAGTTTATAGGCATCCAGGTTAGCGGCTTTTTTCCATTTAGCTTCAAAGTCCTGTTTAAGCTGCAGTTCCCTCGCTTCCGCCAGGCCCAGTTTCTGTTGCTGGTCTTTGATATCCAGGAAATAGCCCAGCACCAGGGTCAGTATGCAAGCGACGATAATCACACCGGCCTTGAGTGGCAGGGGCCACTTACCAATGGTATTGAGGTCAAGGTCACTCAGATCGATATTCATATCTTTCATGACTTGTTCCCGGCAGATTTATTAACCTGTATGCAGCGCAGAGTAAATTCACGTGAGCCATCGTCTTCCTTGTTGGCCAGTTTGATGACATCGAGAATCGGTTTGTCCAGCCAGTCGGAAGCCTCGATGTTACGCATAAAAGCAGAAACCCGGGCATTGGACTGAGCATAGCCGACAATAGTGATGCTTTTGTCATCCTGTTCGATACTTTTCAGATACAGCCCCTGGGGCAGGATGCGGGCAATTTCATCGAACAGGTGTACGATGGCAGGTCGATTGCCCTGCAATTGCTGAATAACCGAGATACGCGCCTGCAGGCTTTGCTTGTCGCTCTCGAGTTTTTCGATTTCCTTGATCTGGGCATCCACTTCTGCAATCTGTGCAGTCAGGAACTGGTTGCGTTGATTCTGGATGTTGATCAGGTTGGCATACTGGATATGTACGGCCAGAATGATCAAAATCATCAGGATGACGGACAGGCCCATGATAGTGAGGAACTGTCGCTGCTGTTCCTTACGCAGTTCATCGCGCCAGGGCAGAAGATTAATGCGCGCCATTAGTCAAAACCCCTCATCGCCAGGCCGCAGGCAATCATTAATGCCGGCGCGTCATTGCTGAGGCTTTGTGCCTTGACCCGGGAAGCCAGAGTCATATTGGTAAAGGGATTGGCAACCGAAGTGTGCACGCCCAGCTTGTTGGCGATGAGCTCGTCAATGCCAAGTATCATGGCGCTGCCACCCGCGAGCACAATGTGATCGACCGAGTTGTACTGGCTGGAGGAGAAGAAAAACTGGAGTGAGCGGCTGACCTGTTGCGCCATCGCATCTTTGAATGGCTCCAGCACTTCCGGTACGTAGTTATCGGGCAAACCGCCCTGGCGTTTTGCCATACCGGCTTCTTCGTAGGACAGGCCGTAGCGACGCTGGATTTCTTCGGTCAGCTGTTTGCCGCCAAATACCTGCTCACGGGTATAGATGGTTTTGAGATCATGCATCACATTGAGGGTGGTCATGGTCGCGCCCACATCGACAACCGCGATGGTTTGATCAATGCCCTGTTCAGGCAGTTGTGGCGCCAGCATGGCAAATGAATTCTCGATGGCGTAGGCTTCAACATCGATGATTTTGGCTTTTAACCCGGCCAGCTCAATCGCCGCCACGCGCACATCGACATTTTCACTGCGCGATGCAGCCAGCAGCACATCGACGCGCTCAGGATCATTTTCCGTAGGTCCCAGCAGTTCAAAGTCGAGATTAACCTCTTCCAGTGGATAGGGAATATACTGATCGGCTTCCAGTTCGATCTGCTGCTCCATGTCGTCTTCGGTGAGGGTGGCCGGCATGGAAATCGTCTTGGTGATAACGGCGGAACCGGCCACGGCGGCAGCCGCAAATTTGTTGCGCGAGCCAGAGCGTTTGACCGCCCGTTTTATGGCCTCGCCGACGGCTTCCACATCCGAAATATTTTTCTCAATGACCGAATTTGGCGGCAGGGGTTCGACCGCGTAACTCTCTACGCGCAGGCGATCGCCATGCTTGCCCAGTTCGAGCAATTTGATGGCGGTGGAACTGATATCCAGCCCCAGCACCGGCGACTTTTTTGGTTTGAGCAGCTCGGCTAGACCCATTTTTTTCTTTAATACCTTGGGGTTAGAGAAACTATATCCATAACTACATTAGGTTTTAGAGTCAACTATAGGACAACACACCAAAAATTACAAACACAAAAAAACAGTAGTTATGTTTGCGATGACTTCGGTCGTAGTGTTCCCGGTGTTGAAGCGATATACTCCCTATCGGGCAAGCTCACAGGAATCTTTACTTTTATCAATCATATGAGACCGATTATTAAGAAACTTGTCACATTTTGCCTTGCATCGGTTCTCACTCTGACGCTTTTAGGCGCGATAGGTGGCATCGGCGCCTATGTCTACATCACGCCCCGGCTGCCCGAAATCAGCACTCTGAAAGACGTGCAACTGCAGGTTCCGCTGCGGGTTTATGCCCGTGGCGGTGAGTTGATGGCTGAATTTGGCGAGATGAAGCGTACGCCACTTAAATATGAAGAATTTCCCGAAGCCCTGATCCATGCGGTGCTGGCGGCCGAGGATGATCGTTTTTTCGAGCATCCCGGAGTGGATTACCAGGGTATTCTGCGTGCGGCCTGGCAGCTGGTGCGCACCGGTGAGCGGGTGCAGGGCGGCAGCACCATTACCATGCAGGTGGCGCGCAACTTTTTTCTCAGTCGTGAGAAAACCTTTTTGCGTAAGATCAACGAGATCTTTCTGGCGCTGAAAATCGAGGGTGAGCTGAGTAAGGAAGATATCCTGGCTCTGTATTTGAACAAGATTTACCTGGGCAAGCGCGCCTACGGTTTTGCTGCCGCCGCCCAGGTTTATTATGGCAAACCGCTGGCGCAACTGGATTTGTCTGAAATTGCCATGATTGCCGGCCTGCCCAAGGCGCCCTCCAGGTACAACCCGGTGGTCGCGCCTGAACGCGCCCGTATTCGTCGGGATTATGTGCTTGGCCGCATGCGGGCGCTGGGCTACATTAATGATACCGAGGATGAAAGCGCCAGACAGGTGCCTGTGCATGCCGGTGTGCATGGGCAGAATATTGCGGTGGAAGCCCCCTACATTGCCGAAATGGTGCGCAATGAAATGGTAGGCCGTTATGGCGATGCCGCCTATACCGATGGTTATGAGGTCTATACCACGATTGATGCGCCCCTGCAGAAAGCAGCCAACCGAGCGTTGCGTGATGATTTGCTGGCCTATGAACGGCGCCATGGTTACCGCGGCATTATCAAACATGTGGATCTGCTCGAGCTTGATGACGAGGGTGATGAACTCTCAGCATGGGCAACACTGTTGCGGGAAGTAAAGCCTGTGGGGCATTTGCTGCCGGCCCTGATCATCAGCGTTGGTGATGAAACGGCCTATGCCTTTACCCGGGACGGGCGCTTAACCTATCTGGGCTGGGAACAGATCAAGTGGGCGCGGCGCATCATCGATGAGAACCACCTGGGGCCGGAGCTTACGCATGCGAGTGAGGTGCTGAAAACCGGGGACGTGGTCTATGTGGCAGCGGCAGGGACGGGCTGTCACTGGCTGGCGCAGATTCCACGGGTGGCGGGGGCGCTGGTTTCGCTGCGCCCGGGTGATGGCGCTACTGACGTGCTGGTAGGGGGCTTTGATTACTACCAGAGCAAGTTCAATCGGGTTGTCCAGGCGCAGCGCCAGCCGGGTTCCAGCTTTAAGCCGTTTGTTTATACGGCGGCGCTGGACAAAGGCTACACAGCGGCCAGCATTATCAATGATGCGCCGGTGGTGTTCGACGCTCCCGGCCTGGAGGACACCTGGCGGCCTGAAAACTACAGTGGCCGTTTCTATGGTCCTACCCGCCTCCGCCAGGCGCTGGTCAAGTCGCGCAACCTGGTTTCCATTCGCCTGCTGCGTGACATTGGTATTGGTTATACCGTGCGTTATGTGACGCGCTTTGGTTTCAAATCGAAGAATCTGCCGCGCGATCTGTCGCTGGCGCTGGGCAGTGGCGCAGTCACACCTTATGAACTGGCTACTGCCTATACGGTCTTTGCCAACGGTGGATATAAAGTAGAACCCTATTTCATCGACTACATCCGTGCCAATGACGGCATCATTGATATGACGCGTCCCTTGCAGGTTTGCCAGGAATGCGAAGCGGAGGCCGAGGCCAGGGCTAAAGCGGAAGCGGACGAAAAGGCCGCACAAAAGCAGGCGGGGGCGAGTGAGCCAGTAGCCGAAACCGCGGTGAAACTGGAGACGACGCCCTGGCAGTTGCCGGCGCAGTATGCCGAACTGGATGAACAGGAGTGGGCGCAGATCCGGCAGGGACCGCAGTTGCCGCACCTGGCGAAGCGGATCCTGAGCCCGCAGACGGCTTTTTTGATCAACACCATGTTGCGGGACGTAATTCGCAAGGGCACAGGTCGCCGGGCGCTGGTGCTCAAGCGTAAAGATCTGGGCGGCAAGACCGGCACTACCAATGATCAGCGGGACGCCTGGTTTACCGGTTTTAACGGCGATATGGCGACTATAGCCTGGGTGGGTTTTGATACGCCACAGCCACTGGGCGACCATGAAACCGGTGCGCGCGCAGCGCTGCCTATGTGGATAAGCTATATGCATGTTGCCCTGCAGGGCAGGCCGGAAACACCACTGGAGCAGCCGGCAGGCGTGGTTTCAGTGCGCATCGATCCGGAAACTGGAGAGCTGGCCGACGCCAACCGGGCTGATGCCATTTTTGAATATTTCCGCAGTGAGAATGTCCCGAAGCGACAGACGGAAGAACGATCTGTGGATAGTCCGACGCAGAGTGGTTCGGACATTACTGAACAACTGTTTTAGCTTTTGCAGGAGCCGGGGTTTGGGCTGTAGGTACGCCTTCAGGCGTACAAAATCCAGTTCATGTGCGCCTGAAGGCGCACCTACAGGTTTTGTTGCCATAAAATGTCTTATCCCGGGTTCAGGTTAATGACAAACAAGACGCAGACAGGATCATGAGCAACCGGAATATGAAAGCCCAGCAAATGCGCCTGCGTCTGGCGCAGGAAGCGGCGCAGATACTCCTGCAAAATGGGAGCCGTGATTATTATGCCGCCAAGCACAAGGCGGCCCTGCATCTGGGTGCAGCGGATACGCGCAACATGCCCAGTAACACCGAAATTGAATCCGCGCTACAGGAATATCAGCGGATTTTTCGTGCCGATGTGCAACCAGCTGAATTGCGACGTTTGCGCAAGGCTGCACTGCATGCGATGCAGTTTTTTAAGGACTTCAAACCGCGACTGGTGGGCAGCGTCCTGCGTGGCACGGCGGATGAACATTCGGTCGTGACCCTGCATGTTGTTGCATCTGTGGTGGAGGACATTAATCTGTTTCTGCTGCAGCACCAGATTCCCTTCGAGATGGGCGAAAAGCGGGTGCGCTTTCAGGCTGAACAAATGCAGAGCCTGCCAGTGTACCGGTTTGTCGCGGATGGTGTTCCCATTGAAATGGTCATTTTTCCGGAGGATGGGCCGCGGCAACCGCCGCTGAGTCCGCTGGACAGCAAACCCATGCAGCGCGCGGACATGCGTACACTTGAAAAATTATTACAGGAAGATCAGCCGCCCGCCGAACTTTAGGCAACCGATCCCGAAATAAATATCAGTATGAGGGCAGCGAATTATTTCAGCCGCGCAACCCCGGTATCAATCGCAGCCTGGGCTACGGCTCCGGCCACAGTTTCTCGCAGGCGCGGATCAAAGGGTTTGGGAATAATATACTGCGGACCGAAGCTCAGCTGTTCGCCGCGATAGGCCGCGATGACTTCCTTCGGCACAGGTTCACGGGCCAGTTCAGAGAGGGCCTTGACTGCAGCAATTTTCATTGCCGTGTTGATGCAGGTGGCGCGTACGTCCAGGGCGCCGCGGAAAATAAAGGGGAAGCCCAGCACATTGTTCACCTGGTTGGGGTAATCGCTGCGCCCGGTGGCGAGAATGAGATCGTCGCGTGTAGCGTGGGCCAGGGCCGGATCGATTTCCGGATCAGGATTGGAGAGGGCGAATACCATCGGCCTGTCCGCCATGCTGCGTAGCATGTCAGCCGTCACCAGGTTGGGACCGGAGACACCGATGAAAACGTCCGCGCCGTCGAAGGCATCAGCGATGCTGCGGCGATCGGTTTCGCGGGAAAACTCATGTTTGTACTGATTCACACCGTCTCGACCGTGGTGCACCACGCCCTTGCGATCCACCAGATAGATGCGTCGCGCACCCAGGCTCTTGAGCACGCGCATGGCGGCGATGCCGGCAGCACCCGCGCCCAGGCAGACGATATGGGCGGACTCCATATCCTTACCGGCGATTTCCAGCGCGTTGAGTAGGCCAGCGGCGATGATGATAGCCGTGCCATGCTGATCATCGTGGAAGACGGGAATATCAAGCTGGTTGCTCAGGGTATGTTCGATTTCAAAACAGGCAGGGGCGGCGATATCTTCCAGATTGATGCCGCCGAAGGTCGGAGCGATGCGGCGCACGGTGTCAATGAAATCTTCAGGCGTTTCGGCCTCGATTTCGATGTCCATAACATCGATATCCGCAAAGCGCTTGAACAGCACAGCCTTGCCTTCCATGACCGGTTTGCTGGCCAGCGGGCCCACCCGACCCAGGCCCAGTACGGCCGAGCCATCGGTGATCACGCCTACCAGATTACCCTTGCCGGTATAGCGGTAAGCATCCTCGGGGTTCTCGGCAATGGCGCGCACCGGCGCGGCTACGCCGGGCGTATAGGCCAGGCTGAGCTCTTCCTGGGTCTCACAGGACTTGGTGATCGCGGTGGCGGTTTTTCCCGGCCGGGGTTCGGCATGGTAGCGAAGCGCATCAGTGGCGAGTTTTTTCTGTTCGGGTGTGTCGGTGCTCATGCAATGGTTCCCTGGAAAATAAGCGCGGGTTATGTGTAATTAGATCGATAGTGTAGTCCTAACCCGGCATAGTCGGAAACCATTTGCAGGTATTAATCACCATAAGATAGATATTTGTATTAAACGCAGAGAACGCAAAGGCGCGGAGACGCAGAGAAACAACGTTATTACCCTGCGTATCCACGTCCTCCGTGGGAAACCCTGTCTCATAACTTGTCTATCATCCATATGCATTACCACGCAGTGAGATTGTGAAAGTATTATTTCCACTTACTCCCCCTGGACATGTTTGCTTATTTCGAGCGCCGTGCCGTTAGAACGCAGCTCTTTGTTGCGTTGTACGTT
>VAPH01039280.1_pt1 | contig 10032 bp, 7 predicted proteins | sample 3393861 | NCBI WGS metagenome assembly VAPH01 (sample SAMN08290439, study PRJNA428436) | hydrothermal vent metagenome | isolation source: Deep-sea hydrothermal vent chimney | place: Atlantic Ocean: South-mid Altantic Ridge | reverse complement strand
CAGCGACGTAGGCGAGGCCGAGCGCAGCCGATCCGGAGTTGTAGAACAAGCCGCCCACAGCAAACAGTCCTCGGAGAAATGAGAGAGTGGGCTCGTCCGGGGCGTTCCGGGGGTGTCCCACACCGACGAGCCCATCGGTGATTCCCTTGGTTGGGACCGAGGCGCCGCGACCATTGATCGTGAGCCCGTGGCCTTCCAGTGCCGAGAAAGTTTCGGCTCCGGTGGGGTCGCGTATGACGCCCAGGAAGGGATGGCCCTCCTCGTCGACGCAAGCAATCGACACACACCAGCTCGGCAGACCCGAGACGTAGCAAGTGGTGCCGTCGATGGGATCAACGACCCATGTGGCGTGCGCCGTTCCGATGCGAGGGGCATCGCTGCTTCCTTCCTCCCCGAGGACGTGGTCACGGGGAAAGGACTCACTGATCCGGCGCCGGATCAGCCGCTCGGTCGCAAGGTCGGCCTCTGTCACCCAATCGAGGACGCCTTTCGATCGGACTTCCAGATCATCTTGCTCGAGATACGACAATGCCATCTGTCCGGCCTCAACGGCCAATTCCTCGGCAAACACGCGTCGCTTGACAGCGTCGACAACCATGATGTGGTGCTCCTGACTACGAGTCGTGTTTTACATCCGGATTGGGGAGCATGAAGTCTTCGCGGATGACCCTGGTCAACTCATGATACGAAGCGATGAACCCACGCAGCGTGCGCACAGTGGCGCCATAGGTGTCGAATTCCTCAACGGTCATTCCGTCCTCGTCGTACGCTTTGCGGAAGTCCGGTACCCGGTCATAGAGCTCGGCGATGATCTCGGGGTCGACGGGATCGTCTATCCGATCCTTGACCTCGACCGACGAGCTGTTGAACAGCTTCTGCCACTTCGCCGGGATGGTGAGAATGACATCGCCGCCGATGAATTCGGACCAATGCAGATGATGGCGGTATGCCGCTGCAAGGAGGCGCGAGCGGAAACCGCGCTCCACATAGATCTCGCGCGCCTTCTTGAACACTGCAACTCCGGCCCACGGTAGGTATTGCGGGCTCACGATGATGCCGTCTCTCCTGGTGACGACCTGAATCCAGTCATCGGTTCGCCCGACCATGATCGTAGTGACAGGTGTCATGTTGTCTGTCGCCAGGCCTTCCGCCTCACGTCTGTGCAACCCGCGATCGACGGCCTCACCGATCGCGACCGCCTGCGGTACGGTGAAGCTGACCGTGGCGTTGATGTTCACCCCTCGGTAGGTTGCTTCCTCGATTGCAGCGATGCCTCGACTCGTTGCCGGCAACTTCACCTGCATGTTGGGAGCCAACGAGTCGTAGCGAACCGCTTGTTCGACCATCGCCTCGACATTGCGGTAATAGGAGGGGTTCGTTTGGATCGACAGGCGACCCTTCATACCGTTCTCACGTTCGAACACAGGCAGGAGCAGTTCAGCGCCTTTCAGGGCGATCTCTTCGAACACCTTCGCCATGACGTCCTCGTCCGACCAAGTCGGGTTGTCAGCGATAATCTCGTAGATACGGTCCTGCCACAGATGGCGCTCCTGGTTGAGAACCTGCTCGACGATGGTTGGATTGCTTGTAGCACCGACCGCGCCGTGTTCGATTGCGTAGGCCAGCTCCTTGACGGAGCACGAGTCATTCCAGAAATCCGTCGGGTAGGCGCTAACCGTTTTGTGAAGTGGGCTCTTGTATGTGGTTTCCAGCATGTTGCTTGCTCCTTGTCACAATGTCAGGTTCAGTCATTCTGGGGGAAGCCCAGGTCAACGCCGCGGTGGATCGGATCGGGCCAACGGCTGATCATGACCTTGGGCCGCGTGTAGAAGTGGACACCCTCTGGTCCGTAGATGGCATGCGATCCGAAGATCGAGTCCTTCCAGCCCCCGAAGCTGTAGAACGACAGTGGCACAGGGATCGGCACATTGATACCGACCATCCCAACCTGGATCTCGTTCTGGAACTTACGTGCAGCCCCACCGTCGTTCGTGAAGATTGCGGTGCCGTTGCCGTATTGATTGTCGTTGATGAGTTGTATCGCGTCTTCGTAGCGACTCACTCGAACCACAGACAAGACGGGCCCGAAAATTTCGTCGGTGTAGATGGACATGTCGTTCGTCACGTTGTCGAACAGGTTGGGACCGATGAAGAACCCGTCGCTGAAGCCGTCTACCTTCACACCGCGTCCATCGACGAGAAGGGTTGCCCCCTCGGATTCCCCTGCGGCAACATACGACGACACTTTGTCGAGGTGCTGCTTGGTCACGAGTGGCCCCATCTGGGCGCCTTCAACGTCACCGGGAGCGATCTTGAGTTCGGCGATCCTCTCCCGAACCTTCGGGAGCAGCCTATCTGCGGCATCCCCCACGCTGATCACAACGGAGATCGCCATGCATCGTTCTCCTGCGGATCCAAAGCCTGCCGACACCGCAGCATCGGCGGCAAGATCCATATCAGCATCGGGTAGGACGACCATGTGGTTCTTCGCACCACCGAGGGCCTGGACACGCTTGCCGTTTGCGGTCCCGGTTTCGTGGATGTATCGCGCGATCGGTGTTGAGCCGACGAACGAGATCGCGGCAACGTCGGGATGGACCAGGAGGGCATCGACGGACTCCTTGTCGCCGTGGACGACGTTGAACACACCGTCAGGCAGACCCGCCTCAGAAAACAGCTCGGCCGCCATCCGTGACACTGTCGGATCCTTCTCAGATGGTTTGAGCACGAAAGTGTTCCCACAGGCGATTGCAATGGGATACATCCACATCGGAACCATGACAGGGAAGTTGAATGGCGTGATGCCTGCCACGACTCCCAGGGACTGCCGAACCGAATAGGTATCGACTCCGGTCGAGACCTGTTCGGAGAAGTCGCCTTTGAGCAGGTGAGCAATGTTGCAGGCGAACTCGATGACCTCGAGCCCGCGCTGTACTTCTCCAAGGGCGTCGTCGAGCGTCTTGCCGTGCTCGGCAGTCATAGCCCTTGCCAGCTCGTGCCGGTTGTTTGCCACGAGTTCGCGAAAAGCGAACATGATATTCTGGCGGCGTGTCAGCGGCGCATTGTGCCACGATGCGTAGGCGCTTCTTGCTGCAGCCACGGCGAGAGCGACATCGTCGCTGGATGCCATTGCCACTTCTGCGGTTTGGGCACCTGTCGCTGGGTTATACACAGGGCCCGTTCGACTCGGTGTTGTGGAAACAGATCTCCCATTGATCCAGTGATTGATGAGGTTCATAATTTAGCTCCGTGTGCTGTTGTGTATCAATGAGACGGTGGACCGGTTGACTCGCGGACAACCAGTTTCGGGGAGAGGACTACGTGACTCGCAGGGGTGGATTCCTGATCGATCCTTGACACGATCAGTCCGGCCGCCGTGCGCCCCATGTCGTGTCTGGGTTGGTCAACCGTTGTCAAGCTCAGACGATGGCTGGCTGCCATTGCGGTGTTGTCATAGCCGACCAGGGAGATGTCACCAGGCACACTCAGCCCCTCCGACCTGAGCACCTTGAGAACACCGATCGCAGCAAGGTCGTTGGCCACAAAGACGGCCGTGGGGGGTGGGCCCTTCGCGAGGAGGTTCTGCATTCCCGTGCTTCCACCCTCCTCGGTAAAACCACCCGGCACCGATCGAATCTCAGTTTCCAGTCCATGGCTTCGCATTGAACGTTTGTAGCCGGTCCGGCGTGGCTGGGAACCAGCGCCGGCACCACCGTCGATGTGCGCAATACGGCTGTGTCCGAGTTCGACGAGGTGGTCGACGACCATGGCTGCGCCACGCCTGTCGTCGTTAGTGACGCTGTCAACCGACGCTGCTCGCGTTGCCTTTCCGATGACGACTGTTGGCACCGATCGTGACACCTCGATTGCGAAATTCTTGTGAAAAACGGGCGAAACCAGGATCAGGCCGTCGACCCGCATTTCGAGGAGTGTTCCGACCGCAAGGCGTTCCCGTTCGGCTACTCGGTTTCCTGTTGTCAGTATCGATCGGTATCCGGCGTCCGTTGCCGTCATGTCGATACCGTCGATGACATCGGCGAAGAACGGGTTGTGCAGATCCGACACCATCACTCCGACCACATAGGAGCGTTGTCGTACCATGGTGCGTGCTGCCGCATTGGGGCGATAGCCAAGTCTCTTCGCTGCCTCCAGCACTGCTTCCGTACTCGATGGGCTGACCTTCTCTGAGCCCCTCATGACGAGCGAGACCAATGATTTCGATACGCCGGCTTCCTTGGCGACATCGAGGATTGTTGGGTGTTTCATCAGAAGACCGCCGTCTTGGCGGGGTATCGGATCCGTTCGGGCTCGCCGCTCATGGTGTGCCCCAGATCCCGACGCGTTGGTGCTTGCGTTCTGTGTCCCATTCGGCGCGCGCGACGAGAACCTGGTCACGGCGCGATACCTCGGGAACGCCGACTTCCCACCAGGAGCCGCCCTCCGTCCATTCGTACGGATCTGTGTCGATCACGATGACGTAGCTCCGATCCGCCTCCTTGGCCCTGCGAAAAGCCTCTCGAAGTTCCTCGATACCTGTGACCTTCTCGGCGATGGCACCGAGCGATTCAGCATGCTTGACGAAATCGACCCGCGTATCGTCGACCCTCTTCGTGTGCTGAAGAAGGTTGTTGAATTCTTCTCCGCCTGTGTTGACTTGAAGCCGGTTGATGACTGCGAATCCGCCGTTGTCGCACACGATGAAGATCACCTTGTGGCCGGTCGCGACGGTCGAATGGATGTCTGAGTTCATCATGAGGTATGAGCCATCTCCGACCCAGGAGATGACGTCGCGATCGGGCATCGCCATCTTCGCTCCCCACGCACCGGGGATCTCGTATCCCATGCATGAGTAGCCGTATTCAATATCGATGGAGCCGACCGATTTCGCTTGCCAGCCCATGTTGATCTCACCGGGAAGCCCCCCGGCGGCTGCTACTTGATAGTCATCGTCGTCGACGAGATCGTTGACCGCCCGGATGACTTGCGCATATGTTGGCACCTTGAATTCTTGGCCAACGTAGGTGTCGAGATAGTTGTTCCAGTCGCACCGCTCGGTGCTGGCACGGTTCATCCATGCGGTGGGAGCGCGATAGTCGCCGAGTGTCTTGTCGAGCATCTTGAGCGCGATCAGGGCATCGCCGACAACCGATATCGCATGGTGTTTGGTGGCATCAAACCGCCCGACGTTGATCGACACCAACTGCATCCGGGGGTTCTTGAAGACAGTCCACGATCCGGTGGTGAAGTCCTGGAAACGGGTGCCCACCGCCACGACCACATCGGCGTCGGCAGCGAGCGCGTTGGCGGAGGTACTTCCCGTTACACCGATCGGGCCTGTGAAGTTCGGATGGTCGTAGACCAACGTGGACTTACCGGCCACGGTCTCGACGACCGGTATTCCCCTGGCGACCGCGAAAGCCGTGAGTTCATCCTCGGCACCGGAGTAGTGAACACCACCTCCGGCGATGAGGAGCGGCTTGTCCGCTGCGGCGAGCACCGCTGCTGCCGCTGTGATGTCGCGGGCATCAGGGCCGGGTCGGCGGATGTAGTGAAGAGTCTTGTCGAAGAACTGCACGGGGAAGTCGTGCGCCTCGGCGGCGATGTCCTGGGGCAGCCCGATGTACGCCGGACCGCATTCGGCCGGATCGAGCATGACGGCGAGTGCCTGGGGGAGCGTCTGGATGACCTGTACCGGGCGGGTGATGCGGTCCCAGAAACGGGTGACCGCCCGGAATGTATCGCTCACCGTCGTTGACGGGCTGCCGAAGTCCTCGATCTGTTGCAGGACGGGGTCCACTATGCGGTGTTGGAAAGTGTCGCCACTGATCAGTAGGAGGGGCAGCCGGTTGGCATGAGCAACGGCGGCGGCCGTCACCATGTTGGTCGACCCTGGTCCGACTGAGGACGTGGCGATCATGATCTGGCGCCGACGTTTCGCCTTAGTGAACGCGATCGCTGCCAGCGCCATGGATTGTTCGTTGTGTCCCCTCCAGGTTGGCAACTCATCCTGGACGAAGGAGAGTGCCTCGGCGAGGGAAACCACATTGCCGTGACCGAAGATCCCGAACACACCGGGAAACAGCGGAACTTCCACGCCATCGATCTCGGTGCGTTGAGCAACCACCCAGCGCACGATCGCCTGGCCGGTGGTGAGCCGCACTGTCTCCATCGTCACTCCTTGCTCATGAGCTGTGCGCTGTTCGTAGACATCCCTGCGGCGCATTGACGTCAACGTTTGGTAGAGTATAACCTTGATGGTTGGAACGTTCCAACCCACCGGATAGCAAGGAGGTTCTGGTGAAAGTGGGCATCATCGGCGCTGGGCGTATCGGTGCGATTCACGCCGAGAACCTGCGTCGTCATCCGGAGGTTTCCGCCATCATCGTAACCGACACTATGGCTGCTCAATCGGAGTATGTCGCGGAAACTTTCGGAGGCGAAACCACCCCGGGACCGGACGAGCTTCTCGAATCAGTCGACGCGGTCGTTATCTGCACTCCAGCGGATACGCATGTAGACCTAATCGAGCGTGCGGTAGCGCACGGAGTACCCGCATTGTGTGAGAAACCGTTGGCCATGAATCTCGCCGACGCAGACAGGGCAGTCGCCATCGTGTCGCAAGGCGATGTGCCGGTGCAGATCGGATTCAACCGCCGGTTCGACACGGGCTACCGCACAGCGCGCAACCTGGTGGCGGACGGCAGTCTCGGAACGGTCACACTCGTCATCGGGCAGCACCATGACTACGAGCTGCCAAGCGAGGAGTACGTTGCACGGTCGGGTGGCGAGTTCATCGACCAATTGATCCACGAATTCGACATTCTCCGCTTCGTGACTGGTCGAGAGGTGATTCGTGTCCATGCCGCCGGCGCCACCAAGGGATTCGATTGGTTCTCGAAATACGACGACTACGCCCAGACCGCAGTGACGCTCTGGCTCGACGACGGCACGCTGGCGGTATTGTGCGGCTCCAGACAGGACGCCGTCGGGTACGACGTGCGCATGGAGATTTTTGGAACGAAGGATTCTGTTGCGGTCGGCCTTGATTCCCGCACACCGCTTCGGTCTCTTGAACCGGGCGTACCGCAACCCGAGAATCCATACACCGAGTGGGTCCCCCGATTCGGGCAGACCTACGGTCGCGAGATCGATGCGTTCCTGGACATGGTTCGCAACGACGGGCCGAACATTTGCAGTGTGCAGGATGCTCGGGCTGCTCTCGCGATTGCCGAGGCGTGCGTAATTTCTGCAAAACAGGGACGTATCGTGTCGATGGAGGAGTTGGTATGACGCTGATGGATCGTATTGCCGGCGCCCCGATCACATGGGGAGTCGATGGCTCGCCTGGTTGGGGCTTTCTGATGGATCGTGAACGAGTTCTCGGCGAGATGCACCAGATCGGTCTGTCTGCCACCGAACTCGGACCCGATGGGTACCTGGGCCGGGATGTCGGTGAGTTGCGGGACCTACTTGATCGATACGAACTGGATCTCGTCGGAGGTTTCGTTCCTGCCGTGCTCTATCGACCTGATCTCGTTCCCGAGAACCTCGCCTACATTGATCGTGCGGCAGCGACCCTCTCCAATACCGGCGCACCCGTCATGGTGCTCGGTCCAGACTCTCATCATCCGGGGTATGACCACCAGATCGATCTAGCGAGGGAGGAGTGGGACACGTTCTTCAGCAGTCTGGAGCGAACGATTGAGATTGCGTCCGGACATGGGCTGAGGACTGCGCTGCACCCACATTGGGGCATGGCGGTTGTAGAACATGACCATGTGGAGCGTGTGCTAGATCGTTCCGGTGTGGATCTGTGCATCGACACCGGACATCTCGCTCTGGCCGGTGCTGATCCCGTAGCCATAGCGAGAGCCGCTACCGGGCGGGTAGCTCACGTCCACCTCAAAGATCTCGACGAGAGCCTGGCGCGACAGGTTCGCTCCGGTGACCTGGCTTTCCGTCAGGCAGTGATCGACGGCCTGTTCCTTCCGCTCGGCGACGGCAGCGTGGATATCCAGGGCTTCATCGGTGCGCTTGAGGCTCAGGGATACGGAGGGTGGTACGTCATCGAGCAGGATGCGGTGCTTGACGCGGAACCCGAATCCGGTGAGGGACCGATCGTTGCCGCCGCGCGGAGCGTCGCATTCTTGGAGCAACTTGGCGGTGGCCTGTGAGTTCTCCAACGGGTCCGTTCCAGGCTTCACTGCCAAGACGCGCGCAGTGCCGGCTACGGGTGGCCCCGCATCGACCGATATCGAAAGCTCCCTCTGGTGACAGGTAACGCCTTTGAAGTACTGACGATCGGCCGGGTCGGTGTTGACCTGTATCCGCCCGAGGTCGGGTTGCCGCTGTCAAAGGTCACGTCCTTCGACAAGTTCCTCGGCGGAAGTCCGACAAATGTGGCCGTGGCCGCGTCACGCTACGGCCATTCAAGCGCAGTGATCACACGCGTCGGTGATGACGGTTTCGGTGAGTATGTGCGCGTTGCCCTGCACGGTTTTGGAGTGGACGAAAGGTACGTCGGCACCGACCCTGTGGTGCGGACCCCACTCGTGTTCGCGGAGATCTATCCGCCAGATCATTTCCCGCTCCTTTTCTACAGGGAGCCAAAAGCGCCGGACATGAACATTGTGGTCGAAGATCTCGATCTCGACGCGATTCGGCTCGCAGACATCTTCTGGACCACCGGCACCGGACTGTCCGATGAGCCGAGCCGGTCTGCCACGCTTGCGGCTCTGGAGGAGCGCGAACGCAAGGAACACACCATCCACGACCTCGATTTTCGACCGAGTTTGTGGTCTTCGCCCGAGGATGCCGGGAGGTATCAACGGCTTGCCCTGGGTCTCGCCTCGGTGGCTGTCGGCAACCAGGAGGAGTGTGCCGTCGTTGTCGGGCCTGGCACGCCTGAACAACAAGCGGCACGATTGCTCGATCTTGGCCTCGAACTCGCCATCGTCAAGATGGGTCCGGCCGGAGCCCTCATCGCCTGGTCAGACGGCACCGAGCGGGTCGCCCCCCTCGACATCGACGTCGTCAGTGGGTTGGGAGCCGGGGATGCCTTCGGCGGTGCCGTGTGCCATGGGCTGTTGCTTGGTTGGGACCCCGTCGCGATACTGCATTTCGCAAATGCAGCAGGCGCCTATGTGGCAACACAGTTGGCCTGTGCGGATGCGATGCCGACCGAAGAAGAAGTGCGAGGGCTGATGCGTGACACAGCGTGACGGATTGATATCAGGCGATGGAGCACGCTTCGCCCACCAAGGATTACTCGAAGGAGCACGCATTGAATAGGCGTTTCTACCCCGCAGAATCGAGTGGCAGCGGAATGGCCATCGTCGACATCACCGCAGACCGGGCAGGGTGGCGGTACTCAGGCCTCCGCATCCTGACCCTGATGGCGGGCACAACTCACGAGTTCGCGACCGGCACCACCGAGATGGCGATACTTCCGCTCCATGGCGGATTGACTGTTGAGGTCGAGGCACACTCCTTCCGCCTCGAGGGCAGAGACGGAGTCTTCAACGCAGTCACCGACTTTGCCTACGTGCCGATCGATGTGGATATTCGGATAACAACGCAAGGGCCGCTGCAAGTCGCTCTCTGCACAGCCGAAGCGACACGGCGCATCGACCCGTACCGCGTGGCCGCCGGCGATGTTCGGGTCGAAGTCAGGGGAGGAGGTGCAGGGACCCGCCAGATCAACAATTTTCTGAGCGCGGACGTTGCTGACGCCGACAAACTCATCGCGGTGGAAGTGCTGACGCCTGAGGGAAGCTGGTCGTCCTACCCGCCCCACAAGCACGACGAGACGAACGAGACGGAGATCGAACTCGAGGAGATCTACTACTTCCGCATCGACGGTGAATACGGTTTCGGATTCTTCAGCTGCTATACCAGCGACGGTGAGATCGATGACACGCTGACGGTGCGCGACGGCGACGTGTACCTGGTCCCGCGGGGTTTTCATGGTCCGGCTGCGGCCGCTCCGCAGCACCACATGTACTACCTCAACGTGATGGCTGGCCCATCTCT
>VAPH01030351.1_pt1 | contig 10039 bp, 8 predicted proteins | sample 3393861 | NCBI WGS metagenome assembly VAPH01 (sample SAMN08290439, study PRJNA428436) | hydrothermal vent metagenome | isolation source: Deep-sea hydrothermal vent chimney | place: Atlantic Ocean: South-mid Altantic Ridge | reverse complement strand
CGCGTGCTGACATTGATTGCGCTGGACCAGGGTGAGCAGCCCGGCGTGCTTTCCGCCATCAATAAATACGAACTCACTGAAAGCAACCGCCAGTGTATTCTCGATGCCATGGACGTGCATGGCGGCAAAGGCATCATCATGGGCCCCAACAATTACCTGGCCCGCGCCTACCAGGCTTTGCCGATATCCATCACCGTGGAGGGCGCCAACATACTGACCCGCTCGCTGATTATTTTCGGCCAGGGCGCCATCCGCGCGCACCCCTGCCTGTTAAAAGAAATGACGGCCGTGACCGGTATTGCCAACAGCCAGGCCCGGCGTGTTTTTGATAATGCCCTGTTCGAGCACATCGGCTACAGCATCAGCAACCTGGTCAGGAGCCTGTTGCTGGGTTTAACCGGCAGCAGAATGACGCCGGCACCGGTGCGTGGCCCACATGCCGCCTGGTTCCGTCAAGTGACGCGCTTTTGTGCAATCTTTGCGTTCATCGCCGATTCGGTGCTGGTGCTGTTGGGCGGCAAGTTCAAATTCAAGGAGAAGCTCTCCGGTCGGCTGGCAGATGCACTGATACATCTGTATATGGCCAGTGCCATGCTGAAGCGGTTCGAGGATGATGGCCGCCCCCAAAGCGACCTGCCCCTGCTCACCTGGGCTATGGAAGACAGCCTGTATACCATTCAGCAGAGCCTGCTGGGGGTGCTCAGGAACTTTCCGGTGCCGGTACTGGGCCGGTTACTGCGCTGGTTGGTATTTCCGTTGGGGTTGCCCAGTAAAGGCCCGTCCGATAAAACCGTCAAGGCGGTGGCCAAATTGCTGCTTGATGAAAATGAAGCCCGTGACCGCCTTACCGACGGCATTTATATTTCCGACAAGGACGATGCCAGCGGGCGGGTCCATAAGGCGTTTCACCTGGTGCTTGAAGCTGCGCCGGCGGAACGTGCCATCAAGAATGCCCTGAAGGAAACCATCAATTTTGAAAACTATGAAGGTCTGGTGACCCGCGCCACCCAAAGCGGTGTGATCACCGAAGAGCAGGCAAGCATAGTTCGGCTGGCCCAGCAGGCCAGTGCCCGGGTCATCGCGGTGGATGAATTCCCCTTCGAAAAACCCGCAAATCTGGTTACACCGGCAGTGGTGCAGCCAGTGACGGAACCGATGCCGCAGGCGGCTGAGCCTGAACAGCACAACCTGGTCAGGTCTTGAGAAACCGGCAGATATCCTGTTCTGACTCCATACCGTCCGCGTAACCCAGATCAATCAGCTGACTACAATAGGCTGATTCGAACAGCAGGTAGCTGGCCATGCGCCAGTCCCTGCCCCAGCCACCCAGTGTACGCAGCAGCATCTGCACGCTGCGCGGGATCTCGTGCACGTACTGCTGGGTAATATGGCGTAAATCCTTGCTGGGTTTAATCACCAGGCTTTCAATATTGATCAGGCCCGCCTCAGTACGTTTATTTTCCGGAACCAGCTTCAGGGTCTTGTTGATACGCTGCATGCGTGCCAGGTCTGCATTCAGCGTATCCATGAAGATGGTATCCATCAGGTAACCGCCGATCTCACCTGCAGAAGGATACTCAGCGGGGCGCTCCGGCGGCAGGTCAGGCTTCTCGTCGCGCGTGCCAATCACCAGTATCCTGTTGGCCCCGAGATGGATGGCGGGACTTAGCGGGGCGACCATGCGCATGCCGCCATCGCCGAAATACTCATTACCGATCCGCTCTGCGGGAAACAGCAACGGCAGGGCTGACGAAGCCAGCAGGTGACTGATCTCCAGGGTCGCTGCACGGCCCCTGCGACGTGGCCTCTCCCAACCGCTGATGTGTGGCTGGGCCTGAAAATAACTGGTTGCGCTGGCGCTGGTATAACCCGAAGCCGTCACCGCCACACCGCGCAATGCACCCTGCTCCAGGGCCGTTTGAATACCCTCGAGCTGCAGGGTCTGTTGCAGGAACTGGCGCAACGGCGTGTTATCCAGAAATGCCCTCAGGTTGCCGGATATCAGGCCACCCGTCAGCAGTGTAGCGATAAAACGCATGCCGGACTGCATGACCGTCCATGCATCGGTGCGGTAAATGCGGTCGCAATGCATGCTGCGCCAAAAATGATCCAGTTGTCTGATTCCGACTGCAAATCTGTGTGCGTGGCTGGCGATTACCACGGCGTTGATCGCCCCGGCCGATGTACCGCAAATAACCGGAAACGGGTTCTCCCTGCCATCCTGCAGTTCACAAATGGCCTTGAGCACGCCCACCTGGTAAGCGCCACGTGCGCCGCCGCCGGGCAGCATCAGAGCGGTACATGGGGCTGTCGAATTTTGCATATCAGACAAGTTTCAAATGGGCTTATTCTCAAGGTGACCGGTGCATGGATCGAATACTTCCATGAACCTTTGGGTCAATTCTATAACTAATGGACAGCACCCGCGCGGAGAATATCCCGGAGCTCGGCCACAAAGCTGCAATAATTCGGATATGATTTACGCTTCGATGGCAGGCTGCAGAAATATCCACGGACCCGGATTTGACTAAAATGGAAATTAAACTGGAAAACAGGCAATACGATCCCCTCGCGGCCAACACCGCCAAGCAGCGCTTGCAGCAGGCGGTCGATACGGTTAACCAGATCATTATGGGCAAGCAGCAGCAGGTCAAACTTGCATTCAGCTGCCTGCTGGCTCGTGGCCACCTGCTGATTGAAGATTTGCCGGGTGTCGGCAAAACCACGCTCGCGCACGCCCTGGCGACCGTGCTCGGCGCACGTTACCAGCGCATACAGTTCACCAGCGACCTGTTGCCTGCCGATATTCTCGGCATTTCCATTTACCGCCGTGACCAGGAGAAATTCGAATTCCACCCAGGGCCGATTTTCTCTGAACTGGTACTGGCAGACGAGGTTAATCGGGCCACCCCGAAGTCGCAAAGCGCATTGCTCGAAGCCATGGCCGAGGGACAGGTCACGATAGAGGGTGAAACCCATGTTTTACCCAAGCCATTTTTTGTCATTGCCACTCAGAATCCACTCGATCTGGCCGGGACCTTCCCCCTGCCCGACTCTCAGCTTGACCGCTTTTTGCTGAGTATCTCGCTGGGCTTTCCTGATCCGGAAATTGAGCGTGAACTGCTGACGGCGCGGGACCGTGCGCTGGTGCTGCAGGATACACAGCCTTCGCTGCACCCCGAAGACGTATTGCAGCTGCATGAAGACTGCCAAAAAACTCATACCAGTGAAGCGCTGTTGGACTATGTCCAGGCGCTGCTGGCTGCAACCCGCAGCGGCCGCTGGTTTGAAAGAGGGCTTTCACCACGCGCAGGAATAGCGCTGCTGCAATGTTGCAAGGCCTATGCATTTCTTGATGGGCGGGATTTTGCAATACCGGAAGACGTTAAAGCCGTGTTTCCCGCACTTGCGCATCACCGTATGAAAGTCCCCTACGGCTTGGAAAGCTCAGTGGATGAGCAGATTGCCGGCCTGCTCGATCAGCTTTCCATACCTTAGATCGGCCGATGACAGCGCTGGCAGGAGCACAGCAACGCATGTCCATGAAGGACATGCTCGCGAACAGGATCAAGCAACGTGTACGTGCCAAGCGCGGGCCGTTGACCCCCCCTTTTGAACTGGCATACCGGCACATATTCATCCTGCCGACCCTGTTTGGCCTGGGCTTCGGCTTCATGCTGGTATTCATGGCGCTGGGCGGGCTGAACTTTAATAATAATATGGCCCTGATGCTGGTATTCCTGCTTGCCACCATCGCCCAGATGACCACGCTGATCGCCTACCGCAACCTGGTCGGACTGTGGATCGACAGTGTCGTTGCCGAACCCGTTTTTTGCGGCGAGACGATACTTTACCGGGTATATATCAGTAATCAGGATGACCGTCAGCGCTCTGCGATCCAGGCGGGTTTTTCCAAACCGCAGGACTGCAGGGATTTTCCCCCTTGCAGCAGCAAAGCCATGCATCTGCGCCACACTGCGGTCAAACGCGGCTGGCAGGAAATGCCGGCGTTCAGGCTTGAAACACGTTTCCCCCTGGGCTTGTTCAAGGCCTGGGCGTGGATCTTCCCGCAAAATCGCTGCCTGGTGTATCCGGCGCCCGCCCGCCAGGTACCGCCGTTGCCCACGACCGGTCAGGGCGATGCAGGCCAGCCCCGCAAGGGTGAAGGCGACCAGGTTCACGGGCTGCGCAAATACCAGCCTGGCGACTCCATGCAACGAGTAGCCTGGCGGGCAAGCGCACGCCACGAAGAGCTTTACAGCCTGGAAATGGAAATGCCCCGGGAGGAGGCCTGTGAACTGGACTGGGATGGGCTGACCGGGGCCGACGTGGAGGCCAGGCTATCCACACTGACAGCCTGGGTGATCGCGGCAGACCACAAACAACTGGCCTACAGCCTGCGTTTGCCCGGTGAACAGGTCGCGCTCGGCAGCGGCCAGGATCACCGTGCAAAATGCCTTGAATTGCTGGCGCTGTACAAACAATGAGCAGGCAGCCATGAACACATCCGGCAGCGGCACGCTCAAGCGCCTCGGAGTTTTGTGGGCCATTGCGACACTGAGCATCAGTATGCTCCCGCAGCTGCTCAGCATGCCTGCTCTTCTCGTCGTAATCGCCCTGTTGCCGATCGCCTGGCGGCTGTTGGCCGAATACCGCCACTGGCACCCCATGCACATGGTTTTGCGGGCGCTCGCAACCGCCATTGCTGTAACCGCCCTGATACTTACGCTGGGTGGACTGTTGGGCAGAAGTGCTGCCGTCAGCCTGCTGGTCCTGATGCTGTCACTAAAACTGCTCGAGACCTTCAGCGTACGCGACGCGCGCATTATCGCCAGCCTCAGCCTGTTCCTGGGCGCCACGCAGTTTCTGTTCTCGCAGGGCATCCTGATGGTTTTCTACATCATTGCCTGCCTGCTCAGCGCGCTGATAGCATTGATGTACCTGCAGCGGCGCGAGGCCTTTGAAAACCTGCGTGAAGCACCGGACACCGATCGCAGCCTGGTGGGCGAACTGGGTTTCGGCCTGCGTTTGATGGGCATGGCCGTGCCGGTTGGCCTGGCCCTGTTCATGTTATTTCCGCGCTGGGCCAGCCCGCTGTGGGGTATGCCTGAAGATGCCCTAGATGCACGCTCCGGCCTGTCCGATTCCATGTCGCCGGGCAGTATCCAGGCGCTTTACATGGATGATTCCCCCGCCTTTCGCGCAAGCTTTGAAACCGGCCTGCCGGATCGCAGTGAATTGTACTGGCGTGGCCCGGTATTCTGGGATTTTGACGGCACCACCTGGCGGGCCGGCAATCATCGTCGCCATTCGTCCGCGACCGGCAAACCGCAATTGCAACAGGCACTCTTTCGTTATGAGCTGCAGATGGAGCCAACCGAACAGCGCTGGCTGTTCTCACTGGATTACCCGGCCCTGGTACCGGTGGGCACCCGCCTGAGCTTCGATTACCAACTGGTCAGCAACCGCCCGATCACCCAACTGCGCAACTATGTGATGGCTTCCGACCCGCGTTTCACAGACAGCCCGACGCTGAATCCGGCCCTGCGCAAGGCAGCGCTCAAACTGCCCGCCGGATTCAACCCCCGGACCGCAGCGATGATGGCCGCCTGGCGCTCCGAAACCAAAACCGCTGCCGCCATGGTCCAGCGAGTGCTGACATATTTCAATCAACAGAACTTCCATTACACGCTGAACCCGCCGTTGCTGAGCAGGAATACGGTGGACGAATTTCTGTTCAAAACCCGCCAGGGCTTTTGCGAGCACTATGCCTCTGCCTTTACCGTCATGATGCGCATGGCCGGTATTCCTGCACGTGTAGTCACCGGTTACCAGGGCGGCTGGTACAGCAATTTTGGATCCTATGTGCTGGTCAGGCAATCCGATGCGCACGCGTGGTCAGAGGTATGGGTCAAAGGTTCCGGCTGGACCCGCATTGACCCGACCGCAGCGGTCGCCCCGGAACGCGTGGAACGGGGCTCCGTCGGCTCGCTTGCGCAACGCCGGTACCTGTTGGATTTTGCCTGGTTCAGAAACGCGAGAAACACTTTCGACCTCGCGCAACGGGCCTGGAACACCTGGGTCGTGGCCTTTGACGCTGCCAAACAATCCCGCCTGTTCAGCGGATTGGGCTGGGGGTTTTTCGATGCCGCCAGGCTGGTCATCGCCATGATTACGGCCATCCTGATCACCATCGCAAGCGGCTACCTGCTGCTGCCGCTGATGCGTAAACTGCGGAACTCCCGCCAACAGGATCCGCTCTTGCGTCTGTGGCAAAAATTCCGGATCAAATTGGACAAAGCAGGCGTTAAAACACGGCGCTCCATGGGGCCAAGGGAACTCGCGTGCCTCGCCGGCGGTCAACTAAAGTACGCTGAAGATGGAATAAACCGGATTACTGAACTTTACATACGGTGTCGTTACTCGCAAGCGGGCTGTAGTGAATCTGAACTGGCAAAACTGATCAAAGATTTCCATCTGCGACAAGCGCCATAGTAATATTGGCATGATGATGTACCGGAGCATACCTAATGAAACGCTTTAACCTGACACTGTTGCTGGTCTTCATAAGTACCATTGCCTTGTCCGCCTGCACGACCATTCCCGCACAACTCAAGGGTGACTATGCGTCCCTTGAGCCGCAAAATGCTGCTGAAAATGACCTGCAAACACCCGTGCGCTGGGGTGGCGTCATTCTGGAAACCCGTCCGGAAGCCGACCATACCTGTTTTGAAGTACTTTCCAAGCAGTTGAAGAAATCAATGCGGCCTGTCAGTGCAGACCAGACCAACGGCCGCTTCATCGCCTGCAAGCCCGGTTTCTATGACCCGGAAGTTTTCAAGAAGGACCGTGAGGTCACAGTGACCGGTAAAATTATCTATATTGATTCACGCAAGGTGGGTGAATACGACTACAACTACCCGGTTGTCGATATCGATTTCATCAGCTTGTGGCCCGAACCGCGGGAAAGAATCTACTATAATGGTTGGGGCCCATATAGCCCCTATTATTGGTCCTACCCCCATATCGGCTACTCCTACCGCCACTTTTGAGCACCTGCACGACCGGCAACGCCGGTCCCTGCTAAGATGGGCACCGGCCAGTGCATGGCTCCGTGTTAATTCCCGTTACCACAAAAAAAGGTTCTCAATGTCAAAGTTTGGTGGTTTCCCGAAAGACTTCTTCAGTTTCTTTAAAGAGCTGAAAAATAACAACAATCGTGAGTGGTTCAATGACAATAAAGCCCGTTACCACGAATCTGTCGTCAACCCGATGGGGGTATTCATTATCGCCATTGCACCCCATCTGACGCGCATCTCACCCCATTACAAAGCCGATCCAAAGCCACATGGCGGCTCCATGTTCCGCATTTATCGGGACACGCGGTTCTCCAAAGATAAAACACCGTATAAAACCCATGCTGCCTGCCATTTCCGCCACCGGGCGGGACGCGATGCCCATGCGCCCGGGTTCTACGTTCATATTGAAACCGACGGCATCCATTTTGGTGGTGGTATCTGGCTGCCGCCGTCAAAGCAACTGGGCCTGATTCGTGAGTTTATTGCCGACAATCCTTCAGCCTGGGAAAAACTCAGCAATGCTGCCGCCATCAAACAAGCCGGCGGTATCCAGGGCGACTCCCTGAAACGCCCACCGCGTGGCTACCACCCGGATGCCCGGCATATTGATGACCTGAAGCGCAAAAGCTTCTACCTGATGATCGAAGCCGATGCAGAACTTGCACTTGGACCCGAATTCGTCACCGAAACCGCCAGGGCCTTCCGCACTGCCGCCAAACTCAACCACTTTATCACCGACGCACTGGAACTGCCCTTTTAACAGAACCCACAGTTGAGGCACCTGGCTGCATAGGGCCTGAAAGGCGCTGCGCCCTTCTGCGTAAATATGGTATTCTGACCAGCCTCGTTAGAGGGTGAACAGGAGAACGAAATGACACGGATTGTTTTGGTAATAATACTGGCTTTGGCCATTCAACCCATCGCTGCTGACGTGCTGCTCATTGATGAAGTGCGCCAGTCAGAACGCATGCACCTGCCCGTGAACGGGCAAACTGAAGCCGATGTTCAGGCACAGTTTGGTGTGCCTGTCAAACGGCATGCCGCAGTGGGCGAACCGCCAATTACACGCTGGGATTACGACAAATACAGTGTCTATTTTGAATATGACCTGGTTTTGTTCAGTGTTCTGCAACCAGGCGCCATCATCGAAAAAGGCAAAGAAAAATAAGCACCGGAAACACTTCTGCGCTATCCTTGCGCCCTTCCAGAATCAAAGGCGTCCCGCTGGGGACATGCACTGCTGAATGCCTGACTCCGACACTTCATTGATGCCCGAAAACACAGTCCCTGACAAAGCGGAGGTTGCCATCGCTGATCAACCTGTGCGGGAGGTCACCCGCGATGGCGTGCACTACGTCTTGTTGGGCACGGCCCACGTTTCCCATGCCAGCGTTGAAGCGGTAAAAAGTATGGCCACAAGTGGTGAGTTTGACGCCATCGCAGTGGAGCTTTGCCCTGCCCGCCATCATGCCCTTACCCGGCAACAGCAATGGCAGGACATGGACCTTTATCGCATAATTCGTGAGAAAAAGGCGGGTCTGGTCATGGCAAACCTGGCGCTGGGTGCGTATCAACGACGCATCGCTGAGCAATTTGGCATCGAGCCGGGAGCCGAACTCAAGGCAGCAGCCGATGCAGCCGTCGCCGAGGGATTGCCCTTGCAATTGATCGACCGGGATCTGGCAACGACCCTGAAACGCAGCTACCGTGCAGTGCCATGGTACAAACGCTTGGTGTTATCGGCAGGACTGGTAATGAGCACTGTCAGTTCAGATGAAATTGATGAAGAGCAAATTGAGAAACTCAAGGAAGGTGATATTCTCGAATCTACCTTCACGGAATTTGCTGCCCAGTCCCCCGAGCTGTATACCGCACTGATCGGAGAACGCGACCGCTTTATGGCAGCGCGACTTCGCCAGGAAAACATGACCAACGAAGGAAAACGAATCCTGGTTGTGGTGGGTGCAGGTCATCTCGAAGGCCTGGCAGAAACCCTGGCTTCGGATCAACGGGACCCGCAGACTGAAGTGGATGAGCTATCTCATCTGCCAACCCCAACGCGGTGGCTGAAGTTTATACCGTGGTTGATTGCTGTTGCCATTCTCAGTGGCTTCTGGATCGGGTTTTCACGCAGCCCTGCACTCGGCTGGGAATTGGTAACACTGTGGGTTCTGATCAATGGTGGCCTGGCAGCATTGGGGGCGCTGATCGCGCGCGCCCATCCCCTCACCATTATCAGCGCCATGCTTGCCGCCCCACTGACCTCGCTGAACCCTGCTGTTGCAGCCGGCATGGTCACCGGCCTGGTGGAGTCTGCACTGCGCAAACCCAAGGTTTCTGATCTGGAAAAACTGCGCGACGATGTCACCACTCTGAAAGGCTGGTTCAAAAACCCGGCAACCCGTATTTTGCTGGTGTTCTTCTTTTCCAACCTTGGCTCTGCCATCGGCACATGGGTGGCCGGCTTCCAGATTTTTGAAGCCTTGAGTTAAACTTGTAACCGGCATGCAGATCGGACCGTACAGACTGGCAAATCCCATTGCGCTGGCCCCGATGGCAGGGGTCACCGACCAGCCTTTCCGCCGGTTATGTCGTGAACTGGGTGCTGGTTACGTGGTCACCGAAATGATTGCCGCCGACCCCGCTCTGCGAGACACACAAAAATCCAGATGGCGCAGCAACTTTGATGGTGAAGCCACGCCGGTCGCCGTACAGATTGCCGGCAGCGATCCCGGGCAGCTGGCCGTCGCAGCCCGGTATAATGTTGCCCTTGGTGCACAGATTATTGATATCAATATGGGCTGCCCGGTGAAAAAGGTATGCCGGAAACTGGCAGGGTCTGCCCTGCTTTCAGATACTTCACTGGTCCGGCAGATACTTGCCGCCGTGGTGGCGGCGGTCGATGTACCGGTCACACTCAAAATTCGTACCGGCCCGGACAATGGCAACCGCAACGGCGT
>VAPH01008624.1_pt1 | contig 10048 bp, 10 predicted proteins | sample 3393861 | NCBI WGS metagenome assembly VAPH01 (sample SAMN08290439, study PRJNA428436) | hydrothermal vent metagenome | isolation source: Deep-sea hydrothermal vent chimney | place: Atlantic Ocean: South-mid Altantic Ridge | reverse complement strand
ATGGTTGAATTCGTACGCGTAACCAGATTTCTTGATTTAGATCAGTTTCTGTCATGTCTCATTGCAGCATACTAAAGTTGGGTTGGTGTCTGACCTCGAACCTAAAAAATGAACTCACAAGAACACTTTCAGCAAAGATACAAAGGGTCGCTTGTAGTCCTTTTGGCGTCCCGTTCGTCTCCTGTTGTGAACCCGGTCGTCCCAGCCTATTGGAGAGACAATGTAATCTGAGCAGGTACGCCAATGAAAATTGGCAGGGAGGAAATTTCGATGGTATACGGAAAAAGATTAGCAGGCATTATTCTTGCGGCAGGATTTACATTCTTCTTAACCATGGGCCCGGTGACTGGCGTTGCGGCACAGTCTGACACAAGGCTCTACGCATTGATGACCTCTTCTATTCTCGGGTGGTCTTCAGAAAATGTCATAGAAATCGTGGATCTTGATACGCTTACGACCATCCGGTCAATCCCGGTTGTTGCAGGCGCGGTGGAAAGTCTCGCAGTTTCGCCTGATGAGAACCGACTCTACGTAACATTCAATTTTACCCCCCCTCGGAATGATCCCAGGCCATGGCGCAGTGGAGTTGCCATCTACGATGTACAGAGTGGAAACGAAATTACCACGATACTGCTCCCTCTGGCAAAGGACTCGGTTATTTCCGCTGATGGTTCGACGCTGTACGTTACGGCAGGTGATGAGGGTATTATTGCTATTGACACAACCACTGACACCATCTCGAGAAGCTTGTCAACCTCCCCTGACTATCCGATTTCAATCGCGCTTTCTCCCGACGGGAGGACGCTCGCGCTCGCCATGTCGCCGGCATCACTTTACCTGGTTGATGCAGACACGCTGACTCTGCTCAACCAGGTCCCGGTCACCAATCTGGGAGAACCTGCTTACTGCGGCACCAGTCCGAACGATGTTGTTTTCACGGATACGGGCGTTGTGCTTCTGTGGGACTCGAACTGTGACAACCTTTACCAGGTCGATGTAGCAAGTGCAAACCAAGATACAGCTAAGACAATTTATTCGGGCAGGGACACAGGATTACTCTTCAACTACAACAACATGCTCTTGTACAGCTCAACTACTGCACAGTCCTTTGTGCTCAAGGAGTCGGAAGAGCTTGCCGTAATGGACCCGGCTGGTGTCAGCTTCCGCTTTTTCGACGGTTTCGGGGCAACACCCTTTGTACCGGCTCTGAGCCCTGATGGGGAGAAGCTTTATATCGCGCTGTTCGACGGCACGCTTGACCGGTTTGATGTATTGACCAGACAACTTGCGCACGGAATATTTACCTTCAGCAATGCACCCTTCAAGGTACGCGATGCTCATATTCTTCCCATGACGACGCAAGCGGCGACCGGTATCTGCTTGTCCGGCAAGGTACCTGTTGTGGTGTTTTCCTCAGGTGACATTGATGCGGATGATATAAGGATTGAAAGCATGGATTTCGGTGGTGCTGCACCGCTTAATTGCAGAATGAGGGATGTAAACAGGGACGGAGATAAAGATCTCGTCTGCAAGTTCCGCAGTAGCGACATAGCGTCAGGGGGTGCTGAAGCAGTATTGCGTGCTGAAACCTACGATGGCAGGCAGTTAAGAGGAAGTGACATACTCAATGTCATCGACCGGAACTGCGTGCGGCGGAACCAGCATGATGACGACAGCAAGGACTAGCGGGCAAGCACACACTATTGGGTAATTATTACTCTTTCCGGCGCGAATTTAAATAATCCACGACCATGTAGCCGAACGCCTTAACACCGTTTTCCATGGAGGGTTCGTACATATCAAAAAATGGTGAATGGTTGCTTGGCAGGGTAGCCGGGTCAACACCTGGAGGCCCATTGCCGAGAAATACATAGACCGCCGGTGTGAGTTTGCCATACTCCGAGAAATCTTCAGCAACAGTCTGCGGCTGCAGGGAAAGTGCAGGCTGCCCGGAGGCACGCTCAAGTGCCGGCAGGATCAGGGAGGTTAATTCAGCATCATTTTGTAGCGGAGGCGGGCCCTGGTCGAGTACAAATTCTATTTCTGCGCCTGCACTTTCGGCGATCAGGCGTGCGGTTCGCTCTACCGCGCCATGGATATAGTCACGCATGGCCGGATCAAATGTACGGATGGTTCCTTCGATCTCCACCTTGTCCGGAATCACGTTGTTGCGAATGCCCCCGGAAATACGACCCACGCTGATGATTGAAGGCGCCAGTGTTACATCCACCTGGCGGCTGACGATGGTTTGCAGGCCCAGAATGATCTGCGCCGATACAACAATAGGATCAATGCCGTCCCAGGGCCGCGCACCGTGGGTTTGCTTGCCCTTGACCGTTATCTGGTAGCGATCGGCCGCCGCCATCATCGGCCCCGGCTTCACTAAGAACCGGCCACTGGGTGCACCCAGGCCGACGTGTATGCCGAATACCGCCTCCGGTAGGCGTTCCGCAAAAATGCCCTCGTCCAGCATCATTGAAGCACCGCCATCCTCGCCCGCAGGCGGGCCTTCCTCAGCCGGTTGGAATATCAGCATGACCGAGCCGTTAAGCTCAGCCTTCATGTCATTCAGGATTTTCGCCGCACCCAGCGCCATGGCCATGTGCGCATCGTGACCGCAGGCATGCATGACCCCGACATCCTGGCCGTTGTAGGTGCTGCGGGCCGTTGAAGCAAAGGGCAGACCGGTTTGCTCAACCACCGGCAGTGCGTCCATGTCAGCACGTATTGCGACCAGCGGGCCGGGCAGCCCACCTTCGATAATGGCCACCAGGCCGGTGCGGGCGATACCGGTGCGGGGCTTGAGACCCATGCCACGCAGAATGTCTGCGATCCGGGCCGAGGTATTAAATTCGCGATTGCTCAGCTCAGGGTTCTGGTGAAACCAGCGACGCCATTCGACTACCTGCGGCTGAACTGCTGCGGCAGCCCGGTCAATCTGCTCAGGCGTTATGCCTGCCTGGGCGACGGGAACCGCGGTTAAACCGACGATCAGAAAATAGATAAATTTATGCATTTTTCACCTCACAATCGCACTGCCCGCACTATTACGCGGATCTGAGCCGGCAGTCAGTTTGCCTGTTTTTCGATCCCACATTACAGCCTGCATGTCGCCCCAGGGCTGCTCGCGGACTTCAACCGTGTGCCCCATGGCCTCAAGCGCGGCAATTTCAGCAGTACTGAAGGCGTCCTTTTCGGCGAATACTTTATCCGGTAGGTACTGGTGATGGTAACGCGGCAAAGTCACCCATGATTCCGGCCCATTGCCGTCAACAAAATCCAGGATACCCAACAGCACCATCGTGATGATGCGGCTACCGCCCGGTGTACCGATAGCGGCGGCCTTGCCTTTCCCCAACATCAGCGTCGGCGTCATGCTGGAAAGTGGCCGTTTCAATGGCTGAATCTCGTTGGCAGTAAAGCCTATCAGGCCATAGGCATTCGGCGCACCCGGTTTGGCGGAGAAATCGTCCATTTCGTTGTTCAGTACAAAGCCCGTGCCCGGCACCATGAACTTGGAGCCAAAAATCGTGTTGACCGTCAGCGTCGCCGCCACCATGTTGCCTTCTGCATCGATGATTGAGAAATGGGATGTATCGCTACCCTCCGGCAGGTTCTCCCGGCCGGGCAGCATGTTGCTGGGGGTCGCCTTGTCGAACATGATGCCAGCGCGTAATCCGGCCGCGTAGTTCACATCTGTCAGCCTGGCCTGTGGCACCGGGTAGAAATCCGGATCGCCCAGGTATAAAGCCCGGTCACGAAAGGCGCGGCGCATGGCTTCGATCACCAGGTGAGAGCGCTGCACTTTGCCGAGGCCGGCGACGTGGTAAGGCGCAATGATATTGAGCATTTCCACGATGGCAATCCCGCCGGATGAAGGAGGTGGTGCAGTGATCAGCTCGTAACCCCGGTAGCTTGCGCGTATCGGTTCGCGCTCCTTGACCGTGTAGCCGGCCATGTCGTCCATGCTCCAGATGCCACCGGCAGCCTGCACACCGTCAACCAGACGCTGGGCGATTTCACCCGTGTAGAAACCATCCCGCCCCTCGGCAGCAACTTTTTCCAATACCTGCGCGAGCGCCGGTAATTTGATCAACTGCCCCGGTTCCGGTATTTTGCCATCCGGCAAGAAGGCCTTTGTTGCGGCAGGCCAGCGACGGATTTCCGCTTCTTTGTATTTCAACATGCTGATGAATTTTTCGTACGCAGGAAAGCCCTTCCGGGCGATGCGTATGGCGGGTCTCAGGCTTTCCGAGAACGGCAGCCTTGCATACTTTGTGGCGAGATGGTCCAGCCCCGCAACCTCTCCCGGGATACCTGCAGCAAGAGGGCCGTTGACAGCCAGGTCACGATTTACCGAACCGTCTGCTTGCAGAAACATATCCTTGTCAGCCGCTGCCGGTGCTATTTCACGACCGTCAACCATGACTGCATATCCATCGGAGGCACGATAGAGCATCCAGAACGCGCCGCCACCGAGACCGGAACTGGTCTGCTCAACGACCGCCAGCACTGAACTGACCGCGATGGCCGCATCAAATGCATTACCGCCCTTTGCCAGTATTTCGTGGCCGGCTTCCGTCGCCAGATAATGGGCACTGGAGATGGCCGCCTTGCCGGGCTGATCTGCCTGCAGCGGTTGTGCAAAGATCGCTAAAAGAGCGACCAGCCAAAGCCGGGCTTTCAAACCTCCGCCGCGCTGATCAGTTTGTGATACTTCTCCCACAGTTGTTCCTCAGTTTCTTTGTGTCCGGGGTCTTTCGGAATACATTCCACCGGACATACCTGGATGCATTGCGGTGTGTCGAAATGGCCGACACATTCGGTGCACAGGTTCGGGTTAATCTCGTAAATCTCTACCCCCTGGTAAATCGCCTCGTTCGGGCATTCCGGTTCACATACATCGCAGTTGATGCATTCTTCGGTAATCTTCAGTGCCAAGATCAGCCGCCCATATATTGCACCCGTATCCCGGATGCTGGCGTAGTACAGGTGCGTCTGGGCGCAGGGCTGGACCGAAAGCCATAGCCGTAGCTATGGATAGAGGGAAGCCCAAGTCCAGGCGTGGCTGAACAAGCCAGGGCCGGGATAGGTATCGGGCCGAGGTCAAATTGTACTCCTGGGTTTATTAAAAAGTACGCCATTAAATTCATTGATTCATCTATTTGCTATGAGGCTCGATGCCGACTGGTGCAATATTTGGGCCATCAGTGAGCCTGAATTGTTCCTGCAGTGCCTGCTCGATCTCCGGACCTACAAATTGTGCAACATCACCGCCGAGACGTGCAACCTCCCGCACCAGCGTGGAGGAGATGAAACCGTAGCGCTCATCCGGCGTCAGAAACATCGTTTCCACCTCTTCGCACAGGTTGCGGTTCATGCTGGCCAACTGGAATTCATATTCAAAATCCGACACAGCGCGCAGGCCACGCACGATGACCCTGGCACCTTTTTCCTGAACAAAATCGACCAGCAGGTTGCTGAAACCGACAATCTCTATATTGTCCAGGTCACTCAGTTGGCTGGCGGCCAGTTCAATCCGTTTTTCAAGGCTGAAGAATGGGGTTTTATGAGGGCTTTCCGCGATCGCAACGATGACGTGATCAAACACGCGGGCAGCACGACTGACCAGATCCGTATGGCCGTGGGTAATCGGGTCAAACGTACCGGGATACAGAGCCGTACACGGAGATTTCATTGGCTGCATGTCCTGCTGCTCGATAAGGGATAGCTATTCTAACCCAGGAGTCTGTCAGGTTTAACACAAACGCATGTAAAAAAAGGCCGGCGTGGAGCCGGCCTCTAAGCAGGGACTGGAGGCAAGCATAAAGCCCGCCTTCAACTATCAGACCCGGGTGACGGGGGATTTCTTTCGTCTTTTTGCAAATGCCGTCGAAATAGTTGCATGCGCACCTCACCCAATTGCTGGTCGCGCCAGGTTGACCAGCCCTCAGGTGGCGGTAACTGGAGGGAAGCCGGCGACTCCACGTAGATGAACCCACCGGGTCTGACGCAGACCTGCCGGTCAAGCCTGGCAAGTACCAGTGCGCCGAGATTGCTGTCAAAGGGTGGATCAACAAACACCAGGTCCAGGCTATTTTCAGCCAGGCTCTCGATCAGCGACATCGCGCCCCCGGCCTGCAGGGTGACCTGCTGCGCCTGTAATTGCTCAATGCTCTGGCGCAGTACCGCAATTGCCCGCGGGTGCTTTTCAACCATCAACACCGATGCGGCACCCCGCGAAGCAGCCTCAAAACCCAGCACGCCGGTACCGGCAAAAAGATCGGCACAATCCGCCGCCACTATCCAGGGTTGCAACCAGTTGAACAGCGTCTCACGGCAACGGTCGCCTGTGGGACGCAAACCCGGTACATCGGCCACTTGCAAACGACGCCCGCGCCAGTCGCCGGCGATAATTCTCACACTGTTGTTTTTTGCAGATTTGCTCATATCTAGTTTTAGTCTGCGACAAGCCTGTCAAGCTGCTAGCATATCGCTTTTATTGCTCACGGTTAAACCCCAACGATGTTCCGAATCTTCCGCAAGAATAAGAAACAACCCGGTGAACTGCAGGATGTGCAACTGCGGCCCGTTGAGCAGACCGGCGTCGATCCGCTTGAAAAACGCCTTGAAGACTCGCGCCGCACCATCGGCAGGCGCCTCAAAGACCTGGTCGGTGGCCACAATGATATCAATGAAGACCTGCTGGAAGAACTGGAAACAACACTTCTGACTGCCGATGTGGGCGTTAAGGCCAGCCTTGAAATCATGGATAGTCTGCGCACTGCAATCAACAACGGTTCCATCCGGGATCCACAAGCACTGCTGCCAGCAGTGCAGGCGGAACTGTATGAACTGATTGAGCCCAGCGAACAATTCCTGGCGGTGGATACCAGTCACAAGCCCTTTGTCATCCTGATGGTGGGCATCAATGGTGCCGGCAAAACGACCACCATCGGCAAACTGGCCAAGCGATTCAAACAGGAAGGCCTTTCCGTCATGCTGGCCGCCGGCGATACCTTCCGGGCCGCTGCCGTGGAACAGCTCAAATCATGGGGCGCGAGTCATGACGTGCCGGTCATTGCCCAAGGAACCGGCGCGGATTCAGCCGCAGTAATTTTTGACGCCATGCAATCCGCCAAAGCACGCAATATTGATGTGTTGATCGCCGATACCGCCGGGCGCCTGCACACCCAGACCAACCTGATGGACGAATTGAAAAAGGTCAAACGCGTGATGGGCCGCGTGGATGAAAACGCACCGCATGAAGTCATGCTGGTGGTGGATGCCGGCACCGGCACCAATGCTCTGAACCAGGCACAGCATTTTAACGAAGCCGTCGGGGTCACCGGCATTACCATTACAAAGCTGGACGGCACGGCCCGTGGCGGCATGTTGTTTGCCATTGCCAGGGAGCTCTGCATACCGATCCGCTTTATCGGTGTGGGCGAAGCCGCCAAGGATCTGCGGCCCTTTGATGCCGGTACGTTTATCAACGCCATCCTGCCTCTGGACTGATACAGAACCCGCATGCGAGACCAGTCGTTTTCAGAAAGACTGCTGACATGGTGGGACCAACACGGCCGCAAGGACCTGCCCTGGCAGCACCCGCGCACGGCCTACCGGGTGTGGGTGGCCGAAATTATGCTGCAGCAAACCCAGGTCAAAACTGTCATTCCTTATTTCAACCGGTTTATTAAACAATTCCCTGATCTGCAATCTCTCGCAACAGCAACCACTGATGATGTGCTGGCCCTATGGTCCGGCCTTGGGTATTACGCCCGTGCGCGCAACCTGCATAAGGCCGCCCAAACTTGCAGTACGGATTTTGCCGGCCATATGCCGGACACGCCCGAGACACTGCAGGCCCTGCCGGGCATTGGGGAAAGCACGGCCAACGCCATCTTTTCACAGGCATACGACCAACCCGCCGTGGTCCTGGATGGCAATGTAAAACGGGTGCTGGCCCGGCATGGCGCAGTCGCAGGCTGGCCGGGCAAAGCCAACGTGCATAAAAAGCTGTGGGGCATGGCTGCAGACCTGCTTCCCGACCATCGGGCAGCAGACTACACGCAGGCCATCATGGATCTGGGTGCCACACTGTGTACACGTTCAAACCCGGCTTGCGGCGATTGTCCTGTCAACTGGGATTGCAAAGCACTCCTGAACAACAGCGTGCAAGATTTTCCAGCGTCACGCCCCCGTATAAAGATTGCTGAAAGATCATTCCACATGCTGATCCTGCAAGATGGCGACGGCTGCATCCTGCTGGAACGCCGACCGGCATCCGGCATATGGGGCGGACTGTGGTCATTGCCTGCCGATGACAATGGCCAATCCATCGACAGGTGGCTGAAACGGATTCCGGGGATTAACAGTGCCGACCTGCAAGCATTACCGGAATTACAACACCAGTTGACACACGTGCGCATGACCATTCTGCCTTTGTTTTGTACAGTAACGTTGCCGGCAAATGACGTAGAATATACTGCTGATCAAAGCTGGTTTGGGCAAAACGAATGGCCGGCACTCGGCCTGCCCAAACCGGTCAGGCAACTGCTGGAACAACACACGAGGATGCTAGCCAATGACTGATCGCATGGTTCACTGCGCTCTGCTGAAACAAGAACTGCCGGGATTGCTGTACCAGACCTATCCCGGCGAACTCGGCAAGCGAGTTTTTGATAATATTTCCCAGCAGGCCTGGAAGAAATGGATGGCTCACCAGACCATGCTGATCAACGAACATCGCCTGAGCCCGATCGACCCGGTCCACCGGAAATTTCTGGAGGAGGAAATGGAAAAGTTCCTGTTCGGCGGAGGCTCGGAAAAACCCGAAGGCTACGTGCCCGAAGATAACAAATAGTTGACTTAGTTGCGCCTAAACGGTTTAATACCGCGCTCTCTGACTCCAGAGAACGCAAGACCTATGGCCAGATAGCTCAGTTGGTAGAGCAGCGGACTGAAAATCCGCGTGTCGGTGGTTCGATTCCACCTCTGGCCACCATTTTTTTAAAATTTTCGCACCTTGCTTCATCAAGTGAATGAAAAGTGCTTAAAGATCATTCCTGACACTGCCAAAATTGAACCCCCCTTTTTCCTGACCTGGTTCCGGTCAGGCTTCGCGCTCATGATGAACCTGGGGCAGTGAGCAATACAAAATTCCGTCGCCTATGATGCGTTGCGTTATATAACGTGATACGTTATAGTTCTGATGTGATCAAAAACTTCCGTAATAAGGAGACCGAGAAGATCTGGCAAGGACAACGCTCCAAACGATTACCGGGAAATATCCAACAGGTGGCTCGGCGCAAACTCCGTATGCTCAATAATGCCAGAGCCCTGAATGACCTGCGCGTCCCACCCGCCAACCGCCTTGAAGCGCTTCGCGGGCGACGTGTCGGTCAGCACAGCATCCGGGTTAATGACCAATGGCGGATCTGTTTTGTCTGGGACCAGGGCGATGCTCTCAGCGTGGAGATCGTTGACTACCACTGATGAGGTAAAGAACATGACTAAGCTAAAAAACATACATCCCGGCGAGGTGCTTCAAGAGGAGTTTATGTCTCCCTTTGGCATCAGCCAAAACCAGATCGCTCGCGACATCGGCGTGCCACCCAGGCGAATCAACGAGATTGTACACGGAAATCGTGCTGTGACCGCCGACACCGCGCTTCGTCTTGCACGCTATTTTGGTACTTCGGAGGGTTTTTGGATGGGCCTCCAGGCAGACTTCGACCTCGAAGAAGCACGCTCTCGTCTTGGCAAACGGCTGCTACATGAAGTCCGTACACACGCTGCCTGAGTTTTAATCTTTAGGGGTCGGAGTCAAAATCTTTTAAGCTGCTGATATATATCGTTTAACTGGCTAGTGCTCCTTCAATGTGATAATTACGGATGCAGTTGGTTTGTCAGTGTTCATGGCAAGGCGCACCTCGCAGGTAATAGCCATAGTCCTTGGCAAGAGGTGCAACGATGTCCATGGGCACTGACAAGCCAACCCGCAGGGCGCTCCTGTGGAATTCCGCCGCTGCGTTGCAGTATTTGT
>VAPH01014232.1_pt1 | contig 10050 bp, 12 predicted proteins | sample 3393861 | NCBI WGS metagenome assembly VAPH01 (sample SAMN08290439, study PRJNA428436) | hydrothermal vent metagenome | isolation source: Deep-sea hydrothermal vent chimney | place: Atlantic Ocean: South-mid Altantic Ridge | reverse complement strand
TTCTTCAGATCGACAATATTACTGATCCGGATTCTGTAGAACGCGAGTTTGGTTTCAGGCCTGTGGGATTTGAAGAGGCTGTAAAGAAGACACTTACGGATCAACCAGACAAGACCTGAAGTTCATTGTATTTAGATGACAGATAGCCAGGGCCAGGGCATCAGCACCATCAGGAGAGGGCTCTTCATCGAGGGAGAGAATAGTCTTTACCATCTTCTGGACCTGCCTTTTTTCAGCCCTGCCATATCCTACAACCGCTTTTTTTATCTCATTGGGACTATACTCCTGTAAAACCACACCTTCTTCAGCCACGGCAAGCAAAATGACACCCCTTGCATGGCCAAGGTGAAGCGCTGCTTTTATTCCCTTTGCAAAAAAGATCTTCTCGATAACTGCCTGCTCCGGGTCATACAACTTCATGATATCCCTGATATCTTCATGCAGTTGCTTCAATCTTATATGCAGAGGCTCTTTTTTGGGGAGGGCTATTACACCTGAACTTACATGCAATAGGTTCTTGCGATCATCCTGCTCTACAACTCCGTATCCGCAAAGAATACTTCCTGGGTCTATCCCTACAATCCTGATATCTCACCTCGCATTCATAGTTACTCGATAATTACTCAGCGTAATCGCTTCCTGGGCACTTCAAAGAGTATCTCCTCAACCATCTGACAGAGTATATGCCCCAGGGTTATATGTACTTCCTGAACCCTCGGGGTATCGGAGGATGCCACCATAAAGGCATAGGCAGACCTGGACACCATCCTGGTCCCCTTTTCCCCGGTAAAGGCTATGATAACCAGTTTCTTTTTCCTGGCTACATCAAGGGCTTTGTGGATATTCTTAGATGCCCCGCTCGTACTGATGGCAATAACAATATCTCCCTCGTCAGAGAGACTCCTCAACTGACGGGCAAATACTTCCGAAAAATCATAGTCATTGGCAATAGCCGTCAATACGGCAACATCGGTATTCAGGGCAATAGCGGGCAGGCCGGGTCTTTCTCTCTTAAAGCGGTTAATAAATTCCGCTGCAATATGTGAGGCATCGGTGGCAGAGCCTCCGTTGCCGAAGAGTATAAGCTTTTTTCCGTCGTTAAAAGCATCGGCAATGACTTTTGATACCTGGATTATGTTATCAATATTCTCTTCAAAAAACTGTTTCTTTATCTCAAGGCTGTCCCGAACAGCCTTTAAAATTGATTCTTTCATCAAGTATTACTCCTTAACAGATAAATGTCAACTCGCTTCTGTCCAACAGATTCTATAGGGATAAAATGACGCTAACCCTTGCAGGTCAGCACTATCAGCGGTGCATGCCTGCTTTCTTTCGGTAGTGCTCTTTGGAAGTTCTGTTTTCGATCGATAGTCATTCAGGGTTGGTGGACCTTTCTTGCCACAAGCAATGATAATTAAAGAAAAGGCCACCAGTAAAGCTAATCCTGCTATTCTTACCATAAATTGCATTTCAGATTGTATTATAACACTAATTCTTTATCGTAAAAGCATTGTTTTTTAAAAGTTGAGGAGTTATGGAGTTAACTGACAATACAATACATAAAACCTTGTATTATCCTCAAATCTTGCCCGACTCCAACACTCAAAAACTTCTTTTCAGCCTCACGATTACTTCAAGATTTCTCACGATTTATAAAAACCAAGAATATCTTCTTTTATTTCTTATCTTGATGTTATCTCGAAGGCATCGTGAAGCTCAAAACTTCTTTCAGCCTCTTGATGTCTCTCGATTTAAAAAAATTGAAAAGCTTCTTTCTGTTTCTTATCCTAAATTTATATGCTCCTCAACTCCGCCACTCCTGAACTCCCCAACTCTTTTTCTTAACGACTACAACACTACAACGATTTCCTCAGCCGGTCAATCTGCCTTCTTACCTCGTCCGGAGATGTGCCTCCCCTTGAATTTCTTCTCTTCACAGCCTTCTCAATGGTAAGAAGTTCAAAAATATCCGCCCCTATCAATGGGGAAAAGCCCTTGAACTCATCAAGCGTCAATTCATGAAGTTCCGAGTCTCTTTCAATGGCATATCTGACAACCCTTCCGGTAACCTCATGGGCATCACGGAAGGGCAGGCCCTTTCCAACCAGATACTCGGCAAGGTCAGTGGCAAGCGAATAACCTCCTGCCGCTGTATCCTTCATCCTCTTTTTATTAAACCTGACCCTTGGCAACATCTCGGCAAGTATGGTCAGAACACTGTTAAGGGTATCAACAGTATCAAATACCGGCAATTTGTCCTCCTGCATATCCCTGTTATATGCAAGAGGGAGTGCCTTCATGGTTGTTAAAAGACCTATGAGTGCACCATAAACGCGACCGACTTTCCCCCTTATCAATTCCGCCACATCCGGGTTCTTCTTCTGCGGCATTATGCTTGAGCCTGTTGTAAAGGCATCAGGTAGTTCAATAAAGGAATACTCCTCAGTTGACCAGAGGACAAGCTCTTCTGCAATCCTGCTGAGATGAAGCATCAGGATTGAGCCAATGGATAGAAACTCAAGGGCAAAATCCCTGTCTGAAACCGCATCCATGCTGTTATCGGCAATCCTCTTAAACTTCAGAAGCCTTGCAACATAGGCCCTGTCTATCGGCAGGGTGGTACCGGCAAGGGCACATGCGCCAAGGGGAAGTGTGTTGATCCTCTTGAGGGCATCCTGAAGCCTTTCCCTGTCACGCTGAAACATCTCGACATATGCAAGAATATGATGCCCGAGGGTTACGGGCTGAGCCCTCTGAAGGTGAGTATATCCCGGCATTATCGTATCTGCATGCCTTTTGGCAAGCCTCAAAAGAACCCTCTGAAGCTTTTTTATTGTCCTTATAAACCCCTCCACTTCAGCCCTGAGATAAAGCCTCAGGTCAAGGGCAACCTGGTCATTACGGGAGCGGGCTGTGTGGAGCTTGCCGCCTGAAGGCCCGATCTTCTTTATGAGTGCAGCCTCTATATTCATGTGTATATCCTCAAGATCCTGCCTAAAACGAAACTTGCCTGCTTCTATTTCAGAGGCTATCTCCTGAAGACCCTTGATAATCTTGTCAGCATCATCACCAGAAATGATTCCCTGACGGGCGAGCATCCGTGCATGTGCAATACTGCCCTGAATGTCGTAAGGCCAGAGCCTCCAGTCAAAGGATATGGACTCAGTAAATGCCTCGACACTACCGGCAGTCTTCTCTTTAAACCTTCCAGCCCATGGTTTCTTCATACCTCTATCTCCATGGACAAGCAAACCATACAAATACCGTCTTTGTTGATCATAGTTCTGGTGTTCATATTTAGTTATTCTCCTTATAAAAGCCGGGGGAAAGTTAAAGAGTTAAGGGGTTGAGGAGTTGAGGAGTTAAATGCAGCGTATAATTGACATTGAACTTCCACCACTCCATCACTCCACCAGTCTCTTCCCCCCTGGGAAAAACAGTTACTATTTTATACTTAGCCTTGCCCTAAATGTCAAGACAGATGACGGAATCCTGAAGATGGAATTAGTCAAGAACTGCAGAAAAGCCTTCTTTTCCTTCCGGAAGCTCAATAATAAAGGTTGCCCCTTCGCCTAAAGTCCCTTCAGCCCATATATTCCCATTATGCTCTTTCACAATACCGTGAGAGATTGAAAGTCCCAGGCCAGACCCCTTGTTTACCGGCTTTGTAGTAAAGAACGGGTCAAATATCCTTTTAAGTGTATCCTCTGATATCCCCATGCCATTATCGGATATTTTAATTATAACCATTCCCCGCTCCCTGTCGTAATGGGTATGCAAAGAGATAAGCTTTTCCTCCTTGCCGGAGTTAAGCACAGCGTACTCTGCATTTACAAGGATGTTCATTATTACCTGCTGTATCTGTTGTGGATCAATGGATACAATCGGCAGATCATGGTAATCCCTTACAATCTGAAAACCATTCGACCGAAGCCAGTAAGATCTGAGCTCAATTGCACTGTCAATAAGTTCATCCATCCGGATATATGACCTCTCAGGGGGACTCTGCCTTGAAAATGTCAGGAGGTTTTCCACTATCTTCTTGCACCGCTCTGCAGCAGAGTATATCTTGCCAAGTTCTTTCTTCAAAACCTCATCTTCAGCCTTCATTGTCAGAAGTTCAGAATATCCAAGTATGCCTGTAAGGGGATTATTCAACTCATGAGCCACGCCTGAAACCAGAAGCCCAAGGGATGTAAGTTTGTCTGCATGGTAAAGTTGCTCTTTCAATCTCCGCATCTCTGTTATGTCTTTAAGGATATGAACTGTTGCGTGTTTCCCACTTGGCAGTGTTACATGAAAACCGCTGACAAGGAACACCTTACCATCACAGGTAATCTCCTCGGTATAGGCCTTTTTGTTCTTATACAGAGCCTCTATACAGAATTTGGGAGAAAGCTTGCCCTGCAAATCAAAACAGCTCCTTCCGATAATCTTTCGCGGATGCAGACCACAGCTCTCTGCAAAGGCAATGTTACACTTTATTATCCTGCAATCATCATCTACAACAAAGACATAATCAGATATTGCGTCAAAAGTCTCCTGCCAGAGCTTCTGACTCTTTGATATCAGGTCGAAAAGAAAACTGTTTTTTATAGCAGATACACCAGCATCCAGAAAAATCTCGAGGGAGTTTATATCGGGGTCTGCAAACTCTCTCTCTGTAAAGGAGGCGAGGAAGAGCACCCCCTTTTTGTCAGTCATAATATTCACCGGCGTACAGATGAGGCTCTTCACTTCATATCGCTGTAATTTTTCACACAGGTCAGGATGTTCTTTAATGTCTCTTATAACTGTTGTCTTTTCAACCTGAAGACCAAAATCGGAACAGAACATTTCCACATCAAATTCAATATTGCTCTGACTCATGCATTTGAGCTTATCATCATCAATAAGTGCAAAGACCCCGGCATCTACGGAAAGAAGCTTCATTCCCCCCTTAACCAGGATATTAATGGCATGGTCAACACTGAGATCCCGGTTTATCTCCTTAATAAGAGAATTTATCAGCAAAAGCCTTTCGTTGAACTCCATCATCTGCCCCTGTATTTTTGGATTTTATTATCAAACCTGAACTTTTCTATACACAGCGTCTCAAATTATTGCTCATGTTGTGTCATTCCCGCTCTTGTTCTCCGTAGTATTACGAAAGATAATGTTGGGAATCTTTATTCCGGGAAGGATACCCCGAAGACTTTCGGGGAGGGTTATTCCGCTTTAGTTATTCCCCACACAATTTTCTGAAAAGTATTGAAACTACATTTATTATAACATCTTTGCTTCCCGATCTGTCAGGATCACTATATCAACACGTCTGTTTTTTGCCCTGCCCTCAGGAGTGGTATTTTCCCTGAGTGGCTTATATTTGCCATAACCGGCAACTATGAATCTCTCGGGGGGCAGACCAAATTTTTCTATAAAGAGTCTCAATACCGAAACAGCACGCATGGTTGAGATTTCCCAGTTTGACCTGTAACCGGAACTTCTGACCGGCAGATTATCCGTATGTCCTTCTATTAACACCTTGTTTGATATTCCCTTGAGAATTAAAGACAATTCTGCCAGCACCTTTAATGATGACTCTTTTATCTCTACGGAACCAGGGGCGAAAATGGAGCCCTCACCAAGGGAGACAATTACACCCCTTTCATCCCTCCGGACATTAAGGTCCTTGCTGAAAGAACCAACAACCCCCCTCAGCTCATACTCAATCCTTTCGGAAATCTGCGAAGGCTTGCCCAACTCGGGAATTACGGTACTGCTCTGACCCGTGGGTTCCGTTCCCAAAGCATAATTCAGAGAATCTACGAACTTGCCAAGCTTCTGCGTATCTACAACACTTATTGCATAAAGGGTAGTGAACAAGGCAAAAAGGAGGGTTATAAAATCAGCATATGATACAACCCATCTGTCAGGGCTGTCATTATCTTCAATCCTTTTTCTTCTCATAACAGGGTCACCCCTCTTCACTTTTCAACAAAGGCAAGTAGTTTCTCTCTGAGATAATGCGGATTAATACCTGACTGGATGCCGATAACGGCCTCCACTATCATGGTCCTGAATTTAATCTCCCTCATCAGGTTATTTTTCAGTTTTTTTGATATGGGCAAAAGCAGGAGATTTGCCACCCCCACACCATACACGGTTGCAACAAAGGCAACAGCAATCCCCTGTCCCAATTTTGCAGGCTCAGACAGGTTCTGCATTACGTGAATAAGACCTATTACCGCACCTATAATCCCTATTGTCGGTGCAAAACCACCTGCAGTCTCAAAGACCCTTGATTGCCTCAACCTGGCATCCTCAAAGGTTAAATTCTCTTCCTCGAGGGTTTCACGCAGTAGCCCTGGACTGATTCCGTCAATTGCAAGGGAAAGTGTTTTTCGGAAAAAAGGGTCATCTATATCCATAAGATGGGGTTCGATCGCAACAAGTCCCTTTTTTCTTGACAGATGTGCAAGTGATACTATCTGATTTATACAGGCATCGTAAGCAGGATCCTCATTTTTAAAAAAGACATCTTTAAGTGATCCAAGTGCAAGCAGGACATCCTGAAGTGTAAAACTCAGCAGTGTGGCCCCAAGTGTACCGCCAAAAACAATGAGTGCTGCTGCCGGCTGTAGAATAAAGGTTATATTCCCGCCCTCCAGCAGGGTGCCTCCCACAAGCGCTGAAGCGCCAAGTGCAATCCCTATTAAACTTGCTTTCTCCATACATTATCCGTCTTTCCTTCGCTTCCTGATAATCTCTCTCTGTCTCCTCAGGGTGTACCGGATTATCTCCTCCCTGACCTCATCTGTCATTTCTGCAAACTCGATTGCAGTATCATATGCCTTTCTTCCCTCCCTTTCAAGCACTTTTACTCTTGTAACCTCACCAAAGGCCTGGACTGCCATTGGTGGATAAGAGGGAAAAAGCATTTTGAGTTCCACAACATCTCCAGGCTCAAACTCCTCATCAATCTCAAATCTTATCCCTGATGCAGAAATATTTACAGCACTGGCCTCCTCGTTCAACGCCCCCGCCTCTTTAAGCACAAGGGTATTTAACAGAAAGTCGAGTTTATTGTTAATCTCCTGCAAGATAGGGAAAAGACCGCTATCATGCAATCCTGTCCCGATTTCATCTACCTTCTTGTCTGAAGGCGGGAAGAGAAATTCCGGTGAACGCACAGCTAATTTACCAACCCTTTTTATCTTTACGGGAAATGCATCATCGACCCTGAAAAAAGACCTCCTCTCCTCCTCGTAAAGATCAATCGGAACTTCAAGGAAAAGCTCGTTCCCCTTTACATCCTTCACCAGGGCCATTGTCTCCGTATTACCCTGACACATCAAAACCTTCTGCCCTTTCAACCCGCTTACCTCGCAATCAGAGCAAAGACGGTATTTTACCCCGTTTCCCTCTGTAACCCTGGCATTAAAACAATTGACACCATCCCTGGTCCTGATACGAACATCCTTGCCGGTCTCAATACCCATTTAGTTGTCACCCCGTCCTGTAGCAGTCGACATAAAGGCATCTACTACTATGGGGTCAAACTGGGAGCTGGAACATCTCCTTATTTCACCTATCGCCGTATTATGGTCCACCCCTTTTCTGTAAGGCCTCGTTGTAGTCATGGAATCGTAGGTATCGGCAACGGATAAAATTCTCGCAATGAGGGGGATATCCTCACCCCGAAGGCCGTCCGGATAACCATGACCGTCAAAACGTTCATGATGGTGCCTTATCAACAGCCTCTCGAGAGGAAAGGAACCGAGTGGGGACACGATATTGTCACCTATTACAGGGTGTTTCTTTATCTCTTCAAACTCCTTATCAGTCAGTTCCCCGGGTTTTAACAGGACTATATCCCTGACTCCGATCTTTCCAATGTCATGCAAATAACCTGCAAATTTTATTGCATCCTTTTCCGCCTGAGTACAGTCTATCTCATCTGCAATCTCAAGAGACAGCTTCGTTACCCTTTCGGAATGCTGTTTTGTATATGAATCCCTTGCTTCCACTGTTAAAATCAGGGTCTTCAATGTATTGATGAGATTATTATATGTTATTTCATAAAGGGCATTGTTCTCAAGCCTGAGGCATGCCTTGTGTGTAAGCGTTAGAGCGAGATTAATTTCCTCATCGGCAAACTTATAACCATCGGTCTTATCCGTTATACTCAGGAATCCCAACACTTCATTGTTAAGTATCAGGGGAATGATAAGGAACTCCGAGTCAAGCGGATATCCACTGAAAGGATTTTCCCGGCCAACCTCAAGGACAATATGTGTCTTGTTCCTGATAGCCTCTTCGTATATTGAACCCTTCAGGAGAAGTTTCTCAATATGTGCTATACCTATTGTATAACGGCTCTCAATACACCCATCTTCAAGCAGTCCGAGAGCAACCCTTTTTGCCTTCAACAGCCTCGCAATCATGGAAACGATTCTGTTAAATATACTCGAGTTCTCCTTTATCTCATCAAGCTCTACACTAAGGGTAAAAAGTGTATTTATCTCCTGGAGTCTCTTGTAAAGTTCTGAATTAAGTGTTTCAACTACTGCATCTTTATTACCATTACCGGCAAAACTCTTGATTAGTTCTCTCTCTCGGATCACCTTGCTTAGAATATGCCTTATATCATTAAAAGTAAACGGTTTGGTAATAAAGTCAGCCGCCCCCTGCTTCATAGCCGATATTGCCGTTTCAAGATAGGAATAAGCAGTAATCACTACAACAGGTATCATCGGATTCTGCTTCCTTACTTCCTGCATGAATTCAAGGCCTCCCATCCGGGGCATTTTAATATCTGTAAAGATTATATCGTACTCATCATGCCTTACCTTCTCAATCCCCTCCAGGCCATCCATAGCAATATCCGTCTGGTAGGGACCAGCAGCCCTTACCATATCTGAAAGGACGCTCCTTATCGACTGGTCATCATCTACTATCAGAACTCGTGGCATTCACAGCTCCTGAAAGCAATTTTTCCTTTAATATCTCAACATCACCTTCATTAATAATATCCATCTGTCTGAGTCGTGCAAGTCTCTCCAGAAAATTCATTGTTACATCAGGAGTGGCAAGCCTTTTTACAGTATTTATCATCTCCATATCCCTGTAAGTATTACGCAGATGAAGCCTGAGCTCCTCGTTCTCTTCTATCAGTTCAGCCCTCTTCAGGGCATTTTCCACTACAATAATTATCTCCTGGAGTTTAAATGGTTTCGTAATGTAGTCATATGCACCAAACTTTATAGCCTCAATCGCATTGTCAAGTGTTCCATAAGCTGTCAGGATAACTACTGCCGCCTTTGGATTCAGGTTGCAGGCGGCTTTTAATACCTCAAACCCGTCGGCCCCCGGCATCCTCATGTCGGTTATTATAAGACTGTAAAGGTCCAGCTTTAGTGCCCTGATTCCCTCAATGCCGTCGCAGGCTGAATGAACCAGGAAGCCTTCTCTGGAAAGAAGGCTGACAACTACATCCCTGGCTATTTCATCATCGTCAATGATCAGTATCTTGAACTCTCTCTTTTCCAACGATGCCGCTCTCCTTAATTTTTTTCATTACCTCCATCTTTGTCTGGTCCTGAATCTCCCGCTTCTTTGCCTCCGTAGAGATGTCAACAACATCTTCAGGTTTATTTACAGGAGGGAATGTCTCATCAAGCAAAGAATCATCTGCACTCGAAAACTTTGAATAAAGCCTGAGCATATCGTTAATCTGCGATGGCAATATTGTCATCTTTACCTCCCTGCGTCCACAACTGAAAAAACCTTTCTCCCTAATTCTTTATATCGGCCATTTTGCAGAGAACTTTAATAAAGCTTTATATCAGGAAGACCAGGCAGGCGTTGAAAGAGATTTAATTTACACAAACAGATAGTACAGAAAGGACAAATAAAATATTGGAGTAATGGAGTTAAGGAGGAGGGAGGGAAGAAGTAACTTAAAATTATAGCAGTAAAAAATATAAAAAATTCATTCTCCCAAATCCAGGAAAAAAGTACTCCATTACCCCAATTTATATTTTTCGTCTCATAAGTTTATAGAGTTAT
>VAPH01009126.1_pt1 | contig 10050 bp, 10 predicted proteins | sample 3393861 | NCBI WGS metagenome assembly VAPH01 (sample SAMN08290439, study PRJNA428436) | hydrothermal vent metagenome | isolation source: Deep-sea hydrothermal vent chimney | place: Atlantic Ocean: South-mid Altantic Ridge | reverse complement strand
TCGCGGCGGCGGTCGCGGCGTTCCTCATGCTCGCGGCCCTTCCCGTTTTGGCCGCAACCGATGGGACGGTTTCGGCTCGGCGGGTGATCGACGGGGACACGATCGTACTGAACCGCGCCGTCTACGGCTCGGACAGGGTGCGGCTGGTCGGCATCCAGGCGCCCGAGCTTTTCTCGAAAGGCGAGGGGTCCGGGAAATGGCCCCTGGCGGGCGCGTCGAAAAAAGCCCTGGAGGCCCTGGTCGCCGGGAAAAAGCTTAAACTGGTTTTCGGCGGCAGGCGGAAGGACCGCTACGGACGGCTTCTCGCCCATCTCATAACCGGAGACGGCGTTTGGGTGCAGGGCGAGATGTTGAAACGCGGCATGGCCATGGTTTACAGTTTCCCCGACAACCGTTCCAGGGTGGCCGGGATGCTGGCCCTGGAAAGACGGGCGCGAAAGGCGGGGCTGGGAATCTGGGGTAATGCCTTCTATGCCGTACGCAAGACAGGCGAGGCGCTAAACCATGTGGGAACCTTTCAACTCGTCGAAGGGCGCGTGCGGAAGGCGACGCGTGTGAAAGGCGTGCTCTATTTAAACTTCGGCGAGGACTGGCGGACGGATTTCACGGTTATGATCAGGGCCAAGGGGTTCAGGCTTTTCAAAAAAGCGGGGATCGACCCCATATCGTTCCAGGGCCGCCGGATCAGGGTCCGGGGCTGGATCAGGAAATGGAACGGGCCGATGATCGAGGCGACCCATCCCGAACAGATCGAGGTCTTGGCCGGAAGGAAGGCCCGGTGACGGTGCGGGTTTCTTCCCTGGCCGGGGTCGTTCTGGCGGCGCTGCTGCCGGTCTTGAGCGCGTGCAGCGTCAATCCGGCGACCGGCAAGCAGAGTTTCACGGCCTTCATGTCGCGGGCCGAGGAAATGGAGATCGGCCGGAAAGAGCACCCTAAAATCCTCGAGGAATACGGCGGCGCCTATAACGACCGGGCCCTGGCGGCTTACGTGCGCGGGATCGGCCTCGGTCTGGCGGGGGTCTCGGAAACGCCGAAATTTCCCTATACATTCACCATTCTCAACGAAGAAAAGGTCAACGCCTTCGCCCTTCCGGGCGGGTATGTTTACATCACCCGGGGCCTGCTCGCCCTGGCCGGGAACGAGGCCGAAATGGCCGGCGTGCTCGCCCACGAGATCGGTCACGTGGTCGCCCGCCACACCGCCGAACGCTACAGCAGGGCGGTCGCCACCAATTTAGGGCTTACGCTGCTCGGCGCGCTCGGAAGTGCGGCGGGGGTTCCCTCCGGGGTCGGCAGGTTGGCCTCGTTCGGCGCCCGGGCCGCTTTGCAGGGCTATTCGCGTGAACAGGAACTCGAAGCCGATATGCTGGCCGTGCGCTACCTGGCGCGCTCGGGATACGACCCGCGCACCATGACCGGTTTCCTGCGCAAGATGCAGGCCCATCAGAAATTCGTGAAATCCCTGGAAGGGAAGGACGGGAAAGGCGAAAGTTTCGACATCATGTCGACCCACCCGCGCACCTCGAAACGCATCGAACGGGCGATCGCGCTGGCCAGGGTTTCCCCGGTCCGGACTCCCAGGGTCGAGCGGGACGCCTACCTGGACCGGATCGACGGCTTGATCTTCGGCGACGATCCCGCCCAAGGCATCCGCCGGGGAAGGACTTTTTCCCATCCCGTCCTGCGTTTCCAATTCCAAGTCCCCGCCGGTTTCGTCCTGAGCAACGGCCCGCGCCGGGTGCTCGCCAAGGGGCCGGGCGGGGCGGTCATCGTGTTCGACATGGCGTCTAAGGAAAGCGCTGAAAAGGCGGGCGACCTCAGGGATTATCTGCAAGGCCGATGGGGCCGCAACCTATCCCTCGAAGGGGTGGAGCGCATAGAGGTCAACGCCATGGAAGGGGCGACGGCCAGGGGCCGTACCGGTTCGGGCAAGGACGTTCGTCTCGTCGCCGTCCGCGAGAGCAGGGAAAAAATTTACCGGTTTCTCTTCCTCACCCCCCCCGAGTTGACCGCAGGCCTGGCCAGGGAACTTCAGCGCACGACTTATAGCCTGCGCAAACTTTCAAGGGGCGAGGCGGCCGCGATCAAGCCGTTGCGAGTCCGCATCGTAAAAGTAAAGCCCGGCGACAGCCCCGCCATCCTGGCCGGAGACCTGCCCAGGGCCGAAACGGCGCTCGGCTGGTTTCGGATCTTGAACGGATTGGCGCGGGGCGAACGCCTGCCCGTGGGCGGGTTGGTCAAGGTTATCGGCGAGTAGAGGGGGGCTTTTTTTGCCCCTCCCACACGCCCGCGACTGCGGGCCGCCGCTCCTGCGGCGTAAGCCAAGGGCGCGAACGCGCCCGCCCGGCGCTTGAGGGACGACAAACACCAAGCGCCCGCCCGGCGCTTGAGGGACGACAAACACCAAGCGCCCGCCCGGCGCTGACGAAGAGGGTGGCGCTTCCTCGTTCATCGAGGAGCCCCGGCCGAGAAAATTTCCCAGATAGACGACGTTGTCGCCGGGTTGCAGGTTGCGCCTGAGCTTTTCATGGAGCGCGCACAAGCGCGCCCGGACTCGCCGTGAACGGCCCCGATGGCCCAGGTCCGGCGTTCCGCGCCAAGTGTTGCAACGGTGTTCCCGCCGGACATGTGGGGGCGGCTGGCTTTAAGCGGCCGTGAGGAGGGTTTCCAGTTTCTCGGTCGCCATTTCTTTTTCGATTTTCTCGACCGCGGCCAGTTCACAGGCGAGCCGGTCGAGCGCCGCCTCGTAAATCTGGCGTTCGGAAAAGGACTGGTCTGGTTGGTCTTCGTTGCGGTGCAGGTCGCGGACGACCTCGGCGATGAAAACCGGATCGCCGGAATTGATCTTGGCCTCGTATTCCTGGGCCCGGCGGCTCCACATGGTGCGCTTGACCTTGGCCTTGCCTTTAAGGGTGGTTAAGGCGGTGTCCATTATTTTCCTGGAACTGAGTTTGCGCAGGCCCGATGTGGGCGCCTTCGTGACCGGAACCCGCAGGGTCATCCGTTCCTGATCGAAGGAGATCACATAAAGCTTCAGGTTGTGGCCGGCAATTTCCTGGGTTTCGATGCTAACGACCTTTCCGACGCCGTGGGTTGGATAGACCACGAAGTCTCCGGGTTTGCACATGTAATCATCAGACATTTCGTTTTTCTCCGACCATAAGCGGCCTGTTCCCAGTCGAGCGCGTGCGGGTCATCGCACGGGAACAGACCGGTTCTTGAACTGTTGGCAATTGAGGGATGCGACCGTGAGGCTCTCCCCGGAAAACCGGTTTCAAGGGAGGCGCGTACTCCTGATTACTTCCACCTGAAAAACCTAATATAACACAATTTCCCGGCATGAAAAACCCCTTCCGGAAACTAAAACGTCATCGAGAAAAGGGTATTCAAAAAATTTGTATTGGATTCCTTTGCCGGGATTAGTCTCCTTTGCCGGGATTGGGGCTCAGGAGTTTCAGTTTATCCGGTTTGTCTTTCCATTCGTCGGCATCGGCGGGGGCCTCGCCCTTGCGCGTAATATTCGGCCAATCGTTTGCGTATTTGGCGTTGATTTCGAGCCATTTGTCCAGGTTCGGCTCCGTATCGGGCAGGATGGCCTCGGGCGGGCATTCGGGCTCGCAAACGCCGCAGTCGATGCATTCATCCGGATGGATGACGAGGAAGTTTTCTCCCTCGTAAAAGCAATCGACGGGGCAAACCTCTACACAGTCCATGTATTTGCATTTAATGCAGTTTTCAGTGACGACGTAGGTCATGGGGTTCTCCGTAGGATGGTCTTATAAAAAACAATATTTCCGGTGTTCCGAGGGTGGTTTTTTTACGGTTTCGCCGTTTCCGTTCTGCGGCCGACGCGTTTCCGCGCCTCCCCGCTTTCCCGGTCGGTGACGTAGATCAATCCCGCCACCCGGCGCACCAGATTGGACTCGAAGTGATGCACGTGGCCGTCTGCATAAGCGACTTCCCACAACATTTCAATCATGGCGATCCGTTGCTCATGGGAAAAATTGTCTTTTATGGTCCGGGTGAAGCCGTAGAGCTGGCTCGAAGCCTCTACTTCCTCCCGGCCCGCCTCCATCAATTCTTCCGCTTCGGCTTCGCTCAGGCCGAAATGCCGTTGCAGTATGGAGAGAACCACATGGCGTTCGTCTTCGTCGAAGCAGCCGTCCATCATGGCCGTTTCCGCCAACAGCGCCGCCGTGGCCAGCCGCAGCGACTCCTCGCCGGTATCGACCTTCCCTTTCGGGCCGCCGCCTTTGAGAAGAAGGGCTTTGAGTTTCTCGATCATGGCCGTTGCGTATCACAGCGCCGGGCCGGGAGCAAGCCAAGCAAACATAAGGCTCCGTCAGGATTGATGGGGATCAATTTTATGGGGAACGCTCTATTTAAAAACCCCCAATTCCCGGAGCTTGCTCCGATACGCGGTCATGGCTTGTCCCAGCCCTTCTAAGGAGATGACGTCGAGCAGCGGGCTTTCCGTCCCGGCGTTGATAAAGCGGATGGACAGCCCCCGCCCCCGGATCATTTCGTTGAGCAGGTCCGTCGCGGCCTTTCCGGTCCAGGCCGCCTCGCCGAAACGGTTCACCATTCCCTGATAGGCCTTTCCCCCATCAATTTTCAACGTCAGGGGGGCCGATTGAAGCACGGTCGCCGAAGCCCGGACGCCCAGCGCGAAGACGCCGTCCGCCGTTTCCGAAGCCGTGAGAGTGCTTCTCGGCGCCGCGGCGGTCATCGAGGCCGCCGGGGCGGTCAGGGAACAACCGGGCGGCCGCTTTCCCTCCCCTCCCCAGCAGGTGACGGCCCATTCGCCGAAGGCGTGATAATAGACCACATGGGCCGAAAAGGCCGGAGACGGCGCCAACCATGCGAAAGCGGCGGCGGCCAGGAACAGGCGGGCGGGCCCCATGGGGAGCGGAAATGGAAACGGCGTTTTCATGGGCGGCCCCTCTTTTTTGCCGGATGTCGTCGCAGAACCCTTATAATGATGGGAGTCACGGAATTATAAAAGCGGGTACGGGCGAATGACGGACATATCCGAAGAATTGGCCGCGGCGCGCCGCGAGATCGCGCGCCTCAAGTCGGAACTCGCGCACCGAGACGACGGCGCCATCGTCGAGGCGGCGAGTGAATGGCGGCTGGCGGCCGACGCCATTCAGGATCCGATCATGATCCACGACGAGAAATCCCGGATCATTCGCGCCAATCTCGCTTATGCGCGATGCGCCGGGATGCCGGTGAAGGCGCTCCTCGGCAAGCGCTACTGGAAGGTGTTCCCGCTCCATGGCGGCCCCATCGAGAGCTGCGTCAAGGCGTTGGACGAGGGGGGCTCCGAGGCGGAGGAGGAACTGGTCCTCGACTCCGGACGGGTTTTCCAGGTGCGCTCCTTTTCCGTGGCCGACGACGCCGGAGACTATCGCTACACGGTTCACATTTTCCGGGATATCACGGCGCGCAAGCGGAACGAGCGGCGGCTCAAGGAACAGGCCCAACGGATTCACCAGGGCCTGGTGCAAAGCGTCCGGGCGCTCGGCCTCGCCATCGAGAAGAGGGATCCCTACACCGCCGGCCACCAAGGGCGGGTCGCCGAAATCGCGGCGGCCATCGCCAAAGGCATGGGCTTCCCCGGGCAGCGCATCGAGGGCATACGCCTGGGAAGCCTTATCCATGACATCGGCAAGATCCACATTCCCGCCGAGATACTCAACTATCCCGGCCGCTTGGGCGACGTGGAGCGCCAGTTCATTAGGACCCATCCCCAGGTGGGCTACGACATCGTCAAGGACGTGGAGTTTCCTTGGCCGGTGGCCGAGATGATCCTCCAGCATCACGAGCGCCTGGACGGGTCCGGCTATCCTCACGGGATCAAGGACGGCGAGATCCTTGAAGAAGCGAAGATTCTGGCGGTCGCCGACGTCGTCGAAGCCATGGCCTCCCACCGGCCCTACAGGCCCGCCCGCGGCCCCGACGCCGCCCTCGATGAGATTTCCCGGAACAGGAAACGACTCTACGATCCCGGCGCGGTCGATGCGTGTATAAAGCTCTTCAAGTCCCCGGGGTTCATGGACGGCCTCCGGGCCACGCCTCGTTAACGCCCAGCCTGATCATGGACCATGGGGACGAAGGAGACGGGAAGGACCTTGCGTGTACTCAGTTCCCCATCGTCGTTCTTGGCGCAAAGAACGAGCATCTGGGGTCCATAAGGCGGGCCGACGGGAACGACCATGCGCCCGCCCGGGCCAAGCTGTTCGACCAGGGCGCGGGGAATATGGTCCGGGGCCGAGGTGACGATGATGGCGTCGAAGGGGGCCTTGTCGGGCCAGCCTTCAAAGCCGTCTCCGTGGCGAACCTCGATGGTGTCATAACCCAACGCCGATAGCCGTTTTCGCGCCGACCGGGCCAGGGCTTCGACGGCTTCGACGGTGAAGACCCGGCCCGCCACTTCCGCCAGGACGGCGGCCTGATAGCCGCAGCCGGTGCCTATTTCCAGGACCCGGGCGTTGGGGCCAAGGTCGAGAAGGTCGGTCATCAGGGCGACGATAAGGGGCTGCGAAATGGTCTGGCCGTGGCCGATGGGAAGGGGACGGTTGAGGTAGGCCCGCGGGATTTCGGCCTCGGGCACGAAGGCGTGCCGGGGAACATTGGCCATGGCCGCCATGACGGCGCCGGAAAATTTCTTTCTTCCCGTCCAGGAACGCGTGTCCTCGGCGTCGCGCGCGATGGCGTCGAGCAACGCCGCGCGTTCCTGCTGAAAATAGGCGTCATCCATAAGACAAAGTTTACCACCGCGGAGGGAAAAGGGCTTGCGAAGAGGGGCGCTTTAACACATATCTGCTTCGCAATTGACGAGGCCGATTATCGGGGGAAATCAGAGATACCATGACCAAGGAAACCTTCACCTTTCAGGCGGAAGTCGGCAAGCTGCTCGACATCGTCGCCCACTCTCTTTACAGCCACAAGGAAATCTTCCTGCGCGAATTGATTTCGAACGCTTCGGACGCCTGCGACCGGTTGCGCTACGAGTCCCTGACCAAACCGGAACTTCTTAAAAACGACGGCGCGTTCAGGATCGAACTTTCCGCCGATAAAAAGAAGAAAACCCTGACCGTTTCGGACAACGGCATCGGCATGGACCGGAACGACCTGACCGATACGCTGGGCACCATCGCCCGCTCGGGCACCCAGGCCTTCATCGACGGGATGAAGGAAGGCAAGGAAGACGGCATGGCCCTGATCGGCCAGTTCGGCGTCGGCTTCTATTCGTCCTTCATGGTGGCGAAAAAGGTCGAGGTGCTGACCCGGAGGGCCGGAGACGAGGCGGCCTGGATCTGGGTTTCCGACGGCCAGGGCTCGTTCACCATCGATGCCGCCGAACGCGGCGAACACGGCACGACGATCACCCTGCACCTGAAGAAGGACGAAAAGGAATACCTGGAGGAAAGCCGCCTGGCCACCATCGTCACCACCTATTCCGACCACATCGGAATCCCCATCGTCTTCCTGGCCGGCGAGGGAAAAGAGGAAAAGACCCTAAATGCGGCCTCGGCCCTGTGGACCCGTCGAAAGGCGGATATTACGGAAGACCAGTACAAGGAATTCTACCACCACGTCAGCCACGCCTTCGACGATCCCTGGATGACCCTGCACAATCAGATCGAAGGGGTGGTGTCGTACACGAACCTTTTGTTTATTCCGTCCATGCCGCCGTTCGACCTGTTCCAGCCCGAGCGCAAGCAGCATGTCAAACTCTACGTCAACAAGGTCTTCATCACCGACGATTGCGAAGGCTTGCTGCCGTCCTATCTCAGGTTCCTCAAGGGCCTGGTCGATTCACCGGACCTGCCGCTCAACATCAGCCGCGAGATGTTCCAGCACGATCCCAAGCTGGCCAAGATCAGGACCGGCCTGGTCAAGCGGGTCCTCGCCGAGCTGAAAAAGAAGGCCGGCAAAAAGCCCGGGGACTACGCCGAATTTTGGGAAAACTTCGGCGCGGTGTTGAAGGAAGGCATTTACGAGGACTTCGCCAACCGGGAAAAAATCCTCGCTCTCAGCCGGTTTTCCACCACCGATTCGGATAAATTGACCGGCCTGGAGGCTTATGTGGACCGCATGAAGGAAGGCCAGGAGGCCATTTACTTCATCACCGGGGAAACCCCGGAACAGGTGGCCCGGAGTCCGCAGCTCGAAGGATTCCGTTCGCGCGGGATCGAGGTTCTTCTCCTTTCCGACCCCATCGACGAGTTTTGGATTCCGTCCGTCGGAAACTTCAAGGACAAGCCGTTCAAATCCGTGACCAAGGGCTCCGCCGACTTGGACAAGGTCGCCGAATTGGTCGATGAAAAGGACAAGAAAAAGGAAAGCGCCGACATCGATCCCTTGATCGCCGCCTTCAAGGCGGCCCTTGGAGACGCCGTCAAGGACGTCGCCGCATCGTCGCGCCTGACCGACAGCCCGGTCTGCCTGGTCGCGGGCGAGGGCGACATGGACATGTACTTGGAACGCATGATGAAGAAGCACAGCCAACTGGGCCCCGGAATGGAGGCCGCCCGCGTGCTTGAGATCAACCCGGACCATCCCCTGATCGTGCGTCTCGGAGCCGTACTCAAGGACGGGGGAGAAGGGGCTTCGGTCGAGGACGCCGCCCACCTTCTTCTCGATCAGGCCCGCATCGCCGAAGGCGAGCCCGTGCCCGATCCGGTTGCGTTTTCCCGCCGCCTGGCGTCGGCCCTGGAAAAGGGCCTGGTTTCTTAACCCGCCGGTTCGTCGGTATGGAGACTCCGGAGCCTGGCTTGGGCCGAACGGACGAACGCGTGCAGCTCTTCCACCGTAACCCTGTCGCTGGCCATGAGTTTCAAGGTGATGTGGTCGTTCAGCAATTCCCTGAGCGGGGGTTCCAGCCCGTTGTTGAAACCCGGCTTCATACCCAGGGACGCGCGGCGGTATGGAACCCCTCGGCCTTGGCCAAGGGGACCTTTCTCGGAGAAGATCGATCCAAACATTTGCCCACCCTGCATCAGTCCTGTTGTCGCGGCATATTATTGGGAATTATTATTAGCGCCGCTATCTGGAATCATATGGGAAGGGCCCGGACGGACGACAAGAGGTCTTGTGAAGAAAATTGTGGACAAGTATAAAGGGTGTTTCTTTTCAAGCCCCTTTACCGTCCTCCCTCGAAATCGAAGCGGGCCGCGCCGAGGATCCGTCCCGTCCCCACCGATTGCACCAGCACCGCGGCCCCGCCGGTTCCCGCCCCGTTTTCCGGCAAGGCGGCGGTGAAGCGCGCCGCGCCCCGCCAACCCTTCAGGGTTTCCATGGACCTGACCACGTTGCGGTTAATCAGCTTCAAGCCTTCGTTCTCGCCGCGCCTGATCGAGGTCAGGTGTTCGCGGTCGTAGGTGAGCAGCAGGACGCGGACGTCTTCGGGCAAGGCGGCGGGAAGGGTGACGGTGAGCGTGCCCGGACGGGGGCCGGAACCGAGCCCGACGGCCGCCGTGTCCCGGCCGTGGAATTTTACGATTAATTTTTCGATTCTAAGCCGGTCCGCCCCTTGGGCCTGGGCCGCGCCCTGAACCACCATTTGCGGGGTGTAGACGTAACGCAGGCCCAACCGCGGAAGGTATTCGCGCTGACGCCGGGTGTAGGCGGGGCTGGCGAAGGGGTCCTTCCAGCCGATGTAGTCCCAGTAATCCACATGGAGGGACAGGGCGAGAACGCCGTCCCGGTCGGCGAGTTCGCTCAAATACCGGTCCGCCGGCGGGCAGGAAGAACAGCCTTGCGATGTGAACAGTTCGATCACGACCGGACCGCCTCTATCGGCTTGGGCCTGGTTCTGTCCGGCGAAAAGGGCGAAAAGCCCTATAATCAATCCGATTTTAAGCGATATCCCCATGCCCAAGACATAGCCGATCGTCCCGCCTTCCGCCAATCACATGGCGGTGAAGACGGGCCAGACATGGAAGCGGGCGGCCTTTTTATGGCCGACGCCGACGGCCCCTTTGTTCAGATAAAGGGCCCAGGCCCAATCGGGCTCGAACCGGCTCGTCGTCGCCGACCAAT
>VAPH01064472.1_pt1 | contig 10051 bp, 10 predicted proteins | sample 3393861 | NCBI WGS metagenome assembly VAPH01 (sample SAMN08290439, study PRJNA428436) | hydrothermal vent metagenome | isolation source: Deep-sea hydrothermal vent chimney | place: Atlantic Ocean: South-mid Altantic Ridge | reverse complement strand
TTTACGGCCAGTTGGGGGGCGGGAACCATCCTGGGCCCGCTGCTCGTGGGTTTGGGCATGGACTGGTTTGGAAGCCAGTCACTGCCACTGATTATTTTCACAATCTTTGTGTTATACCTGCCGCTGCCCGTGTTTTCGTGGCTACGCTCCAGGCAGCATCAGCCGGCCTGAGCCAGTCCAGGATATCAGTCGGGATTGGCTTTCTTCTTGTGCTTTAAAGCCAGTGCCCGCATGGCCTTGTCGTCTCCGTAACGGCGTTTGATGGCATCCATTGTCTGATCCAGCGTGCTTTGCCGTGCCGTATCGTACACCAGGCCGTGCCTGGCCGGAGCTTCAAGCCCGGTCACGCCGACACCCAGCAGCCTCACGGGCGTATTCTGATGTGCGTCCAGCCAGGTCTGCAGCAGTTTGCGCGCCTGTTGGAATACGACGGTCGTGCTGGCAGTCGGTGCTGCGAGGCTGCGACTACGACTGGCAGTACGGAAGCGCCTGTCGCGCACTTTGATTTGGATGGTGCGGGCCAGTAATCCCTGTGCGCGCAAACGACCGGTAACCGATTCCACCTGGCGTTGCAGTTCTGCCATCAACTCTCCGGGCCTGTTGATGTCCTGCTCGAAAGTAACTTCGCGACTCAGGGATTTATCCGGCCTGGCACTGATCACTTGGCGCTCATCCTCTCCCCGGGCCAGGGCCAGGAAATGGCTGCTGCGGTTAGCCAGCACCCGGCTCAGCACGACCGGATCGGCCTTGCGCAGCTGGCCAATCGTCAAAATACCCAGTTCATGCAGTTTTGGCAGGGTTTTTTTTCCTATCCCCCAGATGCGTGTGACCGGCATCGGATCAAGAAATGCACGCACGCCACCCGGCGAGACGTGTACAAACCCCCGTGGCTTGGCGATATCTGAAGCAAGCTTGGCAAGGAACTTGTTGTGCGCCATGCCCACCGATGCGTGCAAGCCGGTGCGACTCATTATTTCCGCCCGCAAAAAAGCACCGATTGTTTCAATGCTGCCGAACAGGGAAAGGCTGCCGGATACATCCAGGAATGCCTCATCGAGGGACAGCCCCTCCACCTGCGGGGTGACGCTGCGAAACACCTCAAACACCCTGCCGGAAAGCTCCCGGTAACGGGACATTCTTACCGGCAAAATGATGGCCTGTGGGCAGAGACGGCGGGCACGCGCCATCGGCATTGCAGAAAATACGCCGAATTTGCGTACCTCGTAGCTGGCTGCAGCAACGACGCCGCGTGCACCTGTGCCGCCGACAATGACCGGTTGATTCTTGTAGTCGGGCTGATCGAGTTGCTCTACAGAGGCGTAAAACGCATCCATATCGACATGGATGATCGCCCGAGCACGTCCTGCCCCGGGGCAGGAATCGGACTTTGTGTTTGCGATAGGTGCCACTGTGCATTCATTATATCGACATGGACAGGATTACTGCAGCCCAAATCCCGGTGGATGAATTCCCGATACTGCAACACGGCCATTATGCCAACCATGCAGCCGTCGCCCCATGGCCGCTGGTAACGGCCCGGGCGGTGGCCGATTTCGGCGTTGAGAACTGTCAGTTTGGGCCGCAACAATACAGCCGCTGGCTAGCACGTGAAACACAACTGCGCCAAATGCTGGCAGATTTAATCAAAGCTGACTCGGCTGCTGATATCGCGCTGCTCAAGAACACCACCGAAGGTATCTGTACGGTCGCCAATGGCATTGATTGGCAACGCGGTGACAACCTTGTATTGCCGCTGGGTGAGTTCCCCTCCAATCGCCTGCCCTGGCTTAGCTTGCAACGGCTCGGCGTGGAGGTCAGGGAAGTCGACATACGCACAGGACCTGAGCCGGAGCAGGCCTTGCTACGGCACATGGATGGGCGCACCCGCCTGTTGTCCGTCAGCGCGGTGCAATGGACTGATGGCCTGAGATTGCAACTTGAAACCCTCGGCACAGCCTGCCGGCAGAACGAGACACTATTTTTCGTCGATGCCATCCAGCAGTTGGGCGCCATGCAGTTGGATGTAGAGGCCTGTGCCATTGATTTTCTGGCGGCCGACGCGCATAAATGGATGCTGTCGGCCGAAGGCATCGCGGTCTTTTATTGCCGGGCAACGGTGCGTGAGCAGCTAAAGTTAAGCCAGTACGGTTGGCGCATGGTGGACGAACCCTACAGGTTTAACCGTGAAAGCTGGCAGCCGGCCAGTTCTGCAATCCGCTTTGAAGCGGGTAGCCCGAACATGCTGGGCCAGGTTGCCATGCATGCCTCTATCGGTCTGCTACAGAATTTCGGCATGGACAAGGTAGAGGCCCTGGTTGCAGAAAATTCATTGTTTCTGTCCGCAAACCTGGCGGGGATACCTGCAATCGAACTGCTGCAGCCTTTTGAGCCGCAACGGGTGGCGGGCATAGTCAGCTTCAAAGTGCCCGGCAAAGACCCTGCGGACGTTCAGCGGGCGCTGCAACGCAGGCGTTTGATTTGTGCAGTTCGTGGTGATGCGATTCGTCTGTCACCACACTTTTACCAGGCCGGCAAGCCATTGCAGGAAATGCTCAATTTAATCGCGGATTCAGTGTAATTATTTAATTATATGTATTAGCTTAAGTATAGGCTATATAGCATTGATTATATTCACATTGTGTGTGTTCTTTTCTCGCTGTTCAATAGCTGGGCCAAGTGTGATTCAATAATTGTCCTGGCATGTGCTCCATCAGATGTATCCGCAAACTGAACGCCAATTCCAGGCCGCCGGTTGCCCTGAGCACCTGCCGGGGTCACCCAGACTACTTTACCCGGGATCGGCAAGCGCTCTTCCAGTTCCATGATGGTCAGCAACAGGAAGACTTCGTCGCCCAGCGTGTATCGCTTGGTGCTTTGTACAAATAAACCACCGCCTTTGATGAAAGGCATATAAGCACTGTACAGTGCTTGCCGGTCTTTGATCGATAGTGAAAGAATGCCTTGCTGTACCATTATGTGTACTCCTTACATCCACTGAACCGGTGGTTCAGATGTTTTGCTCAGCCCATCTTATCAGCCAATCCTGCAGAAGTAAGTCTCCGCGTACCGGAGTTGTTGATAAACGGCGGTTAACATCAGCCTGCTGTTGCAACTCCAGCAGCGGTTGTACTCGCAGGTGCGTATCTGCGGGCAGCCAGTTTACCGGCAGGCCCGCCATGATTGACTTGACAGCCTCGACCGTACACATGGAAAGCCAGCGCCATAAATCATCGGCATTCAGTTCGACCATGGTGTTGCTGATCTGCGCTACAGAGCCGGGGCGTGCGAGCAGTGTAGCAAGACCCTGCTGTACCTGCCCATAGGCATCAGTTTCAGGCGCATCGAGGTAGCGGGCCGCACGCAGCGGACTGCCACCTGCTGCCTGCAGGGCGGCATTGGCCAGGGCCGCTGGTTTTGCAGCGGTCTCCGCCAGCCATTGCACCACCAACTGGCTGCCAGGCTGGTTTACAACAATGGACTGGCAACGGCTGCGAATGGTAACCGGCAGGCGTGCCGGCTCGTTGGACACCAGGATCAAAAAAGTATTGCCGGTGGGCTCTTCCAGGCTTTTTAACAGCGCGTTGGCAGCCGCCAGATTCATGCTTTCTGCGGGCCGAATGCAGGCTACTTTACGCCTGCTGATCGAACAAGTCAGGTCAAGCGAGGCGATCAGGCTGCGGACCTGCTCCACTTTGATCACGTCCTTGCCTTCTTCCGGCTGTATATCAAACCAGTCGGGATGCGCACCACCGACCAGCAGCTTGCAGGAACGGCATTGCCCACAGGCCTCAGACTGCTCCTCATTGCACAGGAGCCTGGCCACCATGGCCTTCGCCAGCACTCGCTTGCCGCCGTCTGCCGGCCCTTCAATCATCAACGCATGTGCCAGCCTGTTCTGCTCAAGGCGCTGCAAAAAGAAGGCCCAGTGCGCTGTCAGCCATGGATAAATCATAATCCCGGCACCGTCTCCAGAACCTTTTGTACCTGTTGCCAGACCTGCTCCTGGTGCTGCCCGGCATCAATGACACGGAAACGCCGTGGGAATTCAGCCGCGCGCTGAAGATAGGTGTCTCTGACCCGTTCAAAAAAATGGACTGTCTCTGTTTCAAAGCGGTCCGCCGCGCCGCGCCCCGCGACCCTTTGCATGCCTTGCTCGATCGACACGTCAAATAAAAGTGTCAGATCCGGTTGCAGATCCGGGTGGACAAAGTCTTCCAGCACGGCGACCGTTTCCGCGCCCATCCGGCGACCACCGCCCTGGTAGGCGTAACTGGCATCCGTGAATCGATCACTGACCACGACCTTGCCGTGCGCAAGTGCCGGCCGGATCACCTCCTGTAACAACTGGGTGCGGGCAGCAAACAGCAGCAACAACTCGGCGCGGCAGCCCAGCCCTGCATTGCGGGTATCCAGCAATACCTTGCGTATCTGTTCCGAAACCACCGTACCGCCCGGTTCGCGCGCCTCCACGACCTTTTTGCCATGCGCCTCCAGCCACTTGACAATACGCACATGCTGTGTGCTTTTGCCGGCACCCTCGCCCCCTTCCAGGGTAATAAAGAAGCCCTTCCCCGCTGCCTTCATTGCTTGGTTTCCCGCTGTTCATTATGACGTTTCAGCATTTGCCTGACTGCCTTGTTATGGCCTTCCAGTGTAGCGGAAAAGGTGTGGCCACCCTGCCCGTCCGCAACAAAAAACATGGCATCGCCGGATGCCGGGTGTGCTGCTGCGCGCAGCGATGCAAGGCCCGGCAGCGCAATGGGTGTCGGCGGCAGACCATAGCGCGTATAGGTGTTATAGGGCGTATCTGCATCGAGGTCGCGGCGACGGATATTGCCGTCATAGGAATCGCCCATGCCATAAATGACCGAGGGGTCCGTCTCCAGTCGCCATCTCTGCAGCAAGCGGCGCACGAAAACACCGGCAATGGCGGCCCGCTCATCATCACGGGAGGTCTCTTTCTCCACGATGGAAGCCATGATCAGCAAGTCATAGGCTGTTTCATAGGGTAGTTCTTCCGCCCGCCCTGCCCAGGTTTGCAACAGCGCCTGTTGCATATCGCGGTAAGCGCGTTGCAGGATTTCCAGATCGGAGTCGCCTTTTACAAACACGTAGGTTTCCGGCAGGAACCAGCCTTCGCTGTGGCCGGCCGGCAGCCCCTCCTGTGACGCAAGGTCTGCCACGCCGGACAGGCGGTGCCGGAGCTTATCATCATTGCCCAGTGCCGCCAGCAGTTGGCGTACAGTCCAGCCTTCCACGATGGTAAACCGGTAGCTAATAACCTTGCCTGAAGCCAACAGTGCCAACAGGTCCGGCGGTGTCATACCGGCGTTTAAAGCGTATTCACCGGCCTGGATGGTGACGGCCTGAAGCTTGTTCAACACACGCCAGCGCCAGTCCATATGGGTGACCCCACGCCGGGTAAGCTCAGCCACCACCGAGCGGATACTGGAACCCCGTTTGACCTCGAGCACCAGCGGTGCATCTGTGACATTCAGTGGTGTATACAGAAACTTCTGGTATTGCTGCCACAGACCGGCCGTAAACGCAGCCGTCAGAAACAGTAAAACTACGGCAATCGGCCCAACCCGCCTAATCAGGCTTTGCTGCTGTCGGCTCATGGCTTTGCAGCACCCTCGTACCAGCGTTGCAGTTCCCGTGTGTGTGTGCCAATCGCATATTCCTGGCCATCAATAGCAGTAACCGGCACGATGCCGCGCACGGAATTGCAAATGAACACTTCATCCGCCTCCTGCAGCAGGTCCACCTGGATGCGACGTTGCTCGCAACGGGTACTGAATGCGGCCAGTAGCTGGCTGCGAATGACCCCACGAACACCGCAGCGGTCCAGTCTTGGGGTTAAAAACCTGCCGTCAAGCACCAGGAAAATATTCGCTGAGATCGCACTGATGACATGGTCTTCCCGGTCCAGCAGTATGCCCTCGGACACACCCTCGGCAGACGGTTCCGAACTGGCCAGCACCTGCTCCAGCCGATTCAGATGCTTAATGCCGCCCAAAGCGGGCTGTATGGCCAGCCTCAGTTCACAGATGCGTGCGCGCACGCCCCGGGCTGCGATCGCATCGATATCCCGGGGAAAAATGTGTGCACTGACTATTCTTACGCACCCGGCATCCGGTGGTGCTTTGTAACCCCGCGCAGAACCACCTCGACTGAGGACTATCTTCACCACCGCATCGGCCAGACCTGCACTGACAGTCTGAACTTCCCGTAACAGGATGGCCTGGGCTGGCATGTCAATGCCCAGGCGCTCGCAACCGGCGCCGAGGCGGTCCATGTGAGCCTGCCACCGGCGTGGAATCCCGTGGTGCACGCAAAGCGTTTCAAACAGGCCATCGGCATAGTTCAGGCCACGGTTTGAAGCCGCCACAAAAGTTGAAATCTCACCATCTACCAGACATTCAAGCATGTTAATCCCGGCCGGCACCCAGCGCGCATAGCAATCCCCTGGCTTTATGCTCGGTTTCTGCGACCTCCCTGGCCGCAACAGAATCGGCCACGATACCGGCGCCGGTACGAAAGCTGATCTGGTCGTTGTGCAATAACATTGAGCGTATCAGGATATTCAGGTCCATACTGCCATCCAGTCCCAGGTAGCCGAAAGAGCCGGTGTAGAAACTGCGACCGCGTTGCTCCAGTTCAGCAATTATTTCCATGCAACGAACCTTGGGGCAACCGGTAATCGTGCCACCCGGAAAAACCGCCCGGATGACATCTACCGGAGTCACCCCGGCACGCAGGCGCCCGCGCACGTTGGAAACAATATGATGAACATGTTCATAGGTTTCCACAACCATCAACTCATTCACCTCCACCGTGCCGGTTTCACAAACCCGGCCAAGGTCGTTGCGCTCCAAGTCTATCAGCATAATATGCTCAGCGCGTTCCTTCGGATGAGCCAGCATTTCACGGCGCAGTGCGCGGTCTGAATGACGGTCGCTGCCGCGCGGGTAGGTGCCGGCAATCGGTCGTGACTGGACCTCGCCGTGGCGCATATGCACCAGTCGCTCCGGTGAGGAACTCATCAGCGTATGACCATTCCAGCGCACCATGCCGGCAAACGGTGCGGGATTGCTTTTGCGCAATGACCGGTAGAGTCCGGCCGCATCTGCAGGCCGGCTGAACTGCCCGTGCCACTCGCGCGACAGGTTCACCTGGAATACGTCACCATCCAGAATGTATTCATGGATTTTTTCCACGGCCTGCCAAAAGGCCGCCGGTGGCTCCGGTTCCAACGCCGGGAACTCCATCGCTGTGGAAGATACCGTATCGGTCAGAGCGTCAATCTCTGCCCGCATCTGCTCCAGCAATGCCGGCTGTTCGGCTGCAAGTTGCAACACACCCGGTTGATCCGGTCTGCTGAGAATGACAGCGGGGCAGCGTGTCGCAAAAGCCACGGGAAAACCGTCGGTGGCATTCGGAAAGTTTACCTTCGGTTCTATTTCTGCAGCCAGTTCATAGCCCAGGTAAACAAACCAACCACTTGTGAAAGGCCACCCGATGACCTTGCCTGGAAGTATTTTCTCCTGCAGATACCAGTCATTCAAGCGCGCCAGAAAGTGCTCACCCTTGCCCGGACCCGTGATGTTCCCATCACTGAACTTACACAGCTGCTCACCATTTGATCGCAGCAGCAGGCTGTACTCCCCCAGGGGTCCAGGGGCGGCACTATCCAGCAGATAGGGGTAATGCTGTGCTAATTCAGCCGCAATGCTTTGCAGGTCACGCGAGCTTGTCAGCGTGCAGCAATACAACGTCAGTCAGCGAATTTGCGGAAAATCAGGCTGCCGTTGGTGCCGCCAAAGCCAAATGAATTAGAGATTGCGGTGTTGATTTCCTGTTCGCGTGCTGCATTGGGTACGTAATCCAGGTCACAACCCGCTCCCGGCTTGTCCAGGTTGGTGGTCGGGGGAACAATGCTGTCGCGCATGCCGAGCAGGCTGAAGATGGCTTCAACACCCCCTGCAGCACCCAGCAAATGACCGGTCATGGACTTGGTGGAGCTTACCGGGATCTGCCTTGCATATTCACCGAATATATTTTTGATGGCGATGGTTTCAGCCAGATCACCCAGTGGCGTGGATGTGCCGTGGGCATTGATGTAATCAATATCCTGTGGACTGACTTTGGCGTCCTGCAGGGCAAGTTTCATGCAGCGAGCCGCGCCATCGCCATCATCCGGAGGGGCTGTCATATGAAAGGCATCGGCGCTCATACCGTAACCGATAACTTCACCGTATATCTGCGCGCCACGGCGTCGGGCGTGCTCGAGTTCTTCAAGAATAACGACACCGGCGCCGTTAGAAAGTACAAAACCGTCGCGCGCCTCATCCCAGGGGCGACTGGCCTGCTCGGGCGCATCATTGCGGGTCGACATCGCGCGGGCAGAAATAAAACCACTGACGGATGTGGGCGTCGTTGCGAATTCCGCACCACCTGCCACCATCACGTCCGCTTCCCCGTACTGGATCATGCGCATGGCGGTACCCATATTGTGGGTTGCCGAACTGCAGGCGGTGACAATCGCGATATTCGGGCCTTTGAGGTTATAGCGAATCGACAGGTAACCGGCAATCATATTGATGATCGAGCCCGGAATAAAAAACGGGCCGACCTTGCGTGGACCGCCCTTCAGGTAAGCTTCAGTGGTGTTTTCAATGGTCTCAAGACCACCGATGCCTGCACCGATGGCACAGCCAATGCGCTCAGGGTCGTGGGACGGGTTCTCACCCAGCAAGCCCGCGTCCGTCATCGCGTCGACCGCCGCTGCGAAACCGTAATGAACGAAATTATCCATGCGCTTGGCTTCGCGGGGGGAAAGGTATCCGGCCACGTCAAAATCGATCACCTCTCCGGCAATCCGGGTCTTCATATGCGCCGCGTCAAAAGAGGCGATGGGTCTGACACCACTGCGGCCATTGCATATTGCGTCCCAAGCAGAATCAATCGTACTGCCCACAGGAGACACAATACCCATTCCGGTCACTACAACACGACGTTGCGACATCTAATCAACCTCAATTCAATAATTGGTTTTTTAAAACGAACGACGGCCGGCAAATTGCCGGCCGCACACACTTAATTCGTGACTTTAGCTGCTGGTGGAATTGATGTAATCAATAGCCTGCTGGACACTGGTGATTTTTTCTGCCTCTTCGTCAGGTATTTCACACTCAAATTCCTCTTCGAGTGCCATAACCAGCTCAACAGTATCCAGAGAATCCGCTCCCAGGTCATCTACAAAGGAGGCATTGGCGGTTACTTCCTCATCTTTAACTCCCAGTTGCTCAACAACGATTTTCTGAACGCGTTCTTCAATACTGCTCATTTTGAAATGATTCCTTAAGGTTTTGACACAGAGACGCTATTTTAATGAATCTACAGCGTATGCGCCAGTTTAGTGCTATTCGCCGCCGTATGTATCACTGGCGACGGTCATGTTAATAAATTGTTATCTTCAAGTCGGGATCAACCCATATACATGCCACCATTCACATGAATCGTCTGACCGGTAATGTACGCCGCCTCGGCGGTCGCCAGAAAAACAACGGCGGCGGCTATATCAGCGGGCACGCCCAGGCGCTTAAGCGGTATGTCCTGCAGCATGGCCTCTCGCTGATTTTCATTCAAATCCCGGGTCATGTCCGTATCTATGAACCCCGGCGCGACCACATTTACGGTTATGCCTCTTGAGCCTACCTCACGTGCCAGTGAGCGGGAGAAGCCCATCATGCCGGCCTTGGCGGCTGCATAGTTTGCCTGGCCGGCATTGCCCATGGAGCCAATCACGGAAGCGATACTGATGATACGGCCCGAACGTGCTTTCATCATGCCGCGCAGACACGCTTTGGAAAGCCGGTAGACGGATCGTAGGTTGGTATTCAGAACCGTGTCCCAGTCATCTTCACTCATACGCATCACCAACTGGTCACGTGCGACGCCGGCATTATTGACCAGAATCGTTGGCGCTGCGGCTTCGGCGGTGATATCCGCCATGACGGCACGAATCCCATCCGCATCATTCACATTA
>VAPH01061698.1_pt1 | contig 10054 bp, 13 predicted proteins | sample 3393861 | NCBI WGS metagenome assembly VAPH01 (sample SAMN08290439, study PRJNA428436) | hydrothermal vent metagenome | isolation source: Deep-sea hydrothermal vent chimney | place: Atlantic Ocean: South-mid Altantic Ridge | reverse complement strand
TACGGGTTATGATAAACAGCTTGTTGGCCAGGTAGCGGCAAATATCAGGGCTCTGAGGCCGCCGGATGCATATAAGGGAAAGGGTATACGCTACGCAGGCGCGAGGCTCAAACTTAAGCCCGGTAAGGCAGGGAAAAAGTAAGAAGCAGGCAGAGACCCTGCTGAATTCGACTTTTATAGTGCTGATTGTATTCGGTATAATATATAATGACGTACTTAAATAAATGCGGAGGTTTTCTGAGTTGAGAAGAACAAGAAGAGAAGCAAGAGAGAGAAGAAGCAACAGGGTAAGAAAGAAGGTCTTTGGAATGCCGGAGAGGCCGAGGCTTGCTGTTTATGGTTCACTGAATCATATATATGTCCAGATTGTTGACGATATAAAGGGAGATACCCTGATTGCCGCATCAACACGTGATAAGGAGATGAAGGACCTGTCAACTCATGGCGGCAATATTGAGTCTGCAAGGAAAGTGGGTGGGCTCCTGGCAAAGAGGGCTATAGAGAAAGGTATAAAGAAGGTGGTCTTTGACAGAGGTGGCTTCAAGTTTCATGGCAGGATCAAGGCACTTGCAGATGCTGCGCGAGAAGGCGGTCTGGAATTTTAGATATTGAAGATTGGCGATTGAATATTGGAAAGATGGTTAATTCAGGAAAATAGTTATAATAGCAACGATTGTGGTTTTAAAAAGATAAGGACACTGTGTAGTATGTTTCTTTTTTAATTTTCAATCGTCAATAATCAATGAGTAGATTAAAAGGAGGAATGGTGCAGAGGATTGACCCGTCAGAGCTGGAAATACAGGAAAAAGTAATCTTTATCAATAGAGTTTCCAAGGTGGTCAAAGGAGGACGGAGGTTTTCCTTTACAGCCCTTGTTGCCATAGGTGATGGTAATGGTACGGTTGGGCTTGGCAAAGGCAAGGCTTCAGAGGTTCCGGAGGCTATCAGGAAGGCAATAGAGCAGGCAAAGAAGACACTCATAAGGTTTCCTCTTAAGAATGGCACTATACCATACGACATAATAGGAAAATTTAGTGCAGGAGAAGTCCTGATAAAGCCTGCGCCAAAAGGCACCGGTGTAATTGCCGGAGGAGCTGTACGGGCAGTGCTTGAGGTATCAGGTATTGAAAATATAGTTGCCAAGTCCATCAGAAGTCATAATCCGTTTAATGAGGCAAAGGCAACACTTGATGGGCTTGTGAGACTTAAAGACCCTGAAGTCGTGAGAAGATTGAGGGGGAAGTCATCTGAGGAAGAGACCAGGGAGGCCCAGAAGAATGCTTAAGATAAAGCTGAAGAAGAGCTATATCGGTAACCCTGAGAAATTGAGAAGAGTGCTCAGGAGCCTCGGTCTGAGAAAGATAGGACAGACTGTCATGCACCCTGACGTTCCTGTTATAAGGGGAATGATTAACAAGGTTCCGCACCTTGTAGAAGTTGAAGAATCAAAGGGTGAATGAAGATTGAAGACAGTAGATTTGAAATGGAGGTATTGTAATGAAAATAGATGAATTAAAGCCTGATGAAGGGAGCAAAAAGAAGGCCAAGAGAATCGGCAGGGGCCCAGGCTCAGGACACGGAAAGACCTCGTGCAAAGGTCACAAGGGTCAAAAAGCCCGCTCTGGAGGTACGAAGGGGCCCGGGTTTGAGGGAGGGCAGATGCCCTTGCAGCGGAGGCTTCCCAAACGTGGCTTCAGTAACGAGCCGTTCAGAAAGGAATTCGCCATAACGAATCTCAAGGTTCTTTCAAATATAGAGGATGCCGATACCATAACCCCGGAGTTGCTGCTTGAGAGAGGAGTTCTGAACGATATTAAGGATGGATTAAAGATCCTCGGAGACGGTGAACTCTCCAGAGCGTTGGTAATCAAGGCACATGCTTTCAGCTCTTCTGCCATACAGAAAATAAATGCTTCCGGCGGGAAAGCCGAGGTGATATAGTTGGGAGCACTCTCTTCTATTCAGAATATATTCAAGATCGAAGAACTTAAAAACAGGGTTTTGTTTACCCTTGTCCTTCTTGCAGTATACAGAATGGGTGCTCACATCCCCACACCTGGAATCAATGGTGAGGAACTGAGCAAGTTTCTGACCGAAAGGGGTGGGGCTCTTATGGATTTCTTTGATATCTTCTCCGGTGGTGCGCTCTCAAGGGTGACTATATTTGCCCTTGGTATCATGCCTTATATCAGCGCATCCATTATCCTTCAATTGCTCACGGTTGTTATTCCCGCTATCGGCAAGCTTGCCAAGGAGGGGGAAGAGGGAAGAAAGAAGATAGTAAAATATACGAGATACGGCACTGTCCTTATCAGTATTGTTCAGTCCTTTGGTATATCCGTCGGGCTTGAGAGCATGGCCCAGGGGGCCTTTATCCAGCATCCCGGCTGGAGCTTCAGGTTGATGACCATGATAACTCTTACTGCGGGCACTGCCTTTATAATGTGGCTTGGTGAGCAGATAACCGAGCGAGGGATAGGTAACGGAATATCTCTGATAATCTTTGCCGGTATCGTGGCACAGTTGCCAAATGCCATAGTAAGTACTGTAAGGCTTGTAAGTGCAGGAGAGCTTTCCATAATGTTCCTCATCATCCTGGTGTCTATGATGGTTTTTGTTGTCGGGGCCATAATTTTCATAGAAAAGGGTCAGAGGAAGATTCCCGTGCAGTATGCAAAGAGGGTTGTGGGCAGAAAGGTCTACGGAGGCCAGTCAACGCACCTCCCGCTGAAAGTAAACACTGCCGGTGTTATACCTCCGATATTTGCCTCATCCATTATCATGTTTCCGGCAACAATTGCAGGATTTATTTCAATCCCCTGGGTTCAGTCATTTGCAAGACAACTTTCCCCGGGAACTGTTTCATATACGATTATATTTGTTACTATGATTATATTCTTTAGTTATTTTTACACTGCCATTGTCTTTAATCCGGTTGATGTGGCTGACAACCTGAAAAAATATGGCGGGTTTATCCCCGGCATCAGGCCAGGGCAGAAGACAGCTGAATATCTATACAGGGTTTTGTCAAGGTTGACCTTTATTGGTGCAATATATCTCTCCGTTGTATGTGTCTTGCCGACAATTTTGATAAAACAGTTTAACGTTCCCTTTTATTTTGGGGGAACCTCACTCCTGATTGTTGTTGGTGTGGCCCTTGATACAGTCTCGCAGATAGAGTCACATCTGATAACGCGTTCGTATGAAGGGTTCCTCAGAAAAGGCAAGGTGAGAGGCAGGAAGGGGTAGTACAGTATGCAGGGCGTGATTATTAAGTGATTATTATAAAATCAAGGGATGAGATAAAGAAGATGGTGAAGGCCTCCGAGATTGTTGCCGAAGCCATTTTAGCTATCAAAGGGGTTATAGCCCCCAATATTACAACCAGGGAACTTGAGCAGATAGCCGAAGAGGTTATAAAGAGTCGGGGGGGGGAGCCGGCCTTTAAGGGTTACAGGGGATATCCTGCGAGTATCTGTACCTCTGTAAATAGTGAGGTCGTACACGGAATACCGTCAGTAAGTGTAAGGCTCAGAGAGGGTGATATCGTCAGTATCGACCTTGGAGTAATCTACAAGGGATACATCGGTGATGCCGCAGTCACTGTACCTGTCGGACAAATCCCGGCTGAAACCGAGAGGTTGCTTAAGATAACCGAGCAGGCCCTTTATCTGGGTATTGAGAAGGCGATCCCCAATAACCGCGTTTCGGATATATCAAATGCCATACAGAGATTTGTGGAATCCAACGGATATTCTGTAGTGAGGGCTTTTGTGGGTCATGGTGTCGGGAGGTCTCTGCATGAAGACCCCCAGATTCCGAATTTTGGTCCTCCCGGCAAGGGGCCGGTGTTGAGAGAAGGAATGACCCTTGCCATTGAACCAATGGTTAATGTGGGGAGCTATAAGGTGAATATACTGGAAGACGGCTGGACAACGAAGACAGCGGATGGTAAACTTTCTGCACATTTCGAACATACGGTACTTGTAGCAAAAAATCATCCCAAAATATTGACTAAATGGGCCTGAAGGGGGTATAATTCTAGTTTAAATGCCAAAGGAAGAGAACATAGAAGTCCATGGGACAGTTGTAGAAGCGCTTCCGAATGCCACGTTCAGGGTAGAACTTGATAATGGGCAGACCATCCTTGCTTATATTTCAGGCAAGATGAGGATACATTATATAAAGATATTGCCTGGTGACAAGGTTCTGGTGGAGCTGTCACCCTATGACCTGACAAAGGGAAGAATTACATACAGATATAAATAAAGTTGCGAGTTTCAGGTTATGGATTGCGGAGTTAGTAAAGTAGAAGTAAAGTTCGCAAAACGTAACACGTACCTCGTAATGATTTTTTGGAGGATGCATGAAAGTCAGGGCTTCTGTAAAACCAATATGCGCTAAATGTAAAATAATAAAGAGAAAAGGTGTTGTCAGGATAATCTGTGAAAATCCTAAGCACAAGCAGAGACAGGGATAAGGAGGTAAGATGGCAAGGATTGCTGGGGTAGACTTACCCAAGAACGAGAGAGTTGAGATAGGGTTGACAAGGATAATGGGAATTGGGAGGTCACTATCCAGGAAGATACTTGAAGAGACCGGGATAAACCCTGATACACGAGTCAGAGCCCTCCGCGATGATGAGATAGTAAAGATCCGCTCTGTTATAGACCGAGACTATAAAGTTGAGGGTGAACTCAGGAAAGAGATTTCCATGAATATAAAGCGGTTAATGGACATTGGTTGCTACCGTGGGATCAGACACAGGATGGGATTACCGGTAAGGGGTCAGCGGACAAAGACAAATGCCCGTACAAGAAAGGGACCCAAGAAGACCGTGGTTGGAAAAAAGAAGGGAGGTAAATAATGGCAAAACGTAAAAAGGGCTCCAAGAAGGAAAAGAAAAACATACCCTATGGTGTAGCTCATGTCCAGACAACTTTTAACAATACGATTGTTACCATTACAGATAAAGGCGGTAACGTTGTTTCATGGGCCACAGCCGGCAGTATCGGGTTTAAGGGATCAAGAAAGGGCACTCCTTATGCTGCTCAGATAGCGGCGGAGAATGCAACAAGAAGGGCCATTGACATGGGAATGAGACAGATCGATGTTTATATAAAGGGTCCGGGTGCCGGAAGGGAATCAGCCATCAGGGCGATACAGGCAACAGGACTGGAGATTAATATCATAAAGGACGTTACCCCGGTTCCTCATAATGGGTGCAGACCTCCAAAGAGGAGGAGGGTATAAATGGCAAGGTATACGGATTCATTATGTCGCTTATGCAGAAGGGAGGGAGACAAGCTCTTTCTTAAAGGAGATCGATGTTTTGCTGATAAGTGTGCTTTTGAGAGGAGAAAATATGTGCCGGGACAACATGGCACAAGAAGGACGAAGATAAGCGATTACGGACTTCAGTTGAGAGAAAAGCAGAAGGTCAAGAGGATATACGGGGTGCTTGAAAGACAGTTCAGGAATTACTTCCATGAGGCCCAGAGGAAAAGAGGTGTTACGGGAGAGCTGCTGTTGCAGTTTCTTGAACTGAGGCTTGATAATATTGTTTACCGTCTTGGTTTTGCATCAAACAGACGGCAGGCAAGGCAGATAGTCAATCACAGGCATATTCTTGTCAATGGCAGGGTCACCGATATTGCTTCATTCAGGGTGAAAGTAGGCGATGTCATTGAAGTAAAAGAGTCAAGGCGGGGTATTCCTTTGATTGAGGAGAGTCTTTCAAAAGTTGAACACAGGGGATTACCTGAGTGGCTTGAACTGGATGCCGAGAACTTCAGGGGTAAACTGATCAGCATTCCGTCGAGAGAAGCGATAGGTCTTGATGTTAAAGAAAACCTGATTGTAGAATTGTATTCAAAATAAAACCAATACTTAAGATAAAATACGATAATTTGAAAACACGAAAATACAAGAATACGTTTATATTTCCATGTAACGTATCACGTATAATGAAAAGGGAGGCCCAATGAGCTTGAAGATAAGAGGCTTTCAGTTTCCTGAGAAGATAGCCTTCGACGAAGAAACCCTTACCAATACATACGGTAAGCTTATAGCAGAACCATTAGAGCGTGGGTATGGTACTACCCTTGGTAATTCACTGCGGAGAGCGCTGCTTTCCTCTATTGAGGGTTCAGCGATTACCCAGGTGAGGATACCGGGAGTTTTGCATGAATTTTCCACGATTAAAGGCGTTAAGGAAGACATGGTTGACGTTATACTCAACCTCAAGAAGATCAGGTTTAAGCAGTATGGTGACGGTAAGAAGGTTGCAAGGATAGACGTTACAGGGCCGAAGGATGTTACTGGTGCAGATATTCAATGTGAGGCAAATCTTGAAGTTCTCACCACTGATTTACCTGTTGCTACAGTTGACAAGAATGCAGAGTTTCATGCTGAACTCTATGTATCCAAGGGAAAGGGTTATGTCCTTTCAGAGATGAATAAGGAGAAGGAGCAGCCTGTAGATATCATAGCTATCGATAGTGTTTACAGTCCTATACGGAAAGTGAATTTCCGGGTTGAAAAGGCAAGGGTCGGCAGGGCAACGGATTATGACAGGCTCGTGCTTGAGGTCTGGACAGACGGAAGTCTCTCTCCAAAGAATGCCTTAACCAGGGCTTCAAGTATACTTATTGACCATCTCGACCTCTTTATTTTTGACGAGTCGGAAGAGGCATCCGAGGAGATATCACATGATGCAGGTGATGTGTATGATGTAGGCAGTTCGGACTTTAACAGGAACCTCCTGAGGCCCGTGGATGAGCTTGAACTCTCCGTGCGGTCTTACAATTGTCTCAAGAATGCCAATATTTCGACCATAGCCGACCTGGTGCAGAGGACTGATCTGGAGATGCTGAAGACAAAGAATTTCGGCAGAAAATCACTTAATGAAATCAAGGAGATCCTCAGAACCATGGGTCTTAATTTTGGGATGAAGATCGATCCCGAAGTTCTGGAAAAGTATCAGGCAGAGGGAGGTGCGGTAAAAGATGCGTCACAGAGTTCATAAGAAAAATTTCGGCAGAAATACACTTCAGAGGAAGGCACTCTTCAGAAACCTGATGGTCAGTCTCTTTATGCATGAACGTATTGAGACCACGGTAACCAAGGCCAAGGTAATAAAGTCGCTGGCGGAAAAGGTGGTCACTCTCGGTAAGAAGGGAGACCTCCATTCAAAGAGGATGGCACTGTCATATGTGCCCAACAGGGCTGCGATTGCAAAGTTGTTCAGTGAGATAGCCCCGAGGTTCAGTAAAAGAAACGGCGGCTATCTGAGAGTTGTCAAGACAAGAACGAGGCTTAAGGACCAGGCGCCGCTGGCAGTGCTTGAGTTTGTGGATTATGAAGAGAGACAAGCCGAACAAAAGACCACAAAAGAAGGCAAGAAGTCATGAGTGATCTGCTTTTAACCCTGGGAATTATTCTTGCTATATGGATTCTGCTTCAGACCGTCCTGCCAAAGACCGGATTGTCTACCTGAGCACCTGATACCAGGGAGACGTGTTCTCCTCCTTCCAGCCCTTCTGAAGAGAGTAAAGAGAAGGTGGAAAAGGAAATATAGGATTCAGAAGTACCCGTTAATTTTGTGGGTTAACAGTATTTTGTCCTACTTTTTTCTCTTAAGACCATATTTTTTGGAAATTCTCAGCAGGATATTCTCTGAAGATCCAAAAAAAGATTTTTTGTTGTCTTCTGTTTTTAGTATTCCCTCAAGTGCCCTTTCATTTGACGGTGAGAGTTCAATAGCCTTTTTAAAGGAGTTCTGTGCCCTTGCCTTAAAACCAAGCATCAGAAAAACATGACCGAGTTCAGCGACATAATCGGCTTTTTGCGGATTAAGTTTAACGGCTTCATTAATAGCCTTTGCTGCTTCCTTGAACCTGTTCAGTTTGCTGAGTGTAAGGCCGTGATAGTAGTGATAACTTGCGGTGGAGCTGTCAAAATAGACTGCCTGGGCGAACAGGGTTACTGCATCGGAGTAATTTCTCATCATCAGTAATGTCCTTCCCTGATTAAACCTGGCTTTAGCCATTTCAGCCTTTGAGGCAGGTTTTTCCGATTTGACGGAAAGAGACCCGTCGTATTCCCTTTTCTTTGCCTCGTTGGAAAGGGTTTCGTATGCCTCGGTAGCGAATGAAAAGATTGCGTTTATTTTTTCCTTGATATCGTCTGAGGGCAGGGAAAAATATCTGTCCGGATGAAACTCTTTTGCTACCCCGTAATATGCCTCCCTTATCTCCTCTTCAGATGCCCCCTCATTTATGCCCAGGATTCCATAATATCCGAGGGTCTTATATTTGTTGTTCATATCTTCTATCTTTTCCATGATTTCGTTATCTATCTCCAGCTCCTCTGCTGCCTGGACCGGACTTTCTGTTAATTCAATGGCTCCAATATTCAAAAGGGCATATATGGTCTTGAGTGTCTCTACGTCACTGGTTTGAGCGAGTGACAGTATCTCCTTTATTGAGTGCTTGCCGTCTAAATAAGACAGGATCCTCCTGTCGGTGTCACTCAGGGAAAGGTGTTGGACGAGTTCCTCCAGGTCTTTTGACAGACGCAATTCAATATCCTGCGGTGGGCACTCCTCTTTTAAATACAGGAGGTCATTGACCTTTTTATAACCATGATACAGGAGATTGGTGGCGTTAATCCTGAGGGGTATTGATTCATCTGCGTCAAGGGGACCCTCCTGGAATTCAAAATCGGCATCTGTAACGTTAAAGGTACTCAGGATAATCATTTCGACCTGATTCTTTAATGCCCAGACGAATTCCTGTGGGGAGAGATAACCAAGTTCAGTCAGGATTATGCTCTGATTTTTTCCTGTTTGCTCTGATATCGCAACAGTTTTTTTATACTGGTCAACGGTAATCTTGCCTGCCGTCAGGAGGGCCTTTGCAAGGCTCTCCTGTGCCTGATTAGAGGAAGCAAAGATCAGGTCTCCATTTTTGATATAAATCTTCTTTTGTATTGAGTCATTGTGGATTTCAAGGGTTCCGGTGCTTGTGGTTTTCTGAAGTCCCTTCAGTATATCCGGCAGTCTGAAATCCTTTAACGAACCTCTAAGGTTATCAACTCTCCTGATGCCGACCTGTAAATCAGGGATCACCTTTTTTGCCCATACAACTTCACCAAGAAACTCTATTCCGAGTTCAGGGCTCTTTATATTGACCGTGGTGCCTGATACGATAGAAGAGGCATCCTTGACAACCGCGCAGATACCGTCTGAATAATCAATAATTCTGCCTTTATATGCTCCAGATTTGGCCTTAATTATTAGCTCAGCCTCTTTTTTGTATCTCTTGAAGTTCCTTTTGTCCTTATTGTCTTTCAATATTTAATCTCCATCTTCAAGCGGGATAGCCTTTTCAGCAAAACTCTTATTAAGGGAGACGTTTCTCATAGTGCATGTTTTGAAATTATATAATCATATTATAAAGAAATGTTATGGGAAAAATACAGGAGCATTGTAAAGATTCTTATGACGGAAATGAGTTGAGCAAGGAATAATGGTTAGTTGGGTTAGTATTCCTGTCTGGAGAACTTCCCTATACGTCTTAATTTTTTGTATCTCTCTTCAATGAGCTTTTCGATGGTTTTGCTTCTGAGTTCTTCAAATGTATTAAGAATGGTCTCTTTTATCTTTTCAGCAGCACTCCTGGGGTCTCTATGGATTCCGCCTGGTGGTTCAGGTATAATATCATCAATAATCCTGTAATTCATAAGGTCCTGAGCTGTGAGTTTCAGTGCTTCGGCGGCCCTTTCGAACTCCCCGGTGTCAAGATCTCCGTTTTTCCTCCAGAGTATTGCAGCACACCCTTCCGGCGATATTACCGAGTAAACAGAGTGTTCAAACATATAGAGTCTGTCTGCCACGGAGATTGCAAGGGCTCCGCCGCTGCCCCCTTCACCGATGACAATTGATATTACAGGTATTCGCAGTCTTGACATCTCCATAAGATTTTCCGCTATTGCCTCAGCCTGCCCCCGCTCCTCAGCGCCAATTCCCGGGAAAGCCCCCGGAGTATCTACG
>VAPH01030552.1_pt1 | contig 10054 bp, 10 predicted proteins | sample 3393861 | NCBI WGS metagenome assembly VAPH01 (sample SAMN08290439, study PRJNA428436) | hydrothermal vent metagenome | isolation source: Deep-sea hydrothermal vent chimney | place: Atlantic Ocean: South-mid Altantic Ridge | reverse complement strand
GAGTCCCTTCTGAATGTTCTGACGGATGAGATAAGGACCATGGATGCATTGTCTGAAAAAAAAGCAGTGATGCTTATAGGCCCAACCGGCGTTGGAAAAACCACCACACTGGCCAAGCTCGCCTCCCAGGCAATACGCTCAGGCAAGAGGATTGCCATCATAACACTTGATACATACCGTATTGGGGCGGTTGAGCAGCTCAGGTTTTTTGCAAGGATTCTTGGAGTTCCCCTGGAGGTGGTATCCGATATCTCCGACCTCAAAGACAAGGTGATTAAACATACCGGCCGCGACATGATATTTATTGATACGACCGGGAGGAATCCCAGGGATGAAAAATATATTGACGAGATCCGAAAGATTCATACCCTTGGTCTCCCGATAGAGACACACCTGATCATGAGCACAAGCAGTGATGATATCTTTATGATTGATGCATATAAATATTACAGGCAGCTCAGTATCGACTGTCTGGGCTTTACAAAGGTAGATGAGGCACTTAATGCGGGGGCCATCTATAATCTATCCGTTCTGTATCAGAAACCCGTTGCCTATATCACCACCGGACAGCGTATACCAATGGATATAGAGTTTCCCGACAACAATACGCTCGCAAAGCTCATACTGGAAAAAGGAGTTGAAGAATGAAACAATTAAAGAACCATCCGAAACAGATAAGCACCATAGCAGTTACAAGCGGCAAAGGCGGAGTCGGCAAGACAAATATAGTGGCAAACCTTGCCATATCACTTCAGAGGCAGGGGAAAAAGGTCCTCATCTTTGACGCCGACCTCGGACTGAGCAACATCGACATCCTTTTCGGCATGGCGCCAAGATACAATATTCATCATCTTCTGAAAGGTGAAAAGTCCCTCAGAGAGGTCATTGTAAAGGGTCCGGAGGGCGTCATGGTACTGCCTGCAAGTTCCGGGATAGAAGAACTCACCAGAATCAACGAATTTGAGAGGTTAAGATTGCTCGATGAATTCGATTCCTTTGATGAGGATGTGGACGTTCTCCTCATTGATACCAGTGGAGGCATATCCTCCAACGTGACCTTCTTCTGTATGGCTGCACAGGATATCGTGGTTGTTATAACCCCTGAGCCGACCTCCCTTACAGACGCCTATGCATTGATTAAACTCCTTTACAGCAGATATCAGGAAAGGGAGTTCAAAATACTCGTCAACTGTGCCGGAAGTTCTTCCGAGGCGCTTGAGGTCTTTAAGAGACTGCACATCGTGACGGACAGGTTTCTGAACATAGCGCTCGACTATCTTGGATTTATTCCTCACGATAGTGCTATACCGAGGGCCGTCAGGTCCCAGAAAACGGTTGTAACCTCAGAGCCCGAAAGCCTCTCTGCACAAGGCTTTAATGAGCTCGCATTTAAACTCGGCAACGACAGTAGAACCAGGCTTAAAGGAAGCATCCAGTTTTTTTTAGGAAATCTTTTCGGGGTAGGAAATGATACCGGGGTATAAGACCATCGCTACAGAGGAAGAAAAAGAAGCCGTCCTGAAGGATATGCTTCCGTACATAAAATATACCGCTTACAGGCTTGCCTGGAGACTGTCACCACAACTTACAATAGATGATCTCATAAGTGTAGGCGTGATAGGACTGCTTGATGCAATTGAAAGGTACGACCCTTCGAGACAGACAAATATAAAGACCTACGCTGAGTACAGAATAAAAGGGGCAATGCTTGATGAACTGAGGTCTGCTGAATGGGCACCAAAACAGCTTCAGAAAAAGATAAACAACCTTAAATCAGCATACCGCCGTCTGGAACAGAAACTTGACCGTCCTCCTTCCGAAGAAGAGGTTGCAGAGGAACTCGGAATAGACCCCGATGAACTCTTCAAGCTGCTTCAGGATGCAAACGGGGCGGTGACAATAAGTCTTGAAGATATCGAATACAGGGTCGGGCAAGGCGGAGACGGTGACTACAATATATATGAACATATACAGGACAAAAATGCAGATGATCCTCTTACACTCCTTGAAAAGTCTGATTTTAAAAGTCATCTGCTGAAGGCTATGGACAGGTTACCGGAACGCGAAAAGATTATCCTCTCACTCTATTACTGGGAAGAGCTTACCTTTAAAGAGATTGGAAAGGTACTGGGAGTCTCTGAATCAAGGGTGTCTCAGCTTCACAGTCAGGCCGTTATCAGCATGAGGGCCTACATTGAAGAAACAACCGGGGGTTAAAGTTTCCGACTCACCGTCCGATAGTATATTTATAATGAACGCCAGGAGACTCAACAAACTTGTAAACGAACTCGGATTCAGCAATCCCTCTGCAAGGAGAGCAGCTGCAGAAGCGCTCTCAGACGGCGACGAGAGGGCCGTATATCCCCTCCTTCAGGCCCTCAGGGACGAAAACCCCGGAGTGCATGATGCCGCCATGAGATCCCTCATAAATATCGGAGGAGAAGTCACGGCTTATATGGTTATCCCCCTGCTTAGAGATGAGGCCCTCATCAGGAACACGGCTTTTATCATCCTCCGGGAGATAGGCAACTTCGACTTGCTCTCCGGGCTTCTCAAAGACAAGGACAATGACATCAGGAAGTTTGCAATAGACCTCATGACGGACATAGGCGATCCCGGAGCCTGTCAATACCTCGGCCCGATGCTCAATGATACCAACCCGAATGTGAGGGCGGCCACGGCAAAGGCTATCGGCAAGCTTGGATGTCCGGACTCGATCAAAGAGCTCATAAACGCCCTGACGGACGAAGAGTGGGTCTGTTTCTCCGCACTCGAAGCTATAGCTGAAATTAAAGACCCAGCAGCACTCGAACCCCTTACCAAACTGCTCTACAGCCCTGCGGAAGCCATCAGGTACTCTGTAATAGAGGCTCTTGGCAAGATAGGCACACATGAAGCTGGTACCGTGCTCAAGGAATTCATCAAGGATGCTTCAGAACTCGAAAAGAGCATAATCCTCAAAAGTCTGATCGAAACAGGCCTGACTCCCGAGATGAAAGACCTCTCGGAGACACTCATGTCAATGCTGCAGAGTGATGACAAAGAGGACATTCTGACAGCACTGAAGGGCCTTGTCTCCATTGGCTGCTGCGAGGCAATACCTGCCATAGTGGACAAGGGAGGCCTGCTCGACCCATCACTTCCTGACGAGATAGACATCCTGACGCTCATAAAGGAATCCCTGCTCAGTCTCGGGTGCTCGGAAAACTTGATGGAAGTAACCGAATCTCCCGCGACTAAATTCAGGGGGAAGGTACTCGCCATCGAAACGCTCGGTAAGATGAGGTGCAACAAGGCCGCCTCCCATCTCATCAAGCTCGTTAAATCTCCCTCAAGGGACGTCCGCAGGGCCGGCGCAAGCGCACTCGGAGAGTTGAACGCCAACAATGAAACGCTCAAAGCCCTTTTATCAGCCACCGACGACTCAGACGGGCATGTCAGAAAGGCGACGGTAATCGCCCTTGGGAGACAAAGAGACCCCTCAGCATATGATGTGCTCTTTAAACTCTTTACGATAGAGCCTTACAGTGACGTAAAAGAGGAGATCATCCGGTCACTGATGAGAATCGACGAAAAAAAGTTTGTTTCAGCTCTCAATGATTATGACGAAGCCTCAAGGGAGATGATAGCAAGTTTCTCGGAGGATACGGATGTAATAATCGTCCTCTCCGGGGATGCCTCTCCGACCGTCAGGGCCTCTGCTGTCTTAAGCCTTGGCAAGACCCCTCCGGACGAGAGAACCCTCATGAGGATCAAAGAGGCCTGTCGAGACGCTGACCCGAACGTAAGAAAGGCCGCCGCCCAGTGCATAGAGGACATGGGATGCTGCAAGAAGGAACTGACGGGCTTGTTGAAAGACAAAGACATGTGGGTAAGGTTTTATGCCTTAAGGGCCCTTGCCTCCATGAATGGCTCGCAATCCCTTGAACCCATAGTCTCAATGTTGCACGACCCGGAAGTTCCTGTGATACTGGGAGCCATAGAAGCCCTGTCCGGAATCGATCATCCAGACGCCCGGAAAGCGCTGGACACCCTGAGAGAGCATGAAAATCCTGACATAAGAAAGAAGCTTGCGGAGGCACTCGAAACATCATGGTAGCTCCTGCACTCAAGGAAGAGACATTCAGACAGCTGAGGGATTTTATTCATGAAAAAAGCGGTATATATATTCCCGACACCAAGAAATACCTTCTTCAAAACCGCCTTGTCAGGAGGCTCGAAGAAAAAAAACTCAAGAGTTACGAAAACTACCTCTATCACATCAAATACTCGGGAAACGGCGAGGAAATCAGAAAACTCTTCGACGTTGTCACCACAAACGAAACGTATTTTTTCAGAGAGCCCCGGCAACTCGACATCCTTGTCAAGCACGTTGTACCTTCGATACTCTCTACCGGCTCGAAAGAGATCAGGGTCTGGTCAGCCGCGTGTTCAACTGGAGAGGAACCGTATACCATTGCCATTCTTTTCAATGAGTACCAGGAGATAAGATCGATCAGGAAAGAGATAATCGCCTCAGATATCAGTAACGGAGTACTGGAAACCGCCATGAAGTCTGTTTACAGTTCCTATGCCGTGAGGAATGTACCTGAAAAATACCTGAAAAAATATTTTCGTAACACCGGAGGCTCTTATTACCTTGACTCCAGGCTAAAAGCAATGGTGAAATTCTCCAATATCAACCTTATAGAAGAAAAACAGTTAAGAACGATGAGACACCTTGACGTCGTATTCTGCAGAAATGTATTGATTTACTTTGACAACAAAAACAAGAGGAAGGCAATCTCGTTGATATACGACTCCTTGAAACCAAAGGGGCATCTGTTTCTTGGGATATCCGAAAGCCTTCATATGGTAACGAGGGCTTTCAGACCTGTAATTATAGACAAAACCGTGGTGTATCAGAAGGTATAGTTATGAGGATATTGGTTGTTGACGACGACAGTGTAACAAGAAAACTCCTGGGTCTCTATCTGAGGGCAAAAGGATATGACGTGGCCTTTGCTGAAAACGGGTTGGACGCACTTGAAAAACTCGGGACAGAAAACATAAACATAGTCCTGACCGACCTGAATATGCCCTACATGGACGGCATAGAGTTTACAAAGAACATGAAGTCCGAGTCCTTATACAGTCATATCCCGGTGTTAATGGTCTCCACTGAAGCTGATGAGGAAGAAAAGAGACGGGCTTTTGATGCCGGAGCAGACGGTTATCTTGTCAAGCCGGTCACTGCAGAGAGGATAAACGAGGAGGTGCTGGAATTATTGAAAAGGATTTTCAAAGGAGGAGGTAAGTAAAATGTTTGACCTTAACATGAAAATACTCATCGTGGACGATTTTTCCACAATGAGAAAAATAGTCAAAAACGTCCTCAAGCAGCTCGGTTACAACAATATCGACGAGGCAGAGGATGGAGCGCAGGCTTATACAAAACTCAAGAACAACACATTTAATTTCGTGCTGTCCGACTGGAACATGCCCAACATGGACGGCCTCGATATGTTGAAAAAGATACGGTCCGAGCCGGAATTAAAGGACCTGCCCGTACTGATGGTCACGGCGGAAGCCGAGAAAGACAAGGTTATTACCGCAATCAAGGCAGGGGTGAATAATTATATAGTCAAGCCTTTTACCGCAGAAACATTGAAACAGAAAATGGAGCAGATTTTTGAACGCTTGAGCAAGAACTGACAGTGCACAGCTTCCCGGCATTGTCCGGAGACAGGAAAATCCGCCGATAACTTCTAAAGCCTGCGGATGTAACTCTTTATATACATCTGCACGGAGGAAGCGATGTCTGATGAAATGGAAGAGATAATACAGGATTTCATTATCGAGACCCAGGAGATACTCGACGGCCTTGATGAAAAAATTGTAGACCTTGAAAAGGACCGTTCGAACCAGGACCTGCTTAACGAGATATTCCGCAGCATTCATACCCTGAAAGGGGCCTCGGGCTTCCTCGGCTTCAACCAAATGGTGGAACTCACCCATACGACAGAGAACATACTGAAAAAGCTGAAAGAGGGCATACTGCAGGTGACTCCCCATATCATGGACGTAATACTCGACTCCGTCGACCTGATGAAATTGCTGTTGGGGCACATAAAGGAAAAAGACGGTAAGGAAGAGTACCTGAACAACATTGTTTCAAAATTGCAGGCCATTGAAAAGGGGGAGTCAATTACCGGGGATGTGGACGGAGATGAAACAACCCTGTCCCGGGCGGAAAACGGACCTCCGGCAGAAGAAGAACCCGTTCCAGGTCAGACCAAAGAGACAGAAAGAATCACTTCCAGTGAAAACTCTCAGGAGTCGCCTCAAAAGGAGAAAAACCCGGAACAAGAACCATCAGGACGTCCACCTGAGAAAGAAAAGGTTCATATCGAACAGACCCTGCGTGTGGACATTGAACGCCTTGATAACGTGCTTAACCTGGTTGGAGAACTTGTCCTCGGCAGAAACAGGCTGATGAAGATAACATCAAATCTTGAAACAAGACATGCCGAAGACCCTGAGACCTCCATGCTGTCTGAAACCACAGCCTTTCTCAGCATCATAACCACAGACCTCCAGATAGCTGTTATGAAAACAAGGATGCAGCCCATGAAGAAGGTGTTTAACAAGTTTCCAAGGATGGTAAGAGACCTTGCCCGCTCAAGGGGAAAGAAAGTAGAACTCATCATAACCGGTGAAGAAACGGAGGTTGACAAGTCGGTAATTGAAAATATAGCAGATCCGCTTGTCCATCTCGTAAGAAACGCTCTCGACCACGGCATTGAGCTGCCCGAAGAGAGGCAAAGCGCCGGCAAGCCGGCTCAAGGAACCGTAAAATTTTCTGCAGCCCAGGAAGGCAACAACATAGTAATAGAAATAGAAGACGATGGCCGTGGGATGGACCTGGATATCATACGGCGCAAAGCGGTAGAAAAGGAGATCATAAGGCAGTCGGAGGCCATGACACTATCCGACAAGGAAGTTCTCGAACTCCTGTTTACCCCCGGGTTTTCCACAGCAAATGAGATAACTGATATATCAGGCAGAGGCGTTGGAATGGATGTGGTCAAGACAAACATCAGCAAACTGAACGGGACTATTGATATACTGACGGAAAAAGGAAAGGGCTCACGGTTTATAATCAGGTTCCCCCTCACGCTTGCAATCATACAGACCCTTATGGTAGAGGCGGCAGGAGAGGTCTATGCCATGCCGCTCGGGTCTGTTCTGGAGACTGTAAGAGTCACGACACAAGACATTCACACCGTTAACTCTCAGGAAGTAATACAACTGAGGGGAGAGGTCCTGCCGATCATCAGGCTTGCTAAACTTTTCGGAACTTTCCCACCAATGGTTCCGGCAACACTTTATGTCGTAGTAGCTACAGCCAATGACAAAAAATTCGGCCTGGCTGTAGACAGGCTTAAGGGACAGGAAGAAGCGGTTATAAAGGCAGTTGAAGGCAATCTCGTAAACCTTAATGATACCAATATCATTGCCGGTGCCACCATTACAGGAGATGGAAGGGTAGTACTGATAATTGACGTCTCCATAATAATGGAATCCCTTGCTGCAGGAACACTCACATATGCATGACAAAAAAATAAAAGTCCTTATAGTTGACGATTCGGCGTTTATGCGCAACGCACTCTCAAAAATGATATCATCAGACCCTGAACTTCAGGTCATAGCTACTGCAAGAGACGGCGTTGAGGCTATTGATAAAGTTAAGAGTCTCAAACCGGACATTGTTACCCTCGATGTGGAGATGCCAAAAATGAATGGCCTCGAAGCACTCAAAGTCATTATGGATACAAACCCTGTACCGATTCTAATGGTGAGTTCCCTTACTTCAGATGGGGCCAAAACCACACTTGAAGCGCTTGATGCAGGAGCAGTAGACTTTATTCCAAAGAATCTTGCCGACCTTTCAGTAAATATCATAGACATACGCAAACAACTCCTGGAAAAACTGAAAGCTATAGGTAAAAAAAGGTTTGTCAGGAGAAGACAAAAACCGCAATCTATAATTATACCTAAAAGAACATTTGACGGGCAAAGAAAGATTGCAGTAGTAACTATCGGCAGTTCTACCGGCGGACCCAAGGCACTTCAGGAAATACTCCCGCATATGCCTGAAAACCTCCCTGTAGGTATTGTAATAGCCCAGCATATGCCGCCAAGCTTCACAGGCCCTTTTGCTGAACGGTTAAACTCCATATGTAAGATCACAGTAAAAGAAGCAGAGCATGGAGAGCCTTTAAAACCCGGCGTTGTGCTGATCGCTCCCGGGGGAAATCACCTGAAAATCGTCAGGAAGAGAACCTTTGAAGTTGTTGCCAATATAGTCGATGGGAAAGAAGGGACACATATTTATAAGCCATCTGCAGACATATTGATGCTTTCTGCAACAGAAGCATTCCCTGGCAGAACGCTCGGGGTTATTTTAACGGGTATGGGAAGTGACGGACTGACGGGCATGGAAAAGATCAAAAAAGATGGAGGAAAAACCCTTGCTCAGAATGAAGAAACCTGTGTTATATACGGAATGCCAAAGGCTGTGGTTGAAGCAGGAATTGTCGATAAGATCATCCCGTTAGAAGAAATAGCCGGAGAAATTGTAAACTCTGTCTGACTCCTCCCATTTCTCTTCCTTACGGCTGGCTCATCCCCTCCCGATGAGCCAGCCCCTCCCTGCTTCCTAAAGTTTTCACCAAATATGGCCGATAAGATGAATAAAGGCAAGTTTGACCCTGAATATCCAGGCTTATAAATGACTTTATCCCGAGCCCGGCCTGCTTCAAACCATAAACCCCAAACCCGGAACTGGAGGTATGTGCAGATGTGTGATATAATGTCATATATGATTAAGGTCTTTATCATAGAGGATCATGCCATTGTCAGGAATGGACTAAAAGCCCTTTTCAACTCTGTTGAAGGTTACAGTGTTATCGGTGAGGCGGAAAACGGTATAGATGCAATAAAGGTAATAAAAGAAAAATCCCCGCATGTCATCATCCTTGACATGAACCTGCCTTTAATGCACGGAGCAGACGTTATCAAGGAACTCAGACCTTTGGTTCCCAGCTCCAAGATAATCATACTTACAGGTATTATGGACGTTAACAGAATAGCCGATGCCATAAGGAGGGGTGCGTCCGGTGTTATTATGAAACCGTCTCCTTTTTCAGAACTAAGAGAAGCTATCGTTGCTATATTAAAGGGTGGGCTCTATTTTTCACCTTCAATCTCGAAACAGATAATTAAAAAACTATCTTCGGAAGAAACATAAAGTCACAACTTCTTCCTTATAATCTCTTTCGGGGTCTAATCCCGCTGCTTATTTATAGAAACTGTGCGTATTTAAAGTTTTTCTTGCAGATAGACGATAAAAGTATTAAAACTATACATTTAGCTAATATAACCTTAACCGTTTCAATAATTAATTAAAGATAAAAGGTAATTATGGAGGCCCCAAATGAATACACCACAGGAAAATTCCATGGAAACAAAAAACGATATTATACAACTTGCCACGTTCGGTCTCGGAGAAGAAGAATATGCTATTGAAATATCCACTGTTCAGGAAATCAACCGTATGACTGAAATCACAAAAGTACCAAACTCTCCACCTTATATTGAGGGTGTCATGAACCTGAGGGGAAAAATAATTCCTGCGGTAAACCTCAGAAAAAAGTTTGGCCTTTCAGAAAAAAACTTTGATCGGCATACAAGAATAATGGTTGTTGATATAATGGACACAATGGTCGGACTCATAGTTGATGCGGTATCGGAAGTTCTAAGAATATCAGCGGAAACTCTTGAAGCAGCTCCTGTAATGACAACAGGAGTAAATTCAAAATACATAAAGGGAATCGGAAAGATTAATGACAGACTTATCATACTACTCGATCTTGACAATCTGTTCACGGAAGAAAAAACAGCGAACTTAAAATGACAAGTATGAATATTGCCAGTCTGACAGACCTGCCGACCCTTCCCGTAATCCTCAGGCGTCTTTTTGAGGTACTTCAGGATGAGAAGTCTACCTTTG
>VAPH01020001.1_pt1 | contig 10060 bp, 10 predicted proteins | sample 3393861 | NCBI WGS metagenome assembly VAPH01 (sample SAMN08290439, study PRJNA428436) | hydrothermal vent metagenome | isolation source: Deep-sea hydrothermal vent chimney | place: Atlantic Ocean: South-mid Altantic Ridge | reverse complement strand
CTCGCCGGATGGATCGCGCACGACCTTGAGACGGGTACAGCACTGGTTCCCCTCATCGTTGCACCTCTTGGGATTCCATTGCTTCTCGGCGCTTCCAAGACGCTGGACGTATTGCTCACAAACCGCGGTATCCTTCGCTGGATCGTCCTCATGTTGGTGGTCGATCTGGTCGTGATCATCATCGGTGTCCTCGCCGCACGCCCGCTCCAGGAGAACCCATGAACCAATCCCAGGCAACGCTGAGAGTGTTTCGTGGCGTCGACGTGCTTGCCGTGGGACTCCTGACTGTCGGAATCATTCTCTCGTTCACGTCGCCGCCCGATCGCATCCAGGGCGAGCTCACACGAATGATCTACCTCCATGTCGGAGCTGTCGTGGCTGCTTACGTGGCGTTTGCGTTGACGGCGCTCGGGTCGCTGCTGTACGTCATTACTCGTCGGCTTTCTTTCGACCGGCTCGCGGCGGCTTCCGCCGAGGCGGGTGTCGTGTTGTTCGGAGTCGTCATCCTCGTCGGAATGATCTGGGGACAGACGACGTGGGGCGCTTTCTGGGTATGGGATGCACGCCTGACGATGTCGGCGATCCTGTTCTTTGTTTATCTGGGGTACCTGGCGCTCCGCCGTGCGATCCCTGATGTTGAGACCAGGGCGAATAGATCTGCCGTTCTTGGCGTTGTCGCCCTGGCGATGGTCCCGATTACTCACTTCTCGGTGGTGTGGTGGAACGCCCTGCATCAGGGTGCAACGATTCTCAGTCCCGCAGATCCAAAGATCGAGGGGGATATGGCTGTGGCGCTGCTGACCGTCATGGCTGCCATGCAGTTCGTCCTGGTGGCACTTATCCGCCGGAGGATGCAAATCGCGGTGCTTGAAGAGGCAGCGTTCGCGGCGGCTGTCAGCGTAGATGCAACGGTTGCAGGCGATGCTGTGCAAGTGCCGCAGCTAGGTGGAGTCTCATGAGTGATTTGGGCTACTCCATCCTGGCATCGGCTATTGGGTACGGGATCATTGGCGGCTACTTCGTGTGGCTGCAACGGAGAACCAAGAGCCTAAGAAAGAAGATTTAGTGAAGCGATATATCCGATTCTTGATCCCCGCCGGCGCCATTCTTGGCGTGCTCGTAGTGATGCTCATGACTCTGTCCGACAGCCTTATCTACTTTTACACACCGACAGATATCGTGTCAGGTGAAATCGCGCAGGAACGATTCCGGATCGGCGGTGAGGTGCTTGAAGGAAGCGTTACCACCACCGACGCCGGTGTTGAGTTCACTGTTACCGACGGTCGAGAATCGATCGGTGTCGTGCACGTTGGTGCACCTCAAGGACTTTTCCAGGAGGGCATCGGCGTTGTGCTTGAAGGTTCGTGGGACGGTGAGGTGTTCCGTTCAGACACCATGCTCGTGAAACATGACGAAACCTATGTCGCCGAAGACGGCGAGGTTTATGACGCCGAGCAGGTTAAGGGCGACGCATGATCGCACTTGGTGGTTTTCTTTCACTCGTCGTGGCAACGGTGGGCGCCGGGTGGCTCACCGTCGCCGGTCTACGCCGTGTAATGACCGGCGAGGGTGCCCGAGAGGCACTCCGGCTTCCTTTGAGGTTGTTCCTGTGGGGCGGGATCGTAGCTTTCGCTTTCCTCGAGCTTGGCATCGTGCTGCACGACTTCTCCATCGAGTACATCGCCTCGAACACCGCGACTGAGACTCCGTTCCTCTTCCTGCTGGCTAGCGGCTGGGCTGCTCTGGAGGGAAGCGTGTTGTTGTGGGGCTTGCTCGTTGCAGTCTTTGCGTGGCTTGTCTATCGCTCGCTTGGCGAGAACGACGGTCTTGGCGCCGGTGCTCTCGGGATCATCGGGGCCGTCGGGTTGTTCTGGTTTGCCACGATGGTGACCGTCGCGAATCCCTTCCGAGTCTGCACGGTGGCCGCTGAAATCGGCTGTCAGGCCAGTAGCTGGTTTCCCCTGGCGGCTTCGCAGGCTGCCGCCAACGGTGTCGGACCGAACGCCCTACTCCAGAACCATATTCTCATGGCGATCCACCCCCCGACGCTGTACATCGGGTTTGTCGGAATGACGGCGCCGTTTGCGTTCGCCATCTCGGCGTTGCTTCGAGGAGAAAGTGGCAACGGGTGGCTTGAACGCACGCGACGGTGGAGCGTTCTCGCCTGGGTGTTCCTCACGATTGGCCTGTTTCTCGGCGGCTGGTGGTCGTACGAGGTACTCGGGTGGGGTGGATACTGGGCGTGGGATCCCGTTGAAAACGGCACGCTCATTCCGTGGCTTGCGGCCACCGCGTTTATCCATTCATCGGTGATTCAACGGCGTCGTGGCATGCTCCAGGCATGGAATATCGTGCTTGTCATCTCCACATTTTCGCTGACAATTCTTGCGACTTTCCTCACCCGGTCGGGGGTCGTGTTTTCCGTCCACGCGTTTAGCCAGTCCGGTATCGGGCCGGCGATCCTCATTTTCCTGGCGTTCATCGTGCTCGGATCGTTTGCGTTGTTCGCCTTCCGAATACATCTCGTGGCCCAGGCCCCGCGGGTTGAGTCGCTCGTTAGTCGCGAAGGTGTGTTCCTGCTCAACAACTTGCTGCTTACCGTGTGGGGTCTTGCGGTGTTGCTTGGCACGCTCGCTCCAAGTGTGATGGAAGCAATAAACGGTACCCGGGCCTCAGTTGGACGTCCGTACTACGACCGGATCACACTGCCGATCGTCCTTGTCCTGCTGCTTGCGATAGGCATCGGCCCGATCACGCCCTACCGCATCGCCGATCCGAAGGTCGTGTGGAGGCGAATACGGTCACCCATTACCGCGTCTCTTATTGTTGGTGCATGGGTGGTTCTGATCGGCGTTCGCTCGATTCCGACCATCATGGCCATCATCCTCTCGTTCTTCATAGCGGCGACAATCGTGCGGCTCATGTGGACACGGATGCGCCAGGTCAGCAAGACCGGCATCGGTATGGGAGCGTCGTTTGCGCGTGTTGCCAAGAGTGAACCCGGATTCTGGGGTGGCCAGCTTTCCCATCTGGGTGTTGCGATCATGGCAGTCGGGATCGCAACCACGACAGGTCTTGCCTCGCAGTCGACCATCGAGCTGACGCCCGGTCAGCCGGTACCGGTCGCCGGGTACTGTATTGTGCTCGACGGACCGTTTGAACGTCAGGAACCCAACCGGATTGTGCGTGGTATTGACGTGGGCATCCTGGACGCTTCGTGCACAACGCGCATCAAGAGCCTTGCTCCCAGTACCAACATCTACAAGAACACATTGACCCCGATCGGCACGCCATCGGTGTACACCACGGTCGTCCAGGATATCTATGTCCGGATCTCGAGCGGGAGTGCGGGAAATCCGATCGTTGACGTGTTCGTCTTCCCGTTGATGTGGACGGTATGGTTTGGGGGAGGGGTGACGAGTCTCGGCGGTGTCCTTTCGGTGGTGAGCCGCAGGGCCAGACGAAGGGTTGCAATCGATGCGTGAACTCCGAAGGATTATTAGGATCGCGCTGCCTCTGGCCGCGGTACTCCTGATGGTCCTTGCTCTCTGGCCGGTGCCGACTCCGTTGTCTGCAGCGGAACGTGTCGACACTTTGAGTTCGCGCCTCGTGTGCCCGGTGTGCCGGGGTATGAGCTTGAAAGACGCTCCAAACAAGGTCGCTAAGGACGGCGTGGCGTTCATTACCGCCAAGGTCGACGAAGGTTGGACCGACGACGAGATCTATCAATACTGGTCAGGCACCTACGGGAACCAGGCGATTCTCGACCCCAAACGTAGTGGACTGGCGCCGGTGCTTTGGGGTGTTCCGACGATCCTGGTTCTGGCCGGCAGCTACGTCATTTACAAACGACGCCGCGGCGGCACGCCTCTTGCCGTGGACAGCCGGGTTGTTGAACAGCGTCTGGAGCAAGTTGGAGTCGACCTCACAGATCTGGAGCGGCAGGTTGCCGATGGTGAACTGGATGCGGAAACCGCTGAGCAGTTGCGACAGGTATACGAGTTGGAGGGTGCCGCCCTCTCCGAGAAGGAGTCGACCACGTCGGCGCCGGTGGGTGTCGAATCGAGGATCAAAGCCGGGGCGTTTGGGATTGGCGTAGTTTCAGTCATGATCGGGATTGTCGCCGTGATAGGACTGAACAACCCTCAGTCGAACGCTGTTGAAGGGGTTGCGGGCAATGTGCTGAGCGGTGAGACCACCAACCTTGATGACGTCACCAACGAGGAAATGGAAGTAATCGTCGCCAACAATCCGGATGTTCTTGCGATGCGGCGAGCACTAGCTCGTCGATACTTTGATGAAGGAGACTTTTCGAAGGCGCTCGGGCACTTTCTCTACATTCTGGAGCGTGAGAAGGATGCCGAGTCGCTGGCGACCGTCGGCTGGATGACGTTCCTGTCCGACAATCCGGACACGGCTGCGAGTTTTCTTGACGAGGCTCTGAAGGTGAACCCCGACTACTTGACCGCTCAGGTGTGGTTGGCTCTTGTGCGCCTTGAGGGCTTGAACGATCCCGCCGGGGCTGTTCCCCTGTTTGAGCGGGCTCTGCGAGCCCCCGAGATGCCGGAAGAGACCAGAACTGTGATCGAAGAAGCCCTCGCGCTGGCTCGCGAGCGAATTGATGGAGGCTCGGGATGACCGAACCCGATGTTGCCGGCGGATCCGAGTCGGATCCCGCCATCGAACCAACTGAAGAGCCTAGACAAGGGAAGATGGGGATTGTTGTCTCGGTCCTGTTCGTCGGCGCTGTGGTCTTCTTTGCTATGTTCGCTAGCAAGTTCGGTCAGGATCAGCTCATCAGCGCGTCGCCACTGATCGGACGGACCGTTCCTGCCACGGCGCTTCCCTACCTCGAACGTTCCGGTGAACTCTCATTGACCGAGTACGACGGCGACATCATCGTCCTGAACTTCTGGGCATCGTGGTGTCCACCGTGCCGCCTTGAGCAACCGGACTTAGTCCGGGCGGCAGACGAGCTCTCGGACCTTGGTGTCACGTTCGTCGGGGTGCTTTTCAACGACGATGCCGGCGCCGGGTCAAGGTTCCTCGACACGTACGGCCGCAGCGATCGTGCGCACTATGTGCTCGATGACAAGTCACTCATGGCGTTCGACTTTGGTGTTATCGGTCTTCCGGAGACGTTCTTCATTGACCGCCAGGGTGTCATTCAGGCGAAGATCAGCGGTGGTGTCAGTTACGAGCTCCTCGTCGCCACGATCGAGCAGATGATCCTCGGCAACACCCCTGAGTCAGTCAAAACGGGCGAGCTCCAGACTCGGAACTGAACCGTTTCGCCCCGGGACTCGCCGGCTCGCTAGCCGCGGACAGCAAGTCTGTCGAGGAGTATTCGGGAGACCTGAGAGATGTCCGTGATCGCTCGTTCGAACGCTGCGGCATTGACCTTCGATGGCTCCCGGTACCCGCTGATCTTGCGGACGAACCGGCGTGCCGCCGCTTCTACATCTGCCGGTGTCGCCGGTGGATCAAGTGAACGCAGGGTCTTGATATTTCTACACATGACGCAACGTTACCGGTTTGCGGCGTACTGAAGGACGTACCGTATTCGGGGTAGCAACCGGTTGTTAGCATCGTTCCATGGCTCTCATTGAGGTAACGGATCTCTACAAATCCTTTGGGGATGTTCGCGCTGTCGACGGCATCTCGTTCACTGTGGAGGAGGGCACGATTTTCGGTTTCCTCGGCCCGAACGGTGCCGGGAAGACAACGACGATCCGTATCCTGGTGACGTTGTCCGAGCAAACGTCGGGCACTGCGATTGTCGGTGGTGTTGACGTGTCCACCGACCCGCGTGGTGTCCGCAACCGTGTGGGGTATGCCGCCCAGGCAACCGGTATCGATCGAGATCTCACAGGGAAAGAGAATCTGGTCCTGCAGGGGAGGCTCCACGGTCTCGCCAAGGCCGAGGCACAGCGCGAAGCCGAAGCAATTCTTGAGGTCATCAGCCTGTCCGAGGTTGCGGATCGTAGGGCGGGAACGTACTCGGGGGGCATGGCACGGCGTCTCGACCTGGCCCAGGCGTTGATTCACCGTCCCAACGTTCTCTTCCTTGACGAACCGACGACTGGTCTTGATCCCCAGAACCGTCATGCCATGTGGACCTATCTTCGCCGGTTGAATGATGACGGCATGACGATCTTCCTGACAACCCAGTACCTTGAGGAAGCGGATGAGCTGGCGGATGACCTCGCAATCATTGACAACGGCCGAATCGTGGCCGAGGGCTCACCTACCGAACTCAAGCGGGGCATCGGCGGCGACTCGGTGACGTTGATGCCGAGCTCCGACAGTACCGCTGATGATCTTGAGGTTATGGCGGCCGCCATGCGGATCCTTCCCAAAACGAATTCCGTAGAGAGGCTCGCCGAATCCGTCGTGGTCTATCTTGAAGACGGTGGAAGCCGTATCGCGGAGATCGTTCGGGCAATCGATGCGACGGGTGTCCAGCTTGGTCGACTTGAACTCGCCGAGCCGAGCCTCGACCAGGTATTCCTCAAACACACCGGTGCTCGGCTGAGGGTAGAGGATGTCAAACCACCGAGTCGGATGTCGCGGAATCGGAGACACCGATGAGCCTGTTTTCCGAGACGATGATTATTACCCGCAGGAACCTGTTGAAGTCTGTTCGGGTGCCCATCCTTCTGTTCATGTCGCTATTCCAGCCACTGCTGTTTCTCATACTTTTCTCCCAGATCTTCACCTCGCTCGCCAACCTTCCCGGGTTCCCGTACGACACGTATCTCCAGTTCCTAGTGCCTGCGATCATCGCCATGACGGCGCTTAGCTCGGCGTTTCAATCCGGACTAGGAACCGTCTCGGACGTCGAGGACGGCATGCTCGACAAGTTCTTGATCGCCCCTGTGCATCGTATTTCGATCATGACGGGTCGTATTTTGTCCGACGGTGTTCGGATCGTCGCGCAGGCGACCGTCGTAATCGTCACGGCTTTCGCCATGGGCGCTCGGTACGAGACGGGTCTGGCCGGCCTTGTGGTCATGATTCTCCTTGCTTCGATCTTCGGGATGGCATGGGCAGGTCTGTCGAACATCGTGGCGTTGAGGACTCAGAACGCAGAGGTCACCATGGTCATCGGAATCGTCCTGTTGTTTCCGATCCTGTTTCTGTCGACGGGCTTCATGCCGACGGCGCTGCTGCCCGATTGGCTTGACACGGTGGCGCGGTTCAACCCGCTGTCCTATCTCATTGACGCGGAACGCGCACTCGTCAACGACGGTTGGGAGTGGTCGCTTATCGTGCAGTCGATCGTGGTGACTCTCGGGTTGGGAGCGGTGACCCTCACCGGCGCCACGCGAGCGTTCCGCAAGGCTATCTCGTAGACTTCCCGAATTCGGAAGTGCCGTCCGACGGCGTACTATCGGGGTGTGAAGCGGTAAGAGTGATCATCGTGGAAAAGGTGAGGTCATGAGGTTTCGGTTACGCACCGATCACACCGACGGCGCCCGATACCTGGCAGTCGACGTCACGGGGAAGGCGATCCTCCACGACGCCTTCTTGAACAAGGGGGATGCGTTCACACGCCCTGAGCGCGAGGCCCTTGGGCTCGTCGGCCTGTTGCCCGACCATGTGTCCACCATTGAGGAACAGCTCAAGCGGGTTCGGTACCAGTATCAGACCAAGACGACAGAGATCGGGAAGAATATCTACCTGAATGCTCTCCTGGATCGCAACGAGACGTTGTTCTACAGATTCGTACTCGATGATCTCGCCGGCGCCGTGCCGATTATCTATACGCCGACGATCGCGGCCGTCTGCTCGCATTGGAGCCACAACTACCGCAGAGCTGATGGGCTGTACATCACGCCCAGAGATCGTGGCAGGATTACGGAGATTCTCCGCGGGCGACCCGCAATGCAGCCGCCGGTGATAGTTGTTACCGACAACGAGCGCATCTTGGGTATTGGTGATCAAGGCGCCGGCGGTATGGGAATCCCGATCGGGAAGTTGGCTCTCTACACGGTGGCGGCCGGTATTCACCCCGAGCGTTGCATACCGATTTCCATAGACGTCGGCACGAACAATTCTGAGCTCCTCACAGACCCGTTGTACCTCGGGTACAACGAGCCGCGACTGCGTGGAATCGAATACGAAGAGCTGATAGACGAGTTCGTTGACGCGGTTCTTGAGGTTTACCCGGGGGCGCTTCTTCAGTGGGAAGACTTTGCGAACGTCACGAGTTTCCGAAACCTCGAAACGCATCGCAAGCGAATTACGTCTTTCAACGACGACATTCAAGGAACCGCTGCGATGGTGGTCGCCGGAATCATGGCAGCGAGTCCGTTGCCGGTACACGAACATCGTATCGTTATTTCCGGAGCGGGTTCGGCCGGTTATGGAATCGCCCACCAAATCGCGTATGCGATGATCGGTGACGGGATCGACCCGGCGGATGCGTGGAGGCGCATATTCGTGCTCGACTCCAGGGGACTCCTGGTATCCGGTCGTCGGGACCTTAAAGGTATCAAGGCAAACCTCGCTTCGGATCCTGGCAATATCGCCGAATGGTCCGTTACCGACGATCCGCCATCGTTGCTCGATGTCGTTACCAATGTGCATCCAACCGTGCTCATCGGTGTGAGCGGTCAGGCGGGGTTGTTTACGAGGCAAGTCATCGAGGAGATGGGTAGGGGGTGTGAACGGCCGATCATCATGCCCCTATCGAACCCCACGAGTTACGCGGAGGTCACTCCGACGAACGCAATTGCCTGGACCGAGGGCAGGGCGGTTGTTGCAACGGGGAGTCCGTTTGCACCGGTCCACTATGGAGATCGGGTGTACACGATCGGGCAGGCCAACAACGTCTTTATCTTCCCGGGCATGGGTCTCGGGGTTCTTTCGGTCGGGGCGCGCGAGGTGACCGATGGGATGTTCCTTGAGGCTGCAAAGGCGCTCGCCGGGGTCACGGCTCCGGAATTGATTTCCGCCGGTCAGCTCTATCCGGATATCGAAGACGTCCGTACGGTCTCGCGGACGGTGGCTATTGCCGTGGCGCAACAGGCGATTGCCGAGGGTGTCGCCGATCCGGTTGATGATCTCGAAGCAACGATCGACGCCGAGATGTGGTACCCCGAATACCTCCCGATCCGTCCCGCCTAAGGGCGTTACCTCCGTCGGAGGGCGAATGCGACGGCTTCGACTCGGCTGTGGACGTCGAGTTTGGTGAGGATGTGCTGGATGTGGTTACGGACGGTTGCCTGGGATAGGAACAACCTTTGCGCAATAGCGGAACCGTCGAGACCCTCGGTGAGGAGTTGCAGCACTTCTCTTTCTCTAGAAGTGAGCACCGCAAGGTGCCCATTGTCCACGGCTGTCGCCGGGATCCAGCCGTCCAGGCGTTCGACGATGACACGCTCCAACTCCGGCGGAAGTGCGACTTCTCGAATCAGGTGAACGAGGCGGCATTGATCCCGCATCTCGATGGGTGGAATGATTGTCGATGCGCTCAGCCACAGGGTCTTACCCGTTGCGGACATACCGAGAACCTGCTTGGTTGCGAGCACCTCGTCAGGCTCGCCGAGTTCGCTGGCGGGGCATTGTCCGTCGCAGACAGTGTCGCCGCACCGATCGCGCCAACAGAGGATCTCGTGGCACGGGCGGCCGAGGACGTCGGCCGCGTCGTACCCTAGGAGCGTGGTAGCCGCGCCGTTCCAGGCAATGATCCGCATCGCCCCGTCGATCGCCACCATGGCGTCGCCGGTTCTACCGAGGACGTCGAGCATCTCAGTGAGCGGTTCTTCGACCTTGTGGTCAACTGCTGTTACATCTGCCATAAGCACCCCTGACGATACGGTAAGTTTAGGGCGCGCGTCGAGTAACTGTCGGCGGTCTCTCAGTCCCCGGCCTGTTTTCTGAGGACTGCGAGAATCCCGCCGGCCGCAAGGATCTCACGCATCTCCCGGGGGAGTGAGTCGCCCTGAAGCTCAACACCACTGTCAATGTTGACTATTCGGCCGGATGCGAGGTCTATTTGGATGGTGTCGCCCTCTGCGAAACTGTCGTGCACTCCGGGGCACACCACGACCGG
>VAPH01020079.1_pt1 | contig 10061 bp, 21 predicted proteins | sample 3393861 | NCBI WGS metagenome assembly VAPH01 (sample SAMN08290439, study PRJNA428436) | hydrothermal vent metagenome | isolation source: Deep-sea hydrothermal vent chimney | place: Atlantic Ocean: South-mid Altantic Ridge | reverse complement strand
TGGACCCGCCTGAGCGTGTCCTGGCGACCACTGAAGAGTATTTTGAGACTGAGGATACTATGGGTAATTTCTTCGCTGAATGCTGCGAATTAGGGAAGTTTAACCGTGTCAGAACTACGGTTCTTTACACTGAGTACACACATTGGGCCAAACGTACCGGGGAATATGTTCTGCCCCGCAAAAGGTTCCTTGACGTGCTGAGGGTTAGAGAGATTCCTTCAGAAACAAAAAACGGTGAGCGTGTGGTCATGGGCGTTGCCCTGAAACAGAAGGATGGTTTTTATGATGATTAACAAACTATGTAAAGATTGTGGCGAAAAAAAAGACTTACGATTATTTCCGCTACAGTGGCAAATCTGTTACGAGTGCAAATCAAAGCAGGAACGGGCTCGTGTAGCTATGCGCGCAAGGGATGAATTTAACAGGCTGGTATCCCATGCCCCGCCTGGTATATCGGCTGGATTGAAACGACTAAGCTAAAACGACTTAAAACTGGAGAGTATTAAAATGGTATATGATAATTCAAAACTGAAAATCGCAATGCAGAATTGGCTTGATACATGTTGTCATGTTGGATTTGGTGAGGAATCAGCCGGGAATCTACTCGCTTCGTTCGAGGCTCATTTAGCCCGTACAGCGGATTTAAAACGATCACCCGGGCGTGTTGTGTTCGGCCAGCAGCTAAAACAGTTTGGCATGGATCAGCGCAAAGTTGCCGGATTGTCTTATTGGTCTGGTCTGGCGCTCATAGATCCACCTGCGAAACCAGTTAAAACACAGTACAAAAAAACTGAACAGGCACTTGAAAAACGTGTGGCCGATAAACAATCGGCTTTGGAATCGGAGGCTGAGAAAAAAGTAAGGGAAAAACAAAAAGCCCTGTTGAAGTTCAAAAAAGAAATCGTAAAAGAAACGGCTGAATCTGTGCGCGCGGTCGGTGGTGAGTTGCCAGACAATACGGAACTACCAGATAACGATTAAAGTTTTTTTGCATACCAGACTAACGCGCATTCAATCGCCTGTTTTTTTGTCGATAACTGAGACTGGCTATCAAATTGCGCCCGACTATCAAATGTTTTCTGGATATGGTTTAACGCCTTAACCGCTTCAGGACACAGCACAACCGTTGTACGCTTCCCTTTCTGGTCGTGCAATCGCTGGCGATAACCTTCCTGGCGCTGCTTATTCGTCATGGGTTCCAGTCCTTTCATGGCAGGAACCCCACTTTAAATAACGCTTTTTTGGCGACTTGAATACACAATTTATATCTACGGAATATATTTATGTCACGATCATCAGTCCGTACAATCGCCTGTAAAGCCTTCACGCACTCTGCGAGTGCTTGGGTATGGGTTGGCGCGTCCTCTCCTGGTTTATGCCTGACAGGGACCGGCTCAGGTGATTTCCCGGTGTCCTGGCGGGCCTTTCGCGCATCTACTAATTCCGCTGCCATTTCATCTGGCGTTAGTCCAAAGTGGTCTGCAAGATCTATTGCAGAAAATCCCATCACTGAACACCAGCCCAGGGCTTGGCTCCGTTGTCTGTTTGTGAGTTTGTTGGTCATTCTAACGCCTCCTTGATTGTGCTATACGGGATTCGCTTACGGATTAGATTGGCGTTATTTTTGTGTGCTTTATTTCTGGCAGCAGCAGCAGCGTCAGCACCAATAGCAGCAGCAGCAGCAGCAGCGTCAGCACCAATAGCAGCATAAGCAGCGTCAGTACCAATAGCAGCATAAGCAGCAGCAGCAGCAGCAGCACTAGCAGCGTCAGCACCAATAGCAGCATAAGCAGCAGCAGCAGCAGCAGCACTAGCAGCAGCACGTGCCCGGTGTACTTCTTGGATAGTGGTTTCTCCTGCAACCCAAGCACGGGTAACCTGTATAGCTTCTGCCGGTCCGTTTTCACCTTCCGGTATATATTTGAGGGCAGTTTCAGCACAATCACAAGCTGCCAAAACCAGCAGTTTTCTGTCTACTCCTGCACGATGTGCCAGCCACAGCATCCAATCACTACGGGGGCAATCCCTCCATGCAGTCATTAAGCCACGTTTGCCGACCCATTTTACTGCTTCTCTGCAGGCGTTCATTTTTTTCAATTTATCGCTGAATTTCATTTCTCTCTCCTTATCGGTGATTTAACCCCATGCCATAGCATAGGTCAATATGAGTTATGCCCGTTACGGCGATCCTGTGCGGTCATTATCCGGCGCCATTGATAAAATCGTTAAAAATGGCTACCAGGGCGAATAATCCAGCCAGAAACACAATACCAAGTATTGCGTCCCTGGCTATGGCTGCCCAGGTTTTCATACTCAAAAATCAGCGATAATAAAACTATCGCCGCCCGGTATCTCAATTACGTAAGTGTTTTCCTGCAGATCCTGCATAGATTCGATATCAGAATACTGCATCTGCAAGTCCTCCAGATCATCGTATTCCGTAAATTCACAGCACAGTGCAATAACATCGAGTTCCGTTTCTTCTCCTGTGTCCGCTTCCATTTCCTCCAACCAGTCAAACAGAGCACGTTTACCCGCATAGGTAAATTGACTCTCCCTTCCCATAAACGAAAAAGCGCGTTCAAAATCGTAAAAACTTACTGATCGTTTCATTACTATTACTCCGTTATGTTTAACGCTTCAGGCAACAGAGATATTGCAAAATTGAGCAATTCCCCGGTTTTGTAACCCTGTTCTAGCAAGCCTGCCATGATTTTTGCGCCCTCAGCCTGGCAGGCGAAATTGATCGTTTTACCGCCGCTGGCTATTAATTTGGCCTTGTATCGCCGTTGTAGCTGTGCCGATGTCTGTGATTTGGCGGCTTGCTGCGCGCGTGTCATCGGTTTTTTCATTACTGTATTACTCCTGCTTACCGGTTCGAAAATCTGGCTATTTCTGTTTCTGCCTCAAAATGCATCCTGGCGGCTTCCAGTTCGTTAGTAAAATCAATACTGGTTTTATCCGCATAATGCATCAGATCCGTTAATAGATCCCTGAGATTCGGTTCTCCTGGGTCGCCATATGCATCCAGCACGTTCCCGGCCCGTTCAGCCCGTTCTATGTTTTGCTGGTAATCAGACATTAAGTTTCTCCCCGAATGGATTCGATCATTGCTCTTTTTTCATTTTCCAGTTTGTTCTGGTCAATTCCAAAATGCTCTGACAATAGCCTCGCATGGTTTTTGCTCGTCTGCATATAACGATAATTGTCGTTCAGTTCACAAAGCACTATATCGTGTTCACCACACCACCCAAGAAAATCATAAATGGCTTGGCTCTGTTTGTGTATCCTTTGCAGTTTTACATGCTCAGGGTAGGGTGATTTTTTTTCAGTATTGGACATTTTTATTTACTCCTTTCCGCGTTTCAGATCATGCCCCAACGTAACAACCAACTTGGATGGCCGTGTGGGCATATTCCATCAGGTTCGACTTCACAATATTCAGCGCATGATGTCGAACCATAACTATCCTCAGTTTCCTGGTATACCTGTTCTATGTCAGGCTCATCTGTTTCCGGCACCGGCCACATTACGCGAGCGGTCCTTTCAATTCCAGTTCCGTGTTTTTCGATCTTCATTTCAGGCTCCTTCATTGTCACAAAATAGTTCGTGTTCGGCATCATGGGCTAGGCTTTGTATGGCCGGGCCTGAATAAAAATCAGTCGAACAGTTGACCCAAGGAACTGTGCAACGTGCTACAGCCATGTCGTGATTTTCAGCACGTACCTCCTCGATTATTTGGTCATACTCGTCCATAAACGTATACAGTTTTATCGTTGTAGTCATAACAATATCTCTCCAATATTTATAGCAATAGATACCAGCGATAAAATAATAATTACCGCTGATACCCTGGTCATGAATTTATGGGCGGTAAACATTACCGTGCCTTATAAACAGCACGCCAGAACATAGCCCAAAATCGCTGGGCATTCAGGCCGGTAGCGTATTGTGTGATCATGGTTTCTGCTCCTGTATTACTAGTTCTGGCTTAGCTGCACACCTGGGCCGAAAACAATTTTCCATTTCCAGGGTTTCACGATTGAAATTGACGTATATTCCGGTTATATCGTGCATAAAATTGAAGTTGTCAAAATACAGAAACTTCTGTAGATCTAGCGGGATTACTTTGTTGGTGTAGTCAATATCCATAATAATATCTAAGTGAGATATTTTTTTAATGTGTTCCCGCATCATCGGTAATGCGCGTTTGGCAATATTCGAGATCAGATTAAACTGCTCTGTATGTGTTATGGCTGCTGGCATGGTCATTTACTCCTAAGTTTTATTTCAGCGTTAACCCTGTCCAGATCAAAAGCCGCTGCGTGATACATTGCATGGGCTATCCGGTTGCGCTCCTTGCAGGCTTTAACCTGATCGCGTACTTGTAGCAGGTCTCTATCACTGAGGCTACTAAATGGCTTGTGCTTGCCTTGCGTCATGACGCAACTACCCTACAAGCAGCACGAAACCGCTGTGCATCAAAACGTGGGTTGTCAGCAGTGAACATATCTATCAGGCCACATTCGATAAATATAATCGGTGCATGGTCTGTGTACTGTTCGTGCGCGGCTCGCAGGATCGCTGCAATTTTAATGTATTCTTTACGGGTCATTCTGTCGTACTCCATTGTTTAGCCATTGCGCGTGCAATGCCTTTATATGTGGTTGATCTGGCCTTCCACCTGTCAGGTGAGGGTGGCATATAAAAAATTCTTTCGCGCTCATTCTTTGGTAATAGCATCATTTCGGCGTATACGTTGTTCGTTTCAGTTAGCGGCTCTAACCCGTATAAAAACAATCCGGTTTTTTTCTGTTCTTTGTGTCCGAATTGATATGGCTGTATATAATGTGCGCGTGGCATACTGGTTAGGCGGGTCAAAACTCCAACAGGATTTTCGAAGCATACTTTGCCAGAGCAATTCAAGCAGGCCAGCCACAGTGATTCAGTCCACTTTGCGGCTGCAATTCGTTCGTTGTACCTGCCCTGACCTTCGCCATAGGTTTTGTTTCCGCACACAGCCAGTGCAGTGCATGGCGGGTGAGCAATTATTATGTCCCACTGCTGGCGGAGCATGTCGAACGCATCACCTTGATAGTGTGGGCCTGTGGCGTCTGTTGGGAGTAGGTCGCAGCTTATAGCATCATGGCCAAGAGCAATAAAAGCGTCTCTCACCGTCCCGCTATACTCACATAATATGAGCGCTTTCATTAAATATGATCTTCAATAAACATAAAGCCGCCGCCGTTGCCTTCTTCATCTGCTGAAATAGCGCAGTCATAAAGCCTGCCGCCAATACGTAGCGTAAGGATCGGGAATGGACGTATACCGGCATCTGAGCCATCAATAGCAAGACCAACGATTTCTGCGCCGATAAGCTGGCGGTAGTGTTTATTCATAGCCTGTGCTTCTTTTTCTTTGCGGGTCATTCTGTCTTACTCCTGTTCAGGTTTCTATAAATTCACAGTATAAATATACTCCAATTCCAGCATAAATACGCTTCGCTTTATCGCAAATAACACTCGGTTCATCGCAAATCACGCACACGTTGCAATACACAAAATGCATACAAAACCGCGCGTTTTCAACCATTAACTACGATTAAAAAAACACTTCTAACTTATTGATATGTACCGAACCTTACGTTCGGTGTTCCTAAAAGCTCCTATTCATCTTAGGTTCGGTTTGATTATTTGTAACCCACTGATATACATAGATAAATAAATTCCTTTTTGTGTAACCTTGTATTCTATCATATAACTTTATATTACTGATCCTTCGCGCACACAGGTGCTTTTATCTGCTGCGCCTGGGTGCGAAGGTTCGGTGCGTCAAATAGTAGGAATTTTTGTTAAGTGCAGTTTCTTGGGTTATGACCCGGGCGCGCAGCATGGATAACAAGGTTCGGTGTACTAAAGGTTCCTGTTTTCAGTTTGTTACAGCTCCTTTATACTATTCCTATTTGTACGACCGTTTCTAGGTTATCCAGCTATTTCATATCAAATACATATTAAAATCAGCCACTTACATATCTGAAAACATCAATTCCTATTTGTCTTAAGTTCGGTCAGTAACGGGTTTTTCAGGAATTCCTGTTTTGTCTGAAATCGTGATTTTCCGGTTTGCGTTCCTGCCGGTATTTTGATCTGTTTGCATGACCTGAAATCGTCAATGTGTAACGGTTGGTACAGTTTGTTATGCCCTGGTCCTTTCAGTGGTTTTGATGCCCATGTGTAGCGTGTTGCTCAGATATACCGCTGAGGCTCTCTGAGCGTCCCGTCAGCACGTTTTTATGGTTCTGTGATACCATCACATGCATGAGCGTTCACGAAGCCATTTCACCCATCACAATTAAACCCAAAGATTACACTAAAGAAAAGGGTGTTTTTGTCGCTGAACAGTTCGCCGGCGGTGTGTCACTCGCCGACCTGGCTGACAATTATCCTGATTATGTCCCGGCTGCGATGTACATCAAACGGTGGCGCGTCGATTACCCGCAATTTGCCAGCATGATGACATTCGCTGAGGCTGCCCTGGCTGATGTCCTTGTCGATCAGTGCACAGACCTGGCTGATGACGTCAAACGGCCAGCAGCACACTCTGCAAACGGTATTAAAGTGCGTCTCGCACGTGCTGCAGCTCTGGACCAAAACGTGTATGGGAACAAGCGTATCCTGGCTGGTGATCCCGATAACCCGTTACTGGTTGGCAAGGCTGAAGTTCTGACAGATGACGAGCTCATGCTGATAGCACGCGGTGGAGTTGTGGAAAATGTCGAAAAAGCACCCCCCGTACACCCCCCTTTGGCAGTGGACGGTCACGTTCATAGCGGGGTACGAGATACCACCATACCCATGAAACATCCTGACATGGACTCTGTTACCACATTAAAAACAGGAGTAGACCCAGGATTTTGATGTATGATTGGTTTGAAGTGGTTGTTGTAATTGATCGGCCCAAAAAAAATTTTTAAAATTTTGATAAGGAGAGAGAGATGTCGAGAGTCAGCAGGATAAATGGTCGTGCGAGGAAGGTATTCGAGAAAAATGACAATGAAGTTTCACTGGTCAGTGTGATTGCTCAGGTTGCCCACAATGTAAACGCTGCGTACTGTGCTGCATTGGGAGATTTGAGTCAGGTTCCGTGGGAGGATGCACCGGAATGGCAGCGCGAGAGTTGTTTAAAGGGTGTTGAGTTGCATTTGGCGAATCCTGATGCTGGACCGGAGGCGTCACATGAGGCCTGGTTTTTGGATAAGAAGTTGAATGGGTGGGTTTATGGTGAGAAGAAGAATGTTGCAATGAAGATTCATCCATGTATGGTTGCGTTCAATGATTTGCCGGTTGATCAGCAGGCGAAGGATTTTATTTTTCGGGCTGTTGTTTTGTCGTTGGCTGAGAAAGTGGAAGAATGAGATGAATAACGCGAAGCGAAAGATTCTGGAAGGTGTGGTTAATATTATCCAGGTTGTGAGGGATGAAGAAGCTGCTGATTTAGAAGCGACACCTGATAATATTGAGAACTCGAAGGATAGTGATTCGTTTCGATCTGTGATGATGGATTTGGATATTGCTGTGAGTCGGATATTGGCGGCGGTTAATACGGTTGGGTGACGTAGCCTGATAAAACCGTAATGATTCAGTCTGGAATAAGTGCTGCTGCTGCGAGTGCAGAGATATTACGGCGCAAGCGAATGCGTGAATCGCTGGTTGCGTTCACTGAGAACATTCAGATACCCGGGGCCCCCCTGGTTGATGAAGGTGATAACGTATTTGAGTTATTCGATGGAACCCACACCACACTAAATACCATTGATTCTCTGTCGATGGAAATTGAGGATTGGAACCGGAAAAAGGAAATTGCGCGTGTTGTGCAGAGTGAATATGGTGGTGTATTCGCTCCGGTTGGGAGTTCTTTGGCGTTACATCACAGAATATTGCTTGAGAAGATACAGACCTGCATGGAAACAAAGTATGGCCGGTTAATGGTATTTATGCCGCCAGGATCAGCGAAATCGACATATGGAACTGTGCTGGCGCCAATATGGGCGATGGGGCGATGGCCGGGATTGCAAGTGATACTGGCCTCATATGCGACACCGATTGCGAAGAAATTGGGTTCAAAGGGTCGATTTGTTGTTGAGCAGGATGCTTTTGGTGGGGCGTTTCGGGATAAGCACAATAAACCAGTAAAATTACTGCGGTCTACTCAGGCTAAAGAAATGTGGGCCATGACGAATGGTTCTGAGTACATGAGTGGTGGTTTATTATCCGGTCTGACAGGGAACAGGGCGGGTGGTGTTGTAATTGATGATCCGGTCAAGGGCAGGCAGGCGGCTGACAGTAAACTTGAGCGTGAGAGGACACTGGCGGCGTTTGAGGACGATTTAACTACCCGGTTAATACCTGGTGCCTGGCAGATACTAATTCAGACAAGATGGGCGGACGAAGATCTTGCAGGTTCGATTTTACCTGCTGATTATGCAGGTGAGTCTGGACAGATAATGTGTCGTGATGGTTTGGTTTGGGAGGTTTTAAATATACCCGGGAAGGCTGAACATGCAGATGATCCGCTTGGACGAAAGGTTGGTGAGTATTTGTGGCCGGAATGGTTTGATGAACAGTTTTGGAAAATATATGAGCCTAGGCCTGGTGATCCGAATTCGCCTTCTGAGCGAAGGTGGTCTGCGTTATTTCAGCAAAGGCCGCGGCCCGATAGCGGGAACATGTTTGAAGAAGATTGGTTCAATCGGTATCCAATTGGAAAGCACCCGCGAAACTTGAATATGTATGAGGCCTCAGATTGGGCGACGAAGGAAGATGAAGGTGATTTCACTGAGCATGGTGCGTTTGGAATAGATCCAGATGGTCACTTGATATTTACTGATTGGTTTTATGGTCAGGTTGACACAGCGGTTGGAATAGATGAATTGCTGAAGATGGTGAAAAAGTGGGGGATTAAAATTGGTTTTGGCGAAAGTGGAATTATTCGTCATGCAATTGAACCGGCATTTAAGCGCCGGCAGAGGGAAAAGGACACTCGGTTGCTGATTAAGTATTTGCCGAATGCTGGAAAGAAAACGACGAAGGCACTGAGTTTTCAAAGTCTGGTGAAAAACGGGAAGGTCTGGGTACCTGATTGTCCATGGGGTGATCGGTTGATTGAGCAGTTATGTGATTTCCCAAGTAGTTCCCACGATGATGGAGTTGATGTATGTGGTCTGGCCGGCAGAGCGTTGGATGATTTGGTGTGGAGCAGACACTTGGTTAAAAAAGATGATGATCCTGGGTTGCGGTTTGGATCGTGGGAATGGTTGAGTTATGAATACGGGCCAAAAAAGAAAAAGCAGGATAGGGTGTTTTGAGTTAATATGCCGATATGAGTATGCGAAAAGTAGTTCAGTGGGGAATGGGGCGACTTGGATACGTGACTGTTGACGATGAAGCCAGCAAGGGAGCAGTCGTTGGTGATAATTTAAAGTGGGCAGATGGTAACAAGGTTTTAGAATCTGAAATATTAAATTCAGTAGTGGTCCAACAGAGTGGTACTCAATCAAATGTTGCTGTTCGTTATGATCTGGATGCTCATAAAAATAATGTCAGTAATCCACATGTTGTAAAACATGCTCAGTTGAGTGATGTTTCAAGTGATCAGCACCATGCAAAATCACATACCCATAATGGTTCTGATGGATCTGGAGTAGTTGTATTTGCGAGTATAGATGTAACGCCGACGACATTGGCGGGTTATGGGATTACTAATGCTGCTACTGCCGTTCAGGGTGCAAAGGCTGATGCTGCATTACCCAGGGCTGGTGGACAGATGTCGGGTAATATCACCATGGCTGGTGCTGAGACTGTTGATGGCAGGGATTTGTCTGCTGATGGGTCTGCACTGGATGCACATGTTGCTGACACTACAAACCCACATTCGGTTACTGCAGCACAGGTTGGTGCAATTTCTTTGGCAAACTTATTGGATAATCGCAAACTTGCATTAATGGGATTTTGAATGGCAATTAACCTAAAAGCACTTGGACAGGGGCAGTTAGCGGCAACAAC
>VAPH01004398.1_pt1 | contig 10063 bp, 9 predicted proteins | sample 3393861 | NCBI WGS metagenome assembly VAPH01 (sample SAMN08290439, study PRJNA428436) | hydrothermal vent metagenome | isolation source: Deep-sea hydrothermal vent chimney | place: Atlantic Ocean: South-mid Altantic Ridge | reverse complement strand
CTTGCCTCCCTTGCAGCACACAAGTTCGGAGGACCCACCGGTATCGGTTTGCTGTACGTGGCAACGGGCACCCGCCTCGAGCCGCTCCTCGTGGGTGGGGGACAGGAGGCGGGACGTCGGCCGGGAACATCCAACGTTTCGGGTGCAGTGGGCATGGTCGCAGCAATGCAGGAGGTCGCGTCCGAGCGAGACGGATTCGGAGAGCGGATAGGGACCGAGCGCGACTCGTTCGAGGCGACGCTCAGGACGGCAGATCCCAGCATCTCGGTGACGACCCGAGGTGCGAACCGTCTTGTGCACTTCTCACACGTTCGGGTTCCCGGCGTGTCTGCAGAGACCCTCTTGATCCGACTCGACCAGGTCGGTGTGTTCGCAGCCGCCGGTTCTTCGTGCCAATCGGGGGCCGTCGAGCCGAGCCATGTCCTGTCGGCGATGGGGATCGGAGACGATGCCGCCGGAGAGTACGTGCGATTCACTTTCGGATGGGACACAGAACCAGGAACCGGCAACCGGGCCGCACGGATCGTCCTGGCCACGGTCGCGAAACTGCGATGAGAGCGCTCGTCGCCATGTCGGGCGGTGTCGATAGTTCGGTGGCCGCGGCGTTGATGCTGGAGCAGGGGCACGAAGTCGTTGGAGTGACGCTCAAGCAGTGGGAGGGTCCCGACGGAGCGATGCCTGTATCGGGGTGCTGCACGCTCTCGGATGCCGAGGATGCCCGCAGGGTTGCTGCACAACTCGACATTCCGTACTACGTCCTGGACTACGTCGAGCAGTTCACCGAGGCCGTCGTCGAACCATTCGCTGCGCGGTACCTCGAGGGTCTCACACCGAACCCCTGCATCGAGTGCAACCGAAAGGTCAGATTCACCGCGCTCCTCGAACGAACTGAGGCGCTGGGATGCGATGTCCTCGTCACCGGGCACCATGCGAGGATCGAGAGCATCGAAGGAGTGTGGAAGCTCCGCAGAGCAGTCGACGGGACGAAAGACCAGTCGTACGTCCTTCACATGCTCGATCAGGCGGCACTGGCCCGGGTTCGGCTTCCGGTGGGGGAGATGACCAAGGTCGATGTGCGGGCCCACGCTCGGGATCTCGGGCTGAGGACGGCTTCAAAGCCGGACTCCCAGGACATCTGCTTCGTGACGTCGGGCGACTACAGGGACTTCCTCAGGGACCGCTTCCCCGACATCGAGACCCGGGGTGATGTCCTCGACACGGGTGGGAACGTCGTCGGGCACCACGACGGCACGGCGTCGTTCACGATCGGACAGCGCAAGGGCCTCGGTGTTGCCGTCGGCGAGCCACGTTACGTCATCGACATTGCACCCCGTGACCAGACGATCACGATCGGAACGTACGAGGATCTCCTCGCCCGAGACTGTCTCGTCGAGGATCTGGTGTTCACGCACGAATCGATCTCCGACGGAGAGCGCGTCGATGTCAAGGTGCGCTACCGATCAGAGCCCACGCCGGACAGCTCACCGAATCGGCGACCGATGGCGGTTCACGTTCCTCGACCGACAGCCGAAACCGGCACCCGGCCAGACACTCGTGATGTACGACGGCGAGTACGTCCTTGGCGGCGGAACCATCGTCGGAGACGAAGCACAAAGCACGTAATACGTAGAGGACGGGCGGATAGGTGCATGCGGTCGGTGGGTTTACAGCCGACAGCCCGGGCGATTTCTCGATGCGCTGGTTTCCTCGGTAAACGGTAAACGGTAAACGGAGAACGACTGCTCCCTATCCGCGCGTCTTCGCAATACGTACTTCGCCTCTTGCCACATCAACTACCGTTCAGCGGACATGACCGATCACGATATCGACCCGGCGAAACGTCACGAGGAACTCCTCGATGAGCTTGCGGAGCACAACTACCGCTACTACGTCCTCGGTGCCCCCGTCATCGATGACAACGCGTACGACCTCCTGTTCCGCGAACTGGCAGCCATCGAGGAGGAGCACCCCGAACTTGCAGGGCCCGAGTCGCTGACTGCCAGGGTCGGCGCACCACCCGACGACGCCTTCGCTGCGGTCCGGCATCGTGAACGCATGTTCTCCCTCGACAACGCCATGGATCTCGCAGAGCTCGAGGCGTGGCGTCAGCGGCTGGAATCTATGTTGGGGAGACCTCCGCTCGGGTTCTCGTGCGAACTGAAGATCGATGGCCTTGCCGTGTCCCTCACCTACGAGAATGGCCGCCTCACCCAGGGTGCGACTCGCGGCGATGGCGTCGTCGGTGAGGACATCACGGCGAACGTGCGCACGATCAAGTCGATACCGCTTCGCTTGCGTGGTGAATCCCCGGCGGTGCTCGAAGTCCGCGGAGAGATCTACCTGCCGGTCTCGGAGTTCGAAGCGCTCAACGCTCGCCAGGCAGAAGCCGGGGAGCGGCCGTTCATCAATCCCCGAAACACGGCAGCCGGCTCGATACGTCAGAAGGACCCGGCCATCACAGCGTCGCGCAACCTCGCCGTGTGGATCTATCAGCTCGGCTACGTCGAGGGTGGTCCCGAGTTCCCGACCCACACCGAGCAGATGCGGTGGCTCACCGATCTGGGGCTGCGGGTCAACCCGGCGAACGCGACCGTCGAGACGTTCGACGAGGTCCTGGCATACGTCGAGGACGCAACCCAGCACAGACACGATCGGGACTACGAGACCGACGGCATCGTCATCAAGCTCGACTCCCTCGACGATCAGCGGACGGTGGGGTTCACCGCACGCTCGCCGCGGTGGGCCATCGCGTTCAAGCTGCCGCCGGAGGAGAAGACGACGCTGCTGGAATCGATCGAGATCAACGTGGGGCGAACGGGTGCCGTGACACCGTACGCGGTCATGGAACCGGTGTTCGTCGGAGGGGTCACGGTTGCCAACGCGACCCTTCACAACGAAGGCGAGATCCACCGCAAGGACGTCAGGCCGGGCGATACCGTCATCGTGCGGAGAGCCGGCGACGTCATACCCGAAGTCGTCGGCCCGGTTCTCGAGAAGCGTCCCGACGGACTACCCGAGTGGCACATGCCGGAGAACTGCCCGTTCTGTGGCAATCCGATCGTGCTCCCCGAGGGGCAGGCCAAGGCGAAGTGCACAGGTGGATATGCGTGCCCGAGCAGGCTCCGGGAGTACCTCTTCCACTTTGCAAGTCGCGGTGCCATGGACATCGAGGGTCTCGGCTACAAGACGGTCGATGCTCTCCTCGAGCGGGGACTGATCGACGATCCTGCGGACATCTATCGCCTGACCGTCGAGGACCTTCTCGAGTTGGAGGGGTGGGGCGAGATATCGTCGGGCAATCTGATCGCCGCCATCGAGGCGTCGAAGAGTCGGCCGTTGGGCAAGCTCATCTTCGGGCTCGGTATCGACCACGTCGGGAGCACCGTTGCCGCCCAACTCGCGAGACACTTCGGATCCCTCGAGGCGCTCATGTCCGCGGATGCCGACGACATCGCTGCGATCGACGGGATCGGTCCTGAGATCGCGAGTTCCGTGGTGTCATGGTTCTCCGATGGCGACAACGCGGAACTCGTGGCACGTCTCGCTTCAAGCGGTGTGTCGACGGTCGATGCGGTTGACGATGAAGGCGATCTACCCCGGGTGCTCGACGGTGTCACCGTCGTGGTCACAGGGTCGCTCGATGGTTACACCCGTGAATCGGCGAAGGCAGCGATCGAGGGTCGTGGCGGCAAGGTCACCGGTTCCGTGTCATCGAAGACCGACGTTGTGATAGCAGGCGACAACGCCGGTGCAAAGCTGTCCAGGGCGGAGGCCCTCGGTGTTCCGATCCTCGACGAAGCGGGGTTCATCGATCTTCTCGAACGTGGCCGCGAGGTGTTGCCTGCCGATTGAGTCCGATCCCTTGATCACGTCCGATCCGTTCCCACCCGTACCGGGGAGGGGTGTGTTAGATTCCAACGAGATCGGCCACCGAGTGAACACGGATTCTCGAGGTTCTCCCGGCGGTCGGGGACCGGCTCTATGAAGGAAGCGTGCGCTATGGACCGAACCCAGGCTGACGACCCAGCATCGGGCAGGACCGGGTCATGAGCGGGGCAAAGCCGTGGCTCATCGGGTTCGGAATCTTCCTCTACTTCACGATCACAACTGCGTGGTTGCCATCCAAGCTGCTCAAAGGTCCGCTTGCCGGAAGCAGTCGCGTCGTTCAGGACCTCGCCACGCTCATCGTGTGGGGGTTCTTTCTCGGTGCCGGCATCCTGGCGCTTCGCAACGCACAGAAGCGCGGGTTGATCTGATGCAGGAACTCGACTTCTTCGACAGCAACATCCCGTGCCTTGCGGCGTGTCCGGTCAACACGAACGCGGGCCTCTACGTCGCTGCGATCGCAGAAGGTGACGACGAGGGGGCGTACCTCGCTGCGAGACTGCCGAACCCGTTCGCTTCGGTGTGTGCCAGGGTGTGCGCCGCGCCGTGTGAGGACGCATGCCGCCGTGGAACGCTCGACGCCCCGATCGCGATACGGGCACTCAAACGCTTCGTCACGGAGAAGTACGGCGTCGAAGCAGGTTCAGCGTCGCTCGTATCCCAAGTTGCCACGGCACCGTCGATACAACGGCCCGAGAGCATCGGGATCGTTGGTGGCGGTCCCTGCGGCCTTGCAGCTGCTCATGATCTGGCCAAGCTCGGGTACCAGGTCACGATCTACGAGGCCACCGACATCCTCGGGGGGATGATGGTGATGGGCATCCCCGAGTACCGGCTACCTCGCGACCTCGTTGCCGCCGAGATCCAAGCGATCATCGACATGGGAGTCGAGGTGCACTTCGACACCCAACTCGGCGTGAACGCGAACCTCGCCGAGATCAGAGAACGGCACGACGCCGTGCTCGTGGCGATCGGTGCAACCCTCGGACGAGGTCTGGACCTCGAGGGCCATGAAGCAGACGGAGTTCTGAGGGCCATCGAGTACCTCATCAACGCGAACCGGGGATTCGCCGTCGATATCGGCGAGCGGGTCGTCGTGATCGGTGGGGGCGATGTTGCCATGGACGCCGCACGTACAGCACTGCGAACAGAGGCGTACGAGGCGAAGGCAGATACACAGGACACCAACCGCTCAGTCATGACCGCAGCCCTCGACGCGGCGAGAACCGCTGCACGAGGTGGCGCCCGGCAGGTGACCGTCGTCTCGCTCGAGTCGAGAGACGAGATGCCTGCAGACGAGTTCGAACTCGAGGAAGCGATCCGGGAGGACATCGAGTTCATCCACCGGAGAGGTCCCGCCAGGATCCTGACGAAGGACGGTTCGGTGGTGGGCCTCGAGACGGTCGGTGTGAAGTCCGTGTTCGACGAAGATGGCCGTTTCTCGCCGGTGTTCGACGCCGACGACGTCGCAACGATCGAGGTCGACACGGTGATCCTGGCGATCGGCCAGGCTGTCGACGTCGATGCGCTCGGTCCCGACGGGCCCGAGATCACGCCGAGGAAGACGATCGGTGTCGGAACCGATGACCTGGCGACGTCTGTGCCGATGGTGTGGGCAGGAGGCGACGCAGCGCACGGTCCCCGCAGCTTGATCGACGCCATTGCCGATGGAAGGAAGGCAGCGTCTCAGATCCACCAGGCCTTCGGCGGTGCTGTCGAGGAACGGGTGAAGGGCCACATGGTCAAGCTGGATCAGTTCCATCGGTTCGACGATCGATACGACACGATCGAGCGGGTGAGCGTTCCGACGATCCCCACCGATCGCCGGATCGGCCTCAGTGAGGTGGAGACGGGGTTCACGCCCGAGCAGGCCCGCTGCGAGGCACAACGATGTCTTCGGTGTTTCGCAAACATCCTGCTCGAAGCGGACAAATGTGTGCTGTGCGCACTGTGCGTCGACGTGTGTCCCGTCAATGTCATCTCGATCGTTCCGTCACAGGAGATTGATCCTGAGAGGGTGGGGACGACGGCGCTCGTACTCGACGAACGTGGATGTATCAGATGTGCCCTGTGTGTCGAGCGCTGTCCAACCAACGCGCTGTCGATGGGTATATGGTCCGGGGTGGGCGTGCCGACCGGCGTTTCGATGCCCATCAATCTCAAGATGCCGGTGGGAATGGGAGGCAACACATGAGCCTGATCGATTCGATCCGCGAGTCCACGATCGGGCGCTCGTTCTGGAGGGCGCCGAAACGCGTGACCGATCGAGACCGCGCTGCAGGCCACTGGAGTAACTTCCTCCTCCACATCTACCCGGTGAAGGTGAGGAGGCGGGAGGCGAGCTTCCGCTGGTCCTGGTTCCTCGGTGTGACGTCGGTGGTGCTGTTCGGATCACTCGTCGCGTCGGGTATCTACCTGATGTTCTTCTACGTTCCTTCGCCGGTGACTGCCTACGGGGACATCACCTTCCTCCAAACGAACGTGGCGTTCGGGCAGTACATCCGCAACATCCACCGCTGGTCGGCCCACCTCATGGTGCTTGCAGTCGCAGCACACATGGCGAGGATGTTCTACCGCGGTGCCTACAAGCCACCCCGTGAGTTCAACTGGGTGGTCGGTGTGGTCCTCCTCGTCCTCACGCTTCTGCTGTCGTTCACTGGATACCTCCTGCCGTGGGACCAACTGGCGTACTGGGCGGTCACCGTGGGAACGTCGATGGCCGACTTCGTCCCGTTCATCGGTGACACCATCCGTGCGATGTTGATCGGCGGTACCGAGGTCGGTGCACAGACACTGGTTCGGTTCTACGTCCTGCACGTCGCGGTCTTGCCCGCGGCCCTGATCGGGTTGCTGTTGCTCCACCTGTGGCGGTGGCGAAAGGACTCGATGCTCGACTTCGGAACCGGCCAGGCGACCTTCGCTCCGGTCGTTGCTGAGACGGTGCCTGCAGGTGATCAGCGCATCCTCGGCTATGTGGAGGGCTCGCCGCCCGTAGGAGACCGCAAGGTCCCTGCCGAGGAGGACTCGGTCATGGTGTGGCCACATCTGCTGATCCGCCATGCGGTCGCCGCTCTGCTGGTGATGGTGAATGTCCTCATCCTCGCTCTGGCCTTCAACGCACCGCTCGATGAGATGGCGAACCCGACGGTGACGCCCAACCCCGAGAAGGCGCCGTGGTACTTCGCTGCGCTCCAGGAACTGCTGTTCCGGTTCCACCCGTTGGTTGCCGGCGTCCTCGTGCCCACGGCGATACTGGTGGGACTCATCGGTCTGCCGTACTTCGATCGGAACCCTGAAACCCGTGTCAAGAAGCGGAAAGTCGCTGTGGCCACCTTCACGATCTTCATGGTCGTGTGGATCATCCTGACGATCATCGGATTCGCCTTCCGGGGACCCAACTGGGGATGGGTGTGGCCGTGGCAGGAATGGTATGGAAAGCTATGAGTGAAGACGTACAACGCCGGAAGTTCCTCTCCCGAATGTGGAAGGGAGGGTTGGCGATCATGGCAGGTGCCGCTGCGTGGACGTCGTGGGACTTCCTCCAACCGGTTGCTGGCCAGGCCGGCGGTCCGATCGCCACAGTTGCCCCGGACGCTGTCCCTACGGAGAGCGTGCTCGAGATTCCCGCGATGCGTGGCTACCTCACCGAGACCGAGGGAACCGTCGTCCCTCTGTACTGGAAGTGCCCGCACCTCGGATGCAAGGTGCCGTGGTGTGAGAGCTCGGGACAGTTCGAGTGCCCGTGCCACGGTTCTGTGTTCAACCGGATCGGGGAGTATCGCAGAGGCCCGGCACCGAGGGGGATGGACAAGTACGAGTTCGAGGTCGTCGACGGCATCATCGTTCCCGACACGTCCAAGATCGTGCGCGGTGCGCCAGCCGGAACCGCCGAGACGATCGACGAGCCGCCCCGCGGCCCCGAATGTATCGACCCGACACTGGAGTAGATGCCGAGCATGCCAACGAATGAAAACGGCCTCGAGAGCCGCACGAATCGATGGATGATCGCAGGCCTCGTGCTGATGCTGATCGGCGTGCTTGCGTTCCCGATCTACCGCGTCTACGAGCCGATCCAGCGAGAACAGGCAGCCGAGCAGACACAGACGAACCTGGCGCTCGCCGGTGAGAGCCTGTGGAGTTCCACCTGTGCCTCGTGTCACGGGGCGTTCGGGCAGGGAGTCGATGCCCCAGCGCTGAACTCGGTCCAGTTCCTCACGATCGCCTCCAATGAACAGATCCTCTCCATCGCCAGCTCCGGAGTTCCCGGTACCGAGATGTCGGCGTACGGTCAACAGTTCGGTGGGCCGTTGACCCAGGAGCAGCTCGTCTCGGTCGTCGCCTGCATCCGGTCGTGGGAGGACACAGCTCCCGACCGTCCCGATTGGAGGGACATGCTGACAGCCGACGCCGGCGGTCATGACGAAGCCCCCGCGGGTGGTGATGGCCACGACGAAGCCCCTCCGGCGGATGATCACGATGCCGACGGTGCTTCAGATCACGACGAGGTTGCCTCCGCCGATGGCCCACCTGCCTGTGGCCCGAACTACGACATCGCAGCCTTCGAGGACCACGATGCCGACGGCACAGCAGATCACGACGAAGCACCTGCCCAGGATGGCGACCACGCTGAAGACGGCGATCCAGACGCTGACGGCCACGACGAGGGCTGAGGTCGACTGATTCCGATCAGGTTCGGGAAACGGTGCGTCCGCTCTCGGGAACGAGCGCTCTCGCCTCTTCCGTCTGGCTTCGAGCCTTCGCGGAACTCGTCGACTGTCTAGAGGGCAGCGGCTCTGATCGTGACGTGAACAGCGGTGAGGTCGTCTGTGAGGGTGGCAGCTCCTGCCAGAGAGTGGCTGTGTGTGCCGGGACCGTTGAGGGAGAGCTCCTCTGAAGCTGTGTTGCCACGCCCGAACATGCCGACCCCGATGGCGAGAGCGATCACGATCGGTATCACGGCGGTCCACGTCGGTGCCGTCACCCTCGACAGGAGTGGGACGAAGAACCCGAGCGTGATGAAGATCAGCGCTGCGAGAGGTGTTGCGTAGGGGATCAGCGAGGACAGGACGGTGAGGTCGATGAGGGCGATCGCCATCATCGCAAAGAAGAACCCACCGACCATCGACCAGGCGAACACCTTCGGTGCGTTGTTCGAGGCGCGGAGACGTCGCCACAGCCCTCCGGCGACGAGACCGAGAACGATCGATGTCGCCACGACGGTGAGACTGTTGGCAACGATCTCATCGGGACTGGCCAAGAGCAGCGAGATGAGTCCCGCCATGATCCCGGCGATGGACCCGGCAACGGCGCCTGCAAGCATCGGGTGCCATGTGTCGGGGTCATAGGTGTACGAGTAGCTCACGGTGTTCTCCTTTGTCACTGCACCCGGAACGTCCACACGAGGCTGCCTGCATCCGTGGATCGGGTACCACCGAGCCACGAAACGACGACCGTGTGCTCGCCTGGAGTCCAACGCTCGATGACCTTGCCCTCTCCGGGTTCGAACTCGTGACGACCCGTCTCGAAGATGGAGTTCACTTGATCCTGCGGGATCGGGACACCGTCGATCACGAAACGTGCCTCGTAGTTGGGTTTGAGGTCGATCATCACTTTGACAGGGTTGATTGCGAGGTCCCCGTCACCGGGTGCGTACCGTTCGACGGCATCGGGAAGCTGTTCGGGGTTACCCGCCGGTATGAGGAAGATCGAGCCACCGATGATGGCGGCCAGAGCGATTCCAAGCAGCGCGTAGGTAACGCGGTATCCGGTGGTGTTCATGAAGCGGCATGGTAGGAGGGCCGGGGCGAAACGGTCGCGCGCTCGCCGCTACCGTTGTTGCCATGAAACTGAACCCCGTACTCGAGTCGCTTGGAAGCTATCCGATCGCCACGTTGCGTGAGCGGGTCGTGGCACGACAACGCGCGGGCCTTGCGGTGATCGATTTCTCGATCGGGGATCCGAGAGAGCCAACGCCCGGGTTCATCGTCGATGCACTCGTGCAGTCCGTACCTAAGATCTCGCAGTACCCGACCGCGGCGGGTCGAGATGACCTGCGCGTGGCGATTGCAGACTACATCGAGCGACGCTACGGCATCGTCGTGGACCCGGTCACACAGATCATCCCGACGAGCGGTTCGAAGGAGTCGATCTTCTCGACACCGTTGGCGTTCATCGACGG
>VAPH01044912.1_pt1 | contig 10067 bp, 7 predicted proteins | sample 3393861 | NCBI WGS metagenome assembly VAPH01 (sample SAMN08290439, study PRJNA428436) | hydrothermal vent metagenome | isolation source: Deep-sea hydrothermal vent chimney | place: Atlantic Ocean: South-mid Altantic Ridge | reverse complement strand
TTGGCCGGACCGCCGCGCATATGCCCCATCAGGGCGAAGGCGACACGGATGAAATAATTCCCGGCCCCGGCCTTCTCCAAAAGCGATCCGAAGAGCACGAACAGGAAAACCATATCCGTCGACACCCCCAAGGCGACGCCGAAAACGCCTTCGCTGTAGAGCCAGAAGTGGGACATGCCCTTGGCCAGGCTGGCCCCTTTATGGGCGATGATGTCGGGCATATAGGCCCCGCCGAAGGTGTAGATGATGAAGACGGCGGCAACCACCATCAACGGCGGGCCGAGCGCCCTGCGGGTCGCTTCCAAAAGCATCACCATGCCAACGACGCCGACCACCAGATCGAAGGACGTGGGGTCGCCGGGCCGTTCCGACAGCCCTTCGTAAAACAGATAAATATACCCGGCGCTCAACGCGCCGATGGCGGCGAACAGCCAATCCTGGACGGGGATACGGTCTCGCGGGGAGCGTTTCGTCGCCGGATAGGCGGTATAGGTAAGGAACATGGCGAAGGCCAAATGAATGGAGCGGGCTTCGGTGCTGTTGAACACGCCCTTCCCGATCATAAACGGTATGGGAGAAGAGTACCAAAGTTGAAAAAGCGTCCAGGCGAGAGGAATAAGCAGCAGGACCTTAGCCGGAAATCCGGCCGGCGACCGGGCGCCGGTATCGGTTTCGGCTATCATGTCCTGGAGTTCTTGATCTTCTATGTGTCGTTCTTCTTGCGCGCCGCCGCCCATGATCCCCTTCTCTTTCCCCAACGCTTTCTCAAGCGTCCCCTTTACCGCTCTCCCCGGAAACCGTCTAAAAAGATAAAAAGGGGACGGCCTTGAAAAAAACCGCCCCCAATATCAGAGCGTATCAAGACTGATAGAAGCTATTTATTCCTATCAATCCTGATGCGCTCTAGGCCCGACTACATCAAGCCCGCTTCCTTGTAATAACGGACCGCGCCGTCATGGAGCGGAGCCGACAGGCCGTCCTTGATCATTTCCTTTTTCTTCAGGTTCTTAAAGGCCGGATGCAGTTTCTTGAACTGATCGAAGTTCTCGAAGACGGCTTTAACCACCACGTAAACGACGTCGGCGGGAGTCTTCGTCGAGGAGACGAAGGTCGCGCCGACACCGAAGGTCTTGGTGTCGTTGGGGTTGCCCCGGTACATGCCGCCGGGAATGACGGCCGTGCGGTAGTAGTCGTTGTCCTTGACCAATTTATCGACGACCGCCCCCGTCACATTGACGAGCACGCTGTCGCAAGAGGTGGTCGCTTCCTTGATCGATCCCGAAGGATGACCGACGGTAAAGACGATGGCGTCGATCTTATTGTCGCAGAGGGCCTGGCTTTGCTCGGAAGATTTCAATTCCGAAGCCAGCGCGAACGTTTTTTTCGTCCAGCCCAGGGCGTCCATCAAAACTTCCATGGTGCCGCGTTGGCCGGAACCGGGGTTGCCGATGTTGACCCTTTTGCCCTTCAGGTCCATGAAATTCTTGATGCCGGAGTCCTTGCGGGCGACGACGGTAAAGGGCTCGGGATGGACGGAGAAGACCGCGCGAAGCTCCTTGAACGGCCCCTTGTTCTTGAACTTGGATTTACCGTAGTAGGCGTTGTACTGCCAATCGGACTGGGCGATGCCCATGTCGAGTTCACCGGCCCGGATGGTGTTGATGTTGTAGATGGAACCGCCCGTGCTTTCCACCGAGCAGCGAACGCCGTGATCCTTGCGGCCCTTGTTGACCAAGCGGCAAATGGCGCCGCCGGTCGGGTAATAAACGCCGGTAACGCCGCCGGTGCCGATGGTGATGAACTTCTGTTGCGCCTGAACGGGGGCGGCGCCAAGGGCGAGGAACGTCCCCGCCGCAAGGGCCAAGGTTGATACGGTCAACTTTTTCATTTCGGATAATCCTCCCTATGTTTAACGAGACAACGGTGCGAAAACGGGGACGGCGAAATTTGAACGCCTCCCTATGGGCAAAGCGGGCTTCGTTCCGCTTGATGGGTGCTTGCCCCAGGCAATTGTTATCAAAACGGCAGCCTACAACCCCCACGGGCCGCGACAACCCTTATTCGCCCCATGCTTTCCTCTCTCCGAAGGCTAAGCTCAAGGAATGTAAGCAACCTTATCCATGAAAAAGCGCCTGATGCAACAAATGATTCGGAATGGAAGATGTTTTTCCAAATGATCCATCGGCCGAAAGGCCTACCCCGGAAAAAGGATAGACCGGGCCCCATGGGCCCCGGCGGCGGAGCGCCCCAGAACGCGCGCGCCTTCCACGAGCTGGGCGACCAAGGCGGCGTTGTCGGACGCCGTCTCTCCGGTGTTTAAGGTCAGGTTGTTCTCGAACCCGACCCGCGCGTGCCCGCCCAGGGCAGCCGCCTCCACGGCGCAATCTCCTTCACGCTCCCCGAAGGCGCAAACGGCCCAGGTCAGGGGAATCCCCCCTTTTTCCGCCGCGGCGAGAAAGGCCGACACGTCGCCGGGCCGGGCCCCCTTTCCTTCGCCGTACGAACCCAACACGTAAAGAACAAAGATATTCTTATCCGGAACGAGGCCTTTTCGCACCAAGCCCATAAAGCGCGAGACGTCTTGCGGCGAATAAAGGATGTACTGGACCATGATCCTTTCGCGGACCAGCCAGGAGAAAAACCCGGCGGCCCGGCTTTCGTGGCCGGCGTCGGGCGCGAGTTCCCTTATGGCCAGGGAAACGGCTTCCGGGCGCAGGTCGCGGACCATGGCGATTTGTTCTTCGGGGTTATAAAGACCGACGGCCTCGGTGCTCGCCTGGACGATAAGGCCGTCGCCGACCGCGCCGCGGATGGCCAGGGTCGCCTCCCGGTAGGCGTCCGGGTCGAGGGTGTGGCCTCCGTCCCGGCCGCGCACATGCAAATGGATCATCGCCGCGCCGGCGTCCCTGCATTGCCGAGCCGTTCGGGCGATCTCGGGCGGCGTCACGGGCAGGGCCGGGTGATCGGCTTTGGCGCGCCGCGCCCCGTTCGGCGCCACCGTGACAATCAAAGGCGGCGCGCCGCTCACGCACCGATCCCTTTCAGGGCCGCGTCGATGGCCGACGCCAGCTTATCGACGAGTTCCTCTACTTCTTCCTTTTCGATAATAAAGGGAGGGGCGAGCAGGACATGGTCTCCGCGGACGCCGTCGGCGGCCCCGCCGTTGGGATAACAAATCAGGCCGCGGTCCATGGCTTCCTTTTTGATCCGTGAATGAAGGCCGAGGGCGGGATCGAACGGGGCCTTGGTTTCCTTGTCCGCGACAAGCTCGATGCCCCGGAACAGGCCCCTTCCCCGAATGTCGCCGACGAAGGGATTCCCGGCGAACCGGCGGACAAGGGATTGGGCCAAAACGGTCCCCTGGGCCTTGACGTTGGCAAGCAGGTTTCGGTCCTTGATCGCCTTTTGGGCGGCCAAGGCGCAAGCGCACGCCGTCGGATGGCCGTTGTAGGTGTGGCCGTGTTCGAAGGCGCCGCTTCCCCGCCGGAAAGCCTCGAAGACCCGGTTTGAAACCAGCGTCGCCCCGATGGGTTGGTATCCCGCGCCCAATCCCTTGGCGAGCGTCATGATGTCGGGACTTACGCCGTCTTGCTCGCAGGCGTGCAGGGTTCCCGTCCGGCCCATGCCGCACATCACCTCGTCGAGGATAAGCAGCACGCCGTAACGGTCGCAAATTTCACGGATTCTCTTGAAATATCCGGGTGCGGCCGGGGACGCGCCGAGGGTCGCGCCGACCACCGTCTCGGCGACGAAGGCGACGACCGTTTCGGGCCCCAGTTTCAGAAGCGCCGCCTCAAGCTCGTCCGCCGCCCTTAGCCCATAGGCTTCTTCGCTTTCGCCGTCAAAGCGGTAACGGTAGGCGTGGCATGGCGCGATGTGGGTGACGTCCATGAGCAAGGGCAGGTAGGGTTCCCGGCGAAGCGCATTGCCGCCGACGGCGAGGGCGCCGAGGGTGTTGCCGTGGTAACTCTGGGTGCGCGAGATGAAACGGGTCCGTTCGGGCCGTCCGGTTTCGATGAAATACTGGCGGCTCATTTTCAGCGCCGTCTCCATGGCCTCGGAACCGCCGGAGGAAAAATAGACCCATTCGATTCCGTCCGGCGCGCCCTCGGCTAAAAATCCGGCCAGTTCTTCCGCCGCCTCGGTCGTGAAAAAACCCGTATGGGCGAAGGCGATCTCGTCCACTTGGTCCTTGATCGCCTTGCGGACGTCTTCGTCGCTGTGGCCCAGGCAGGAAACGGCGGCTCCGCCCGAAGCGTCCAGATACCGTTTGCCCTCGGCGTCGATAATGTAAACGCCGTCGCCGCGAACGGCCCTGGCCGGGTCGAGACGGGTATGGCGGTGGAAAACGTTTGTCATCATCGCCCTCCCGGCCGCTTATCGCTTGGCCGGTTTCCCATGCCAATAGGCGTCGAAGCTTTCCAATTGCTCCTCGCTGTGTTCGATGACCTTCAAGGCCTGTTTGCCGCCTCGCGCAACCATCAGCGCGATCAGGGCCTCGACGGTCGAGACAGCCGCGGCGATGGAATGAAAAAATGAAGGACTTTCGTTTTTGACGATAAGAATATGGTCGGCGTTCTTGGCCAATGGCGAAACCGGACTGTCGGTTAAAATGACGGTCGTGCCGCCCCGCTCCCTCGCATACTCCACGGCGTGGACGGTTTCATGGGTGTAGGGATCGAAACTGACGGCGAAAATAACGTCCTTGCGCCCGAAATTCCTCAACTCGTCGGCGAAGGTGCCGCCACGGCCATCGAGCAGGATCACGTCGTCGCGAAACATCCTGTAGGCGTAATGAAAGAAAAAAGTTACCGGAAACACGCTCCTCAGGCCGACGATAAAAACCCGCCTGCCTTTTTCCAAAGCCTTGGCGCAGGCCTTGAAGGTCTCCACACCGTTTTGTTCCAGGGTCGAGCGGAGATTGGCGGAATTCGCCTCGGAAAAATCGTTCAGAAGCACGGAAACATCGCACCTTGCACCCCGTTTCTGCAAGCTCCGGGCGCGGGCCAGATAGCCGTCGGGCCTTTCGCGCAGCCGTTCCTGGAAAGGTTCCCTGAAGTCCTGATACCTCTCGCAATCGAACGCGCGGGCCAAACGCACCATGGTCGAAGGATGCACCCCCGCCCTGGCGGCGAGGCTCCGCATGGAGTTCAAAGCCACATCGTCCGGTCGATCGAGAACGTAACGGGCCGCAAGCTGCAATTGGGGGCTAAGCGTAGAAAAACGATCGGCGATTTTTTCGCTGAGAGCGGCGAAATCCATGAAGGGAAACCTCAAATGAGTCCAAGCTTACGGTCATGCAACAAAATGAAACAATAATAATAATTTTGCAACAATTGAATTTTGGTCGAGGGAAGTGGGAATTTCCAGGTTTGCCCTGTCCCCGAGATAAGGATAGGATGCGCGCCTGACCTCTCAACTGATCTCCGGACATTTCAATGGACATTAAAGATCACATCCGCAGCATCCCGGACTTTCCCAAACCGGGCATTCTGTTTTACGATATTTCCACCCTCCTTTCCCATGAGGACGCCTGGACCGTCGCCATGAGCCGCATGGCTAAATCGGTCGGCAGCCTGCAGCCCGATATCCTGGCCGGCATCGAATCGCGGGGTTTCCTCGTCGCCGCGCCCCTGGCTTTGAAGCTGGGCCTTGGTTTCGTCATGGTCCGTAAAAAAGGAAAACTTCCCGGGGCCACCATTCCTTACGAATACGACCTTGAATACGGAACCGACACCATCGAGATTCAGCATGACGCCATCGAGCCCGGCCAAAAGGTCGTGATCCTCGACGACTTGCTGGCGACGGGCGGAACCATGAACGCCGCGATTAATCTGTTCAACGACGTCGGGGCAAACGTGGTCGGCGCGGCCTGCATCATAGAACTGGCGTTTCTCGGCGGCCGGGCCAAGCTCGACGTGCCGTTCAACGCCCTGGTTTCCTACGACGAATAAAAAAATCTCATCCTGTGACGCCGATCACGGACTCCGTGTGGCGATCCTGTCATTTTCCCCCCGCTTACCCGGCGGCGAAACGCCGCCCGGCACAGGAGGAAAGACGATGAACAATAAATGCGAGAACGCCTGCCCGAAATGTTCTTTTTTCGTTGGGGTGCAATGCTACCACCCCCGGAATCCAGACCCCAAGACCTGTAAACGCCACCATCTCGCCCCGAAGACAATCGCCGAAAGGGAACCCCGCCTTAGAATCCCCTCTTCGGGCCAAGTGTTCAATTTTTCTTACGTTTAGGCTCCTCCCAAGGCGCATCGAACAATTTTTTTCATGACCGTCGGCAGGGCGTATCGGTCGAATTGGCCGGGCGAACACCATAGGCCGCCCGACTCCGTTTTTTCCACCCGCCCGGCGAGCAGGCTAAGGCGTAAATGGAAATGGGTGAAGGTATGGCGCACTTCTCCGGGCAACGCCGTCCATTGGGCGGGGATTGGCCCGTGGCCTATCGCTTCTCCCAAGGTCCACGGATCGGCGCGCCAGGCCGTCGAGGGCACCTCCATCATGCCGCCCAAAAGGCCTTTTTCGGGCCGTTTCCTGATCAGCACGGAACCGTCCCCGGCGGTGGCCCAGAAGGCGACGCCATACCGGGTCGGTTTTTTCGGCTTTTTCGTTTTGACCGGATAGGCTTCGGGTTTCCCCCGGCCGCAAGCGGCGCATTTTTCCCGCCACGGACAGGGTTCGCAACGGGGCCCGCGGGGAACGCAGACGGTCGCGCCCAGGTCCATGAGGGCTTCGGCGAAATCGCCGGGGCGGGCGGACGGGACCAACGGTTCGGCCAGCCGAACGATCTTCTTGCGCAACCCCGGCATCGGTTCGCCGAGGGCGTAAAGGCGGGAGAGGACCCGGACCACATTGCCGTCCACCGCCGCTTCCCTTCGCCCGAACGCAATCGCCGCTATGGCCGAGGCCGTATAATCGCCGATGCCCGGCAGGGCGCGGAGCCCGGCCTTGGCATGGGGGAACCGTCCCCCATGGTCCTTGACCAGCGCCCTGGAACAGGCCGCGAGATTCCGCGCCCGGGCATAGTAGCCTAGACCCTGCCAGGCGTGGAGAACGTCGTCGAGTTCGGCGGCGGCTAAATTTTCGAGGCGGGGCCACCGGGTGAGGAAATCGCGGTAATAGGACGCGACGGTGGCGACGGTGGTTTGCTGCAACATGACTTCGCTCAACCAGATTCCGTAAGGATCGGGTTTTTCTCCGGGTACGGTTCTCCAGGGCAGGTCGCGGCGGTTGGCGTCGTACCAAACGAGAAGAAGGGCCGTCAGGCCGGGTTGTGCGGAAGCATCCATCCCCCTATTCTAGGCAGGAACACGGAAACGATAAAGGCGAAGCCAACTGGGCCGAACGGCCCCGCGAGTTAATACGAGCGAGCCAAGGGGCCGAACGCCCGCGACTGCGGGCCGCCGCCACTGCGGCGAAAGCCAAGGGGCCGAACGGCCCCGCCCGGCGCCTGAGGGACGACAAACACTAATTCGCCCCGCCCGGCGCTTGAGGGACGACAAACAATGAAAAGGCCCAAAGCCGGGAAAGTCTACAAACGGGGCCGGGGCCCGAAGGCGCTGGCGGCCACGGTCGCCCGGTTGACCAAACCCATCTTCGGCAAGCGGGGCCTCGCCGGCGGCGCCGTCGTCAACGACTGGCCGCTTATCGTCGGCGAACAACTGGCGGCCCACAGCGCGCCTGAAAAAATCAAGTACCCACCGAACGTCCGGAAGGCGGGAACCCTTCATTTAAGGGTGGACAGCGGAGGCATGGCCACGGAACTCCAGCACATGGAACCGGTGCTTATCGACCGTATCAACGCTTTTTTCGGCTATAACGCCGTGGCCGGGCTGAAAATAATCCAGGCCCCATTGCCGCCGCGCCAGGAATATAAGCGAGTGGAACCGCGCCCCTTGAGCGCCGCCCAGGAAAAAAACCTGGGCGAAAAGCTGCAATCGGTCGACGATCCCGACCTGCGCGCGGCCCTTGACGCCCTGGGCAGAAAGGTCCTCGGCAAGACCAGGTATAGATAGCCGCTGGGGCGTATTCGCAATCGTCACTTGCCGAGTCGTTTTCGTGATTCTATATTCATCTACATCTTGTGGGTTCGGGGAGGAAATGCCTGGTTTTATACTAGGTATAGCGTTTTCACTGATGGGGGCGAACCAGGTGTTGCGGTTCAATAAGCTGCGGCTTTCCGGATTTAAGTCGTTTGTCGATTCATCGGAGCTTTTGATCGAAACCGGTTTGACCGGCGTCGTCGGCCCCAACGGTTGCGGCAAATCCAATCTGGTCGAGGCGCTCCGTTGGGTCATGGGGGAGACCTCGGCCAAACAGATGCGCGGCGGAGAAATGGACGACGTCATCTTCGGCGGCACGTCCGGACGCCCGGCGCGCAACATCGCCGAAATCCTTCTCCACCTCGACAACTCGGAACGCACCGCGCCGGCCCAATTCAACGACTCCGAAGAGTTGGAGGTCAGCCGCCGGATCGAACGCGAGAAGGGATCCACCTACCGGGTCAACGGCAAGGAAGTCCGGGCCAAGGACGTCCAGCTTCTTTTCGCCGATTCGGCGACCGGGGCGCGCTCCACGGCGCTCGTCAGCCAGGGACGAATAGGGGCGGTTATCGCCGCCAAGCCCGCGGCGCGCCGTTCGCTTCTGGAAGAAGCGGCCGGGATCACGGGCCTGCATTCCCGCCGCCATGAAACCGAGCTTCGCCTTCGCGGGGCCGAAACAAACTTAGAACGGCTCGAAGACATTCTCGGCACCCTGGACGCGCAGCTGGCCAGCCTGAAGAAACAGGCCCGCCAAGCGAACCGTTACCGCAATCTTTCCGACCACATCCGCCGGGCCGAAGCGGCCCTTTATTATCTGCGGTGGACCGCCGCCGTAACCGAACGCGAAGATAACCGGGAACGTCTGCTCGCCGCCGAACGCCGTGTGGCCGAACTGACCGGCAAGACCGGCGCGGCGTCGGCCAAACAAGCCGAATGCGCCGCCGTCCTGCCCGATTTGCGCCAAAAAGAGGCCGAGGCCGCGGCGGAACTGCAACGCCTCGTCCTGGCGCGAGAGGCGCTCGATGACGAAGAACGCCGCATCGGCGCCGCCATCGAAGACGGCAAAACCCGGCTCGCCCAGATCACGGCCGACATCGGGCGCGAACGGGTCATGGCGTCGGACGCGGCGGATGCGGCGAAACGCCTCGAAAAAGAACGCGCCGAGACCCTGTCGGCCACCGAAGGCGAGGACGAGGCCCTGAGCCTTGCCAAAGAGACCTTGGCCACGGCCAACCGGGCCGTGCAAGCCCTGGAAGGAGAGCTTTCCCAGCTGACCGAACGGGTCGCCGCCAACGAGGCCCGCCGCGATAGCCTTTCGAGGAAGCTGGCGGAACTTGGCGGCCGCAAGGAACGGCTTTCGGCCCGCGCCGCCGAGATCGCCGAACAACGCGCCCGGCTCGAAACCGAACGAGACGACGCCAGGGACCTGATCGAAGCCGAAGAAATCGTCTCTCAACGCCGGGACGCCTTGGAACGGTCCAGGGGCCGGGCGGCCGAAGCCGAAGCGGCCCGGCAAAAGGCCGGGGAAGCGGCGTCCCGGGTGGTCACTCTTCAGCACGACGCCGAAGCGGCCATGACAAGGCTGGCGGCCGAAGAACGCGCCTTGGCCGAAATTCTGGAAACCAACGATCAGGATACATGGCCGCCGCTGATCGACGCGGTCACCGTGACGCCGGGCTTCGAGGCGGCGCTCGGCATCGCGCTTGGCGAGGATCTTTCCGCGCCGACCGATGAATCCGCGCCCGTGCGCTGGCAAACCCTTTCTCCTTTCGACGCGGCCGACGACCTGCCCGGGGGGGCCGAGCCTTTGGCGCTGTTCGTCAAGGGACCGGCGGCGCTGACGCGCCGACTGACCCAGATCGGCGTCGTCGCCAACGAAGACATCGGCGAGCGGCTGGCCCCGTCCCTGCGCCAGGGCCAGCGCCTGGTCAGCCGCGACGGGGCTTTCTGGCGATGGGACGGATACATGATTTCAAAAGGCGCGCAAACGGCGGCCACGGCCCGCCTCGAGCA
>VAPH01079576.1_pt1 | contig 10073 bp, 10 predicted proteins | sample 3393861 | NCBI WGS metagenome assembly VAPH01 (sample SAMN08290439, study PRJNA428436) | hydrothermal vent metagenome | isolation source: Deep-sea hydrothermal vent chimney | place: Atlantic Ocean: South-mid Altantic Ridge | reverse complement strand
TAGACTAACACCAAGAATTGCTAATCGGCTTTTAAAGCGCGCCCGTGACTACGCAGATGTAAATGGCGACGGAATTGTTGACCACAAAGCTAGTATTTCTGCGCTAGAACTACTGGAAATAGATACAGTTGGCTTGGATCACGGCGACAGGCGAATGCTAGAGGCAATTATCGAGAACTATAACGGTGGGCCTGTCGGTGTAGATACTGTAGCGGCATTAATTGCAGATGAACGCTCAACAATAGAAGATTTCTACGAACCTTATTTGATGCAGATTGGTTTTATTGAAAGAACCCCCAGGGGGAGAAAAGTAACTCCAAAAGCGTACAAACACTTAGGTAGGAGCAAGGATAAAGATTCTAAGCAAAACAAATTGTTGTAGGTCACACTAAAGAAGGGATTAAGAAACAACTAAAATGAAACCCATAAAGCAAGCAGACATGAAACTTTTCGAACACGACGACAATGAAACAATAATCGGCGAGGCTCGCCGACACTTCGTTGGGGTGGTCTTTATACTCTCAAGCGCAGCGATTTTATTGTTGTTGCTAGCGGGTATGTTGGTCGTATTTCAGAGCAATGAAGATTCGCTCTCTAAGGCAATTGGAATAGATATTCAGTTTAATTTAACAGGAATCTTGGGACTACTTTTTGCGGGCGTAATGCTAATAATTCTGATTGGTGCAGTGATGGCAATTTACGTGTACACGCATAACTATCTAGTTTTAACAGATCAAAAATTGGTTGTTGTTCATAGTTATAGTGTGATCAACAGGAAGGTTTCCCAACTTAGTATCGGCGACATACAGGATATCTCGGTAGACCAAAACACTCTTTTGTCGAGGTTATTTAAATATGGAACGATTCTCATAGAAACATCGGGTGAGCAAACAAATCTACACATGGCTTTTATTAGCTCACCCTTTGATGTAAGCAAGGCAGTTGTTGAATCTCATGAAAACAATATGAAGCAATACGGCAATTAGAACGGGTTAGTTCTGGTGTCATCGATATTTTCTGTGACATTCACATTTCGTTCATCAAGCGCATCGATTCTGTCGATCGCCGCGGTGTCGAACTCCACCTTCTCGATCTCAAGTAGCCCGGAATTATAGCTGTCCTGATCGATATCAGGGCTAGTTAAGCTGTCGATTCTCAGAATGGTAACACTAAAGAATATTAGAATAATGGTGCCACCAATAAGGTAACGATACTTATTAGTGAACCCGGGTATTTTTCTTAAGGAGGATGTTAGTTGGGAGTTTATTTTCTCAATCATTACTAATTCTCCACGTACGCGTTAATACCAATAGTCACAGAAAGCGGGTTGGCCGGGTCGTATTCTCCGTCAAGCTCTAGTATGGCCATGTTTATTGAAGATACCTGCATTTTTCTTTGATTACGTTCCGCCAGTTTTAGCCAGTTAATAGTTTGGCTGTACGTCGCCTCGAAACTTACCTGGACAGGGAATACCAAAATACCCTTAGCGCCTGCCAGAGGCTCTGTTTGTGATTTTTCAGAAGGTTTATCGTCGGTACCCAGGAAAACGAAACTTTTGATTCCCACGCCAACTTCATTGCCGATGGTATTTATCAACAAGATGGCTTCAGATTGGTTTTTAGTGTTCGGCAAAATCTTATCTGCCTTAACATCAACGTAGCTGTAAGTCTCTAGGTTTTCGATGGTTTTTTGGGTGTTAATTAACTCTGTGCTTAGTAGCTCGTCTTCGGCTTTTAACACACCAATAATCGAAGATTGCTCCTCAAGATAACCGTCTACCAGGTAGACGCCCACAGCAGTCATTCCCAGAGTTGCTATCAAAACAACTAACATGACATAAAAAAGTTTTTTAGGCGTCATTGTTGACTCCTGAGTTGTTCTTGATCGAATGACACAACGACAGTTGTAGTCCATTTGAACGAGCCGGTTGGAGTTTCGTTTTCAGAGAGCTGTTGTATGTCAGCACCAGTGAAAAGATTCGAGTTTGCCAAATTCTGCTGTAGTTGAGTCGCGGTCGTTTCGCTTACTAAGAAGACTTCCAGTATCAAGTTTTCCTCGAGATCTTCTGTCGTTAAAGTTATGTTTCTAACACCAGAGCCCGGAGGTAACAACTGAGCTATTTCTTGAAGTAATGCTGAGTATTTAACCTCTTTTTGCAGCAGTACGTCTACAGTGTCGATCTTCTCGGACAAAACTTTTGCATTTGCGATGCTGTCAGCGTATTGCTCGAGCTGCACCTGTTTGGTCGTAATTGAAGCTTCTAGCTTTGACTCGTCAGATCTTACTATTTGAACACCGAATGCTATAACAGCTGAAAGTGCTAAACCAGAAATTAATACCAAGAAGATGTATTGAACCACGCGTACGTTGTAGGCACCAAAACGTATAGACTCCTTTAACTTTGGAGGCATGAGGTTAATCATTTTTAACCTCCTTTGGGTCGGCAAGTGCTAGGCCAGCCGCTGTAGTGTATAGAGTGGTTTCAAGCTTGTGGGGTGGCTGTAAATTCCCAAAAGCAAGATTTTGCCAAGGGTCAACAAGCCTGGTTGGTAGGCGAACTTTGTCAGTCAAATAAGCGCTAAGTCCAGGTAAGTTTGCGCCGCCACCCAAGATTATTATTTGCTCGATTTTTCTTTGAGTCGAGGCGCGGTCTTCATAGAAACGAGTCATTTTTTTCACCTCACTTAGGAGTTTTTTTAGCAGCGGATTAAGAGAGGCTAGCACTTCGTCTTGCTTCTTACCGGCGTTAAGACCATAACGAGTTTTGATTGTGTATGCCTGGCGTTTGGTGACGCCCATATCCTTGGCTATAAGGTTGGTTATTGTTTCGCCACCACCCTCAACAGTGCCAGTGACCCTGACGGTTTTGTCGAAAACAGACAAATCAGATGAAACCGAGCCAAAATCGATTATTAGCGTCGGGATACCCGTATTATCGGCATGAGCCACTGCTCTTGATACAGAATTGATGCTGGTTTCTAACAATGCCAGCTCAAGACCTAGCATGTTAAAAAGTTTACTATATGATTCTACAAGCGCTTTTGGTGCCGCAACAATCAATACTTCAGTTGATTTATCTTTGCCCATGTGAGCAATTTCGTAGTCGATATACAGGTCTTCAATGGGCATAGGAATATACTGGCCGGCTTCAAGTAAAATGGCTTGCTTTAAGTCCTCACCATCCATTTTGGGCAGTGTTAGGATTCTGCTATAGGTCGAAGCGACCGGTAGAGAAGCAGCCACACGTCTTGCCTCCAGCGACCCTACCAGATGTTTGGTAATGAGCGTGTAGACTTGTTTCGCTACCTCTTCGGGGTTGACGATTATTCCATTTTTGACAGCTTTCGGGTCAAATTCTATGTGTCCGTAGCCGATGACGGTGTCTTTTTTTACGGTTGACTCAATTTGCATAACTTTAATGCTGTTATGCCCTAAGTCAAATCCAAAAACCGGTTTTTCTCTATAAAACAGAGGTGTATTCATGTTTATTATGCTTAAGCTTTACTAGTAGAGTATATAAAAGTATTCGTCTGATTACTAGAGTTTTGAGTGGCCGACCGAGAATAACTAGTCATTGTGTCTTAGATGTTTAGCTCGGTCTGAATAATTTCGTCGATAATATCTAAAACATCCTGAGGGTCTGTTTGCAGTAACGTTGTATTGATGAATCGCCTAGGGATAATACCTTCACCTTCGGGGTCACCTGGATTCGCATCGACCACCCCAGACCAACTACCACCAGGTGATGCAATTGCGGCTGAGGTTTCTACCGTTTCCCTGATTGACGTTTGATTGATATTCAATACTGTGAATTGGGCGGTCAGATTGGGGTAGCCATCGTCCGCGAAGACTGACCCATCTTTTAGGGCGTTGAATTCGCCGTGTTGGTCTAGAGTTGTAAATGCTCCGTTATTTGTAGTATCGAAACTTGATCCAGAGTATTCCTTTAGCGCCGAGCAACAACCTGAGAAGTCCATGCCGTAGGCATCCGTAAACAGTACGTACTGGACGTTGGTGGCGCCTGATAGGTCTAGTGAGCTTCCAGGCCCATACACATCTTCAGTTCTCATCCTTGCCAGTGAGGCAGCTAGATGATCTTGGAAATCGTCGACTGCGGTCGTACCGTTTCCATAGCGCCTGTCCCAGGTCACTGCAGTTGCTGGATCGCTTGTAAATGGAACAGTTACATCGTATTTGTGCTCTTGGCTATAGGTGTTAGTGCCGTACTGCATGACAGCGACTTCAGCTGTTGAGATATTACTGAGAATATACTGAATAGCAGTATCAATGGTTGTTTTGCTGTCGTTCCATTCACTAATACTCATTGAGCCAGAATTATCAACAATGAAGATAAAACGCACCGCAGCGTTGCTGCCAGCTAGTCTAGTGAGGTCACCAATAATCTCTCTTTGAGAGATGGGGGTTGTTTGGTTACTAAAATAAACGCGGCCGATTGCTCTGACTTTTTGTTGAGTGTTCACGGCATTGGTGTATGAAATTTGTTCTACTTCGTATGTAACCCGATAAGAATTAGTTGTGAAGAAATCAGTTTCGGCAGTTCCCGAATAGTTAATGTCTATCTCATACTGTTCTTTTGCATATTCCATCGCAGAAGTGCTTGCTAATTGAGCTTGTTCAATGAATTGTTGTCTTTTGATATTCTGAAATGACTGCAGACTCATCTGTAGTACGACAGCACTAAAGATTCCCATGATGGCCATGAAAGCAAGCACAACAGGCAATATAAACCCTGTTTCTTGACCTGAAGGGCTTTTGTTCTCTGAAGTTGCGTCAAACATCTCCATTAGTTAATCTTTCTGATTGTGTGGTTAACGTCTACTTCTATATTACGGCCGAAAACTCTGTCGCCGAGAACCAGTGACACTTCAATTTTTTCAGCCGCAGACGGAAATGGAGTTTCGACGTTGTCTAACATGAAATATTTAATAGAAAAATCCAACACATTTTCACTCAACAACGAATCTTTTTTTGCGCAGCCACCAGAACCAACGTTTGCAACAGGACAAGTTGTTACTTTTGCGTTGGGCAAGCAACTCCCAGTTTCGGGGGTGCAAGGGTTGCCAGTGTTACGGTCCACGCTGCAGGTGTCGTACGTGGGAGTGACAACTCGTTTATACAAATCCTTATATAAGCTATCGGGGTTATCTTGAGTGAAGTAGACGATGTTGTTAATGGCGACTGGGTTGTCGGTTACTAGCGAAGATTCACAAGCGCTGAGTTGTTGGCGAATGACGTTGCGGTTATTGTCGGCGCGAGCTGCATCTAATGCCACCTCGGCAATTATTAACGTATCGGGGTTGGTGTTATACGTCCAACCACCGGTGGGTGCAAAATTGTCCGTGAGATTTGTAGAAAGATTATGACCGTATTCTATGGTGAAAAGAAGTTCATCCTGAAGCGTAGTCAGTAGAGCTTGGCCATTTGCGCGAAGATTTGCACGGCTTGATTCAGCTAAAATAGAGCCGTATTGTGTAAAAAGTATACTGGTTAGCGACACAATTATTATTGTAGCTATCGTAATACTTACAATTAGCTCGATTAATGTTATGCCGCTTTGGTTGTTAGGGAATTTATTTTGCTGCATTGGTTCCATTCTATCCTCCGAGCCCGTACTTACGGATATACGAAGTGTATTCTATTTCTCTTCGTTCGCCGAATGAGTCGTAAGATATAATCGTTTTAACTTTTAGCAACGATGGGTTGTCGGCGTCACCGTCACCATTATTGTCAACGTAAGCACCTCCGTTATTTACCGTCACTGTTTCGGACCACTCAATAACTAGCACCGGTGCACTAGCCTTAGCTGCTATTCTTTTGCCGTTTCCAGATACGTACTGGATGGCTATGCCCATACTATTACCGTTAGCCCAACCAGCACGATTTAAAATTTCCTGGACTATACCTGTAACAGTCACTCTTTCATTTGCAGTTGCTAATCCCGATGTCCAGCTTGATGGATTCCAGGTTGAGGTTGCACTAGTTCCGTTTGTGCCAGAGACTGCATTATCCACTGCATAATTACCAGCCCAACCAACTGCGTCGTTAGTGTCGACGCCAGTAGCTATGAGCTGGACAGCAGCTGAGTCGGTGTTGCTTGCGGTGAATTGCACGTATGCATTTGTGATGGCAGTTCCTTGATTAACATCAATGCCCTTAAAGCGAAGTCCAATTGATTGATGGCCGCTGGTTCCATTCTCTGACATAGTCAAATCAGTGCTTGAAAAATTTAATTCACCAGGATTACTCGAGGCATCAGAACCAGCTTGCTCTACGACGTCACCTGAACCAGCTGAATATGCTTCAAATTCTGACAAGGCAAGCCAGGTGCTGTTGGTGCCAGTAATATTGAACATTCGCCAGTAGCGGTAAGACCCGCTTACCGAATAGTCCTCAGGGTAATTACCGACAGAAGACCCTACGGCGCTGTTGGTTGATAATCCGCTAGCAACAGTAGTCCAACTGGTGCCGTTATTACTTCCCTCGATTCTGAAGTTCTGCGACACATACGGCGAGGCGTACCAATTAATTCTAATAGTGCTCACATTCGTAGAAGCTCCAAGGTCAATTGCCGGAAGCGGTTGATTAGAGCTGCCAGGCTCGTAATTGTTATACACCAGGTTGTAATAAGAATTGTCTATTAACCTGTAGTCTCTTCGACAACAGTTAGTAGGGTCCAAAGTGCCTGACGCTGAAATTTCCGACCCAGCACTAACTGACGTGTCTGCCGCTGAAGATTTAGAATAATCGGTGGTCGTTGTAGAACTGTTGGAGTTTACGATGCTAGCAGGTTCAACATAGACCTTGGCCTCAGCGTTCTTTAGCGAAGACAGCGAGGTGTCATTAGAAAAGTCTTCAACTTCATATTGACTGCCGACTAATCCAATAGGTACGTTATCGTAGGTCGTATTTATGTAGTCTTGAAGTTTCTTGAAGGCTTGTTCACCGGCTAATGAGTTTAAATTAGTTTTAGCATTAGTTGTTGCCGCTGTAGTGAAGACCAGACCAGCTACGAGCAGGAGAACAGAAAGTAATGTTAACGAAACGAGCAATTCAACAATTGTAAATCCATCTTCTGCTTGCTTCATTGTGCTCATGCTAAGCAGATTATATCTGCTACCGACTTATTTATCTAGAACTAGTTGTAAGGTAAACGAAAAACACCCCGCCAGCTGGCGGGGTGTTTAACTAAGGTCAGTCTGAATTAGTTAAGACTGTTCTTTAGGTGTTGTGTACCGTCAGACTCTTTAACAACTCCTAGTGTGTAATCTACACATTGCGTAGCAACTGCAGCATTGTCACAGCCAACAGGGTTGTTAGCCTGGTAGTAGTAACTATTGTCTGTTGAGTTAACTGCTGGTACTACTCCGTTCTGAAGACCATTGTTATTGGGGTCGTTTAATGCCTCAGCATCAAGCCCAGGGAAGTTTGTTGCAACAGCAGCTACCGCATATGTTGGGTAGAAGCCGTTGTCGTTAAAGTAAACCTCATACTGTGTGTGAAGTGCGTTGATATCTGTTGTTCGTTCTGTGTCGCGAGCCCTAGCTTGCACACCTTGGAAAGTGTTAAGAACTAGTGCTGCCAAAATACCGATAACAACGATGACGATCAACAGCTCGACTATCGTGAAACCTGATTCTTGTTTTTTAATGTTTTTGAACATATAGTGCCCATCTCCTATATTAGTTTGTTACAGACGCCTCTACTTAATATAGAGTATCTAACGACTATTATAAGCATGAGCGTAAACGTGTCAATAACTTCTGCTACCAATGAGAGCTAGATGTTTTGAGTCAGTTCACTGATTGGGCCAATAACACTAGCAGCAATTAGTCCTACCAAAGCACCCATAATCAGTATCATTACCGGCTCAATTATTGCCGTCAAAGAATCAATAACAGTATCGACCTCTTCCTCGTAGAAGTCAGCCACCTTAATGAGGATAGTGTCTGTTTGGCCGGTTTCCTCACCTATAGCTAGCATCTGGGAGACTATAGGTGGAAACAGCTTGCTATTTGCAAGTGGCTCAGACAGTTGCTTGCCGTTCACAACTTCTTTAGCAGCGTCTTTTAGTTCCTTTTCAATGACTTTGTTGCCAATCGCGGCGGCGGTAACATTAATCGATTCTACCACCGGCACGCCCGAAGACATTAGCGACGCAAATATTCGCGCAAACCGTGCAATTGCTACTTTGGATATTACATCTTTGATAATCGGGATTTTTAGAATAATCTGATGGAATTGAAAGCGACCTTTTTCGGTTTTGACCCAGCGCTTGAAGGCAACTATTGTGGCGCCAATTACTCCTATTAGAACCCACCAATAAGAAACCATGAAATCGCTAAACCAAAGCATTCCGCGGGTATATATCGGTAGTTGAGTGTCTTCGCCTGCTAGGTCTTTGATCATGTTTCCAATTCCAGGTAGTACAAAAAGTGTCAACACGAAAAAGGCAAGTATCATGATGACCATAAGTACTGCTGGGTAGCTCATGGCGCTTTTTAGTTTTTTTCTTATGGCGGAGTCTTTTTCTTGCTGTGTCGCGAGTTTATTTAAGATTTCATCCAAGATACCACCAGCTTCACCAGCACGCACCATGTTTACGTAGATGGACGAGAAAACCTTGGGGAATTTAGCCAATGAATCACCCAGGGAAATGCCACCTTCAACTTCCTTGGAGACCGACTGCAATATAGTTTTAAAATAGTCGTTGTCGGTTTGTTGTTGCAAGGTGGCCAGAGCGCGGACTAGCGGTACGCCTGCGTTAATCATAGTCGAAAGCTGGCGGGTGAATATGACCATGTCTTTAGTCTTAACCTTGTCGCTAAAACCAGGAATTTTTATATTATTCGGGTCAAAACCGGTCTTTTGTTGCTTGATCAGTAGTGGACGATAACCCTGCTTAGTCAATTTCTCAGAAGCAGACGTCTTGTCGTCAGCTTCAACGGTGCCATTCACGGCCTTACCTTGTTTGTTTACTGCTTTATAGGTAAAAGTTGCCATCTGTCCTTCTATTCCCTGGTTACTCTTAGGATTTCTTCAATCGTAGTCATGCCGGCCATGGCTTTTATTAGTCCGTCAAGCTGCATGGTTAGCATGCCGTCCTTTACAGCCTGGTTTTGAATATCGTCGCTAGTAGAGTTTGCAACGATTTGTTTTTGTATGTCTTCGTTGTTATCCAGAACCTCGTAGATACCCATCCGACCTTTGTATTCTAGTTCAGTTTCATCTTTGCCGGCTTTTTTTATACGCCAGAAAGTAGGCTCTTTGGTTGTGTCTAACCCAAGTTCTTTTTCGGCTTGATTTACGAGTTTATGAACTGCAGCCCAGCCAGCCTTTCCAGAGATACCAAACACCGACTCCATTTCCTTGAACTCTGCTTCAGAAGGTTTAAATTTCTCAGCACGCGCCTTGTTCAGCCTTCTAACTAGTCGCTGACCAACAACCACTCGCACGGTTGAAGCAATCAAAAACGGTTCGATACCCATGTCCAGAAGCCTTGGCAGGCAAGTGGCAGCGTTGTTGGTGTGCAGGGTAGAAAAAACCAAGTGACCAGTCAAAGAAGCTTGAACTGCTAGGCCAGCGGTTTCGCCGTCACGAATCTCACCAACCATAATAATGTTTGGGTCTTGTCGCAGCAGTGCTCGGAGTCCGTTGATGAAGGTCATACCAGCCTTTACGTTGACCTGTGTTTGGTTCACGCCCTGGAGTCGGTATTCAACTGGATCTTCAACCGTAGAAATATTTACTTCTGGTCCGTTTAGCATATTCAAAACACTGTGGAGTGTAGTCGATTTGCCAGAGCCAGTTGGCCCAGTCACTAGCATCATGCCGTGTGGTTGCAAGATTGCGCTATTGATGCGCTTTAGTGCTACACCCCAAAAACCTAATTGTTCTAGAGTTAGCGGGTCACTTGATTCGTCCAAAACACGCATGACGACTTTCTCACCGTCGACGGTAGGCAGAGTAGAGACACGAAAGGCAAAAACGCGACCGTTTAGATTAATTTTAAATCTGCCGTCTTGTGGAGCGCGACGTTCATCAATTTTTAGACT
>VAPH01045773.1_pt1 | contig 10083 bp, 8 predicted proteins | sample 3393861 | NCBI WGS metagenome assembly VAPH01 (sample SAMN08290439, study PRJNA428436) | hydrothermal vent metagenome | isolation source: Deep-sea hydrothermal vent chimney | place: Atlantic Ocean: South-mid Altantic Ridge | reverse complement strand
TTTGAAGAGGTTTTCGGCCTTAAATCCCTTGCAATTGCCGTATATCCCATGTACAGGGGGCTGGCGAGGCTTATAGGTATGGAAACACCCCCTGTCAATGGTGACATAAAAGAAGAGATAGAATTTATGAAGGATAATCTTGAGGATTATGACTTCTTTTTCGTCCATGTAAAGAAGATGGATTCATATGGGGAGGATGGAGATTTCGAGGGAAAGGCAAGGAAGCTTGAGGAGTTTGATGCCTTTCTTCCCGGCATACTTGAGCTGAACCCTGATGTCCTGATTATCACAGGAGACCATTCAACCCCTGCTGTAATGAAGTCACACAGCTGGCACCCTGTGCCCGTAGTTTTAAATTCTCCCTATGTCTATGGCGGACTGAGCCGGGCATTTACCGAGAGGGAATGCCTCAGAGGAGAGCTTGGAATATTCCCTGCCATCCATATCCTCCCCCTTGCACTTGCCAATTCCGGCAGACTCAAAAAGTTCGGTGCATAAGTAATGAGTTCTTCAATAGACAATAAACAATCGTCAATAGTCAATAGTCAATCATTCATCGACACCCACTGTCATCTTGAGATGGCTGATTTCGATCCTGACAGGGATGAGGTTATAGCAAGGGCCGGGGATGCTGAAATAGCGGCAATTATTACCATAGGCTCCGACCTTAAGGGCTCGGAAGGAGCAGTGAGGATTGCCGGGGAATACGACTTTATATATGCAGCAGTCGGGATCCATCCCCATGATGCAAAGGACTATACCTCCGATACAGCAGAGAAGTTAAGGCAATGGTCAGGAGAGAAGAAGGTTGTTGCAATTGGTGAGACCGGGCTTGATTACCACTACGACCACTCACCACGGGATGTGCAGCGGGAGGTCTTTGAGAAACAGCTTGGCCTTGCCCTGGAACTCGACCTTCCTGTGATTGTCCATTCCAGGGAGGCAAAGGCTGATACGTTGAAGATTCTCTCTGAGTCAGACATTAACCGTGGTGTCATGCACTGTTTCTCCGGGGATATGGATATGGCGGAGAGGGTGATGGCAATGGGTCTGTATATCTCCTTTGCCGGTACTGTAACGTTTAAAAATGCTAAAAGACTTCAGGAGATAGCGGCGGTTATACCTGATGAGTACCTGCTTATTGAGACTGATGCCCCCTATCTCTCACCGGTTCCGCTGAGGGGCAAAAGAAACGAGCCTTCCTTCCTGTTGCATACGGCCCGGAAACTTGCCGAGCTCAGGGAGTTGGATGTTGGGGATATTGCAAGGATAACCACCCTGAATGCAGTGAGACTCTTCGGGATAGGAGGAGGGGCTCCTGAGGGAAAGATTGCCTACAGGATAAGGGACTCCCTTTATCTTAATATCACCAACCGCTGCACGAATGCGTGCACCTTCTGTATTAAATTTCATTCCGACTATGTTAAAGGACATAACCTCAGGCTTGACCATGAGCCCGGGATTGAGGAGATGAAGGAGGCAATAGGTGATCCTTCAGCATATAAAGAAGTTGTATTCTGCGGATATGGTGAACCCCTGATGCGTCTTGACCTGGTCAAGACCCTGGCTATGTGGATAAAGGACAACGGCGGCAGGGTGAGGATAAATACCAACGGGCAGGGTAATCTGATCCATGGCAGAAATATCCCGCCTGAACTTCAGGGGATTGTTGATTCCATATCCATAAGCCTTGATGCACAGGATGAGAGGACCTACAAAACCCTTTGCAGGCCCGTTTTAAAGGGTGCCTACAAAGGTGTTCTCTCTTTTATAAGGGAAGCCGTAAAATATATACCGGATGTAACTGTTACGGTTGTTGATGCGCCGGGGGTGGATGTGGAGATGTGTAAGGGAATTGCGAGGCAATTAAATGTAAGATTCAGGCTCAGGAAGTATAATCTTGTGGGTTGATTTAACCAACAAGATACAGGCCTGGACAACATTCGGGTCAAACTGTTTGCCGGCACAGGTTATGATCTCCCTGACAGTCTCGTCAATGCTCTTCTTTTTTCTGTATGGCCGGTCGGACATCATGGCATCAAAGGCATCAGCTACTGCCAGGATTCTTGCCATAAGCGGTATCTCCTCTCCGCAAAGACCGTGAATACCTGTTCCGTCGTAATGCTCATGGTGGTATCTGATACATTCGATGACCTCTTTAAAGCTGCTGAGCCCGGAGAATTCCTCGGAAAGCCTGTAAAGGAGGGATAATTCCTCGTAGGTATCACTTAATTCGGTTACCGTGGCTTTCAGGTCTTCTTTAAGCCTATTTGTTTCCAAGTTGTTCAAGGACCAACTCCAGAAGGATTCGCGGGCTGAAAGGTTTTGTTATGTAGCGGTCAACTCCGCACTTGATTCCCAGCTTTTCATCATCCTCCTGCCCCTTCGCCGTTAACATGAACACCGGTATCTTTGCAAGCTCAGGATCGGTCTTTATTGTTTTGCAGATGCTTATTCCGCTGATTTCCGGCATCATCCAGTCAAGGATGATCAGGTCAGGCATTTCCCTGCGTATTACATCGACAGCACTTTTGCTCTCTCTGAGAGTAACAACCTCAAGCCCTCCACGTCTCAACTTGTCCTCGATCATCATTAATATAAAGGGTTCATCATCAATTACCATCACTTTAGGCATCATTTAATCTCCTGTACGGCAGGTTGACAATAACGGTTGTTCCTTTAGTTAATCTGCTCTTGATATCAATGCTTCCGTGGTGTATCCGTACGATCTCTTTACACAGGGCAAGCCCGAGCCCGGTACCTTTGGTCCTTTCTCCGTGTGTCCCCCTGTAAAAGCGTTTACTCAGGTTTGCCATGTCGTTTTCGGGAATCCCCCAACCCGTGTCGGATACTTCCAGTATAACATACTCACCGGAATATCTTACTCTCAGACTGATGTAACAGCCCGGATCGGAGTATTTTACGGCATTATCAAGGAGGTTGAGAAGGAGTTGCCTCAGTTTTTCCCTGTCACCATAAAACCCTTGTATTTCAGGGTCTATTTCCGTCAACAGGGAAATGTTCTTGTTTGTGACCGTGGCATCAAGAACGCTTCTCACGGATTCAATAATTTCGGGGAAATCTATGTTACTAAAGCTTATGGCTTCCTTACCGCTTTCGATCTTTGAGATACTCAGCAGCTCCGAAACCATTTCAGAGAGTCTCATCCCCTCTTCATAAATGGTCAGAAGATATTTCCGGGCCCTTTCGCTCTCAATGTCTCCATCAATGAGCATTTCAGTTAATCCAACGATTGCCGACAGGGGAGTTCTGAACTCATGGGAGACGGAACAAATAATATCCGTCTTCATCCTGTCTGTCTCTCTTTCACTGGTGACATCCCTGAAGACCTGTACCGCCCCGCAAATTCTGTTGGCGGAATCCAGGAGAGGAAGTGAGCTTACATGAATTACCTTTCCTCTTTGCTGAACAAACGCTGCAGATGCCTTTTCTCCCTTGAGAGACTTTACTACAGGGCAGGCATTCCCTTCTGCAGGCTCATTGAAAATCTCTGTGTAGTTCCTGCCTGCAAGATTGCCGACCGGTATCCCCAATATCCTCTCTGCAGAACGGTTAGCTGATATAATCACTCCATTGGTATCTACAGTGCAGACACCTTCAGACATGGCATTCAGGATAGCTTCAGCCAGACCACGGTCAATTCTCATCTCATCGTAAAGCCTGATATTTTCAAGGGCCAGTCCGCTCATCTCACCAACCGCTTTCAACAAGCGCTCCTCTTCCATGGTAAAGAAGTGCTCCTTGAACTTAAAGAGGCAATAGACCCCGAGCACACGTTCTTTACCTTTTAGAGGGATGCAGCCGTAGCCCTTTATGCCTTTATCCTTAAATGCAGATACAGATATCCTGCTATCGGAACTCAGGTCTGAGGATGTCATTACCTCACCGGTAACAGCGACTCTTCCAGGTATATCGTCACCAAGTTTTATCCTGACAGCACTTGAAATGCATGGTTCAGTTACTCCCCGGTGGCAGGAACATTTAAGCGTACGGGTCTTCTCGTCGATAATGAATACGCACCCACCGTCCATATCAAGCGCCTCCATGAGCCTGTCAATCACGCTTGTGAAAATCTCCTCTGCCTTTATGGATTGATTTATAATAGAGGCGATGGAATTCAGGAGGATGAGTTCCCTGTTCCTCCTGTTAAGCTCATCCATGTGCTTAACACGTTCCGTTACGTCTCTCATGATCTCGAGTGCCTCAACGACCTTGCCTTCGGAATTTCTGATAGGAGAGGATATGACCTCAGCATAGCACTTGTTTCCACCCTCGTCATAATGTTCATGTATGGCCCTCCAGGTTCCACCATTGGTAAAGACCCCCTGAATGGGGCAGTCCTCACCTTCCATCCAGCAGGGCCTGGAAGAATTATGAGTGATTTCATGACATTTTTTTTCGGTAATGTTATTACCATACCTGGTGAGGGCGGCAACATTGGCCTTCAGTATCCTGTAGTCGTTATTGATAATCAGTATTGAGTCTTCAATGCTATTCATTATTGTTTCGAGGTAATCCCTTGATTCCTTAAGTTCCTTTACCAGTTTGGCCTGCTCCCTGAAGTCCTTTATAATCCCTATCTTGCCGACAACTTCACCATCCCTTATTATGGGAGCACCGGTTATAAGTACGGGTATCTGCGAACCATCTTTTGCAGTGATGTTAACCTCATATATGGAATGCTCTCCCCTGTGTCTCTTCAAGCCGAGTTCTTTCTTCATTATCATTGCATTTTCCGTGTCGAGAAAATCATAGATTGATGATCCGACCACTTGATTACGCTCATAACCGAACACCTTTGTAAAGGCCGGGTTTATATCAACTATTATATCATTTATATCGACCACCCACAGGGCATCCATCATTGCCTTCACATAGATATCCTTATTCTGTAATTCTTCCGTCTTGGCCCTGAGATTGGTTAACATTTCATTGAATATCTTTGTGACCTCTCCGAGTTCATCCGCTGAATGAACAGGGATTTCTATGTCAAGATCCCCCCCCTTTACAGCTTCAGCCCCGGCATAAAGGGCCTTGACGGGGTTAAGAAACCTCCTCGAAAAAAAGATGGAAAGTATAAACGCAAGAAAAAAAGCATAGAAGGAGATACTCAGGAGGTGCGTGAATATCTCCTGAAAGAGTTTATCCTCAATGGCACGGGCATCACTGATCTTGCCTTTCTCTATAAGAACCTCCATGTTTGTAAACATCCCTTTCAGGTCTTTATGCAAAGAAAAGGAAAGGGGCAGTAGGAGGGCAATTGAGAAGATGAGAAAGGTTACAAGGAATTTATATATGAGTTTTATTTTAAACATTATATTAGGTAAAAAAGGAGCAGTTGGGCTGTTAAAATGATAATAACCGATAATGCCACGATTATGAGAGGTTTAATCCCTTCCTCCGTAATAGATTCGAAATCAACCGACATCCCGATTGCGGCCAGTGCGGTAGCGAGGGAAAAGCGGCTGATGGGTGCAGAGATGTCGGAGAACCGGCCGAGCTTGAATATGTTTACCGCAATAGCAAGGAGAACAAAGACGGCTATGAACCAGGGGATATAGATGCGCCGGTCTTTTTCCCTCGAAAGAAAAACGGTCAGAGTTACAAGGAAGATGAGAAAAGACATTCTGAGGAGTTTATATTTAAGGGCTATTGTCACACACTCGGTTCCGTATGCTGATGCCGCTACCTTTATCTGTCCGATCATCGGCAATGTTGTGCCGGTAATAAAGGCAAATTCTTTTATCCCTATGTCAAAGTAGTTTGCAAATACAGGATAGGCTATCATCCCGAAGAGACCGTAGATCATCACAACAATCAATGATATGGAAGTCTCTTCACTGTCTGATTTTATCAGAGGAGAGACAATTGCAATTGCTGATGCCCCGCAAATTGACATGCCGGTGGCAAGGAGTATCCGAATATTTTTTCTCAACCCAAACCATTTTGCGATGAAGTAGACAAGGGTAAACATTGCAATAAAGGTGAGAAAGACCAGGGGGGTCATGGCAAGGTCAATATCTCTTATCGAGAGCTGTGCACCATAAAGGGCTATCCCTACAGGGAGGAATATCTTGATTGCAAGATCAATTCCATTATTCAGAAAGTTTCTATCCTCCAGGATGTTGGAAAATAACATCCCGAGGATTATCGAGATTGCCAGGGCATCAAAAGTGGGATGAACATAGGAGAGGATAAAGGCAATAACTGCAATAACAAGTGATATTGTCAGACCGGAAAATTTCTTTACCATTACTTTTAAACTTACCATAAAAGAGCTTTTTTTTCAAGCTGGTGACATTGTATGCCTTCATCAATTCACGGCAAACTTATAAGGCTTTGAGATTGCTTTACTTCACTCACAATGACGGAAAAGCTTTTCGTAATGTCATCGCGAGGATCGTTAGCACGGTAGTTGAGGACACAAATGAGTTATAATATTCAGATGTTAAGAGCGATAATCATTATAGGCTTTTTGGGTATATTGGCAGGTGTGTTATCGGGGGTCGTTTTCCGGAGCCTCTCCGACCTGCCAAAGATTGAGGCCCTTGAGGAATACAACCCTATGGAGGCATCAAAAGTCTATTCCTCTGCAGGTAACGTTATTGCCGAGTATTATGTTGAGAGGCGTACCTTTGTCCCGTTTTACAGAATACCGGGGTATGTGAAGAATGCATTTGTGGCGATTGAGGACGAGAGGTTTTACAGGCATCATGGTATTGATTTGATCGGTATAGCAAGGGCCCTGGTTTATGACATCAAGGCAGGCAGGATTGTTCAGGGCGGCAGTACTATAACGCAACAGCTTGCAAAACTGCTGTTTCTCAAGCCCGCAAGGAATATTTCAAGGAAGATAAAGGAGGCGGCATTATCCATACAAATTGAGAAGAGGTATACAAAGGACGAAATAATAGGACTTTACCTGAACCAGGCATACTTCGGCACCAAGGCATACGGAATTGAGGCTGCATCCCATACATATTTTAATAAATCCACGGAAAAACTGACACTTGCAGAGGCTGCCCTTTTGGCAGCCATACCCAGGGCGCCTTCATATTATTCACCATTCAAGCACCCTGAAAAGGCACTTAAGAGGCGAAACCTTGTTCTCGGAAAGATGTTAAAGCTCGGATATATAACTGAAGACGCATATAATGCAGCATTGGAAGAGCCCCTGCCCGATAAAGTCCACAGAAGACGTTACAAGGCCCCGTATTTTATTGAGTACCTGAGAGATATACTTGAACGCAGATACCCGGACAGTCTTTATACAGCGGGACTGAGGATATATTCAACCCTTGACATGCATATGCAGGAGGTTGCAGAGAAGGCCGTAACTAAAGGTGTGCAGGCACTTGACAAGAGGATTGCCCCCGGTGTGCAGGCTGCCCTGCTTGCCGTGGACCTGGAGACAGGGGAGATCAAGGCTATGGTGGGGGGGACGGATTTCTGGCAGACTCAGTTCAACAGGGCAACGCAGGCATTAAGACAACCCGGCTCTGCATTCAAGCCGTTTGTATACCTGGCAGCCCTGGAGAGGGGTTTTATCCCCGAAGACACGATCATGGATACCGAGGTGGGTTATCCAACGCCGGATAACAAGGATGTCTGGTCTCCGCGGAATTATGAAAAACAATACAATGGCGAGGTAACACTCAGGTATGCACTCTCACACAGCCTGAACTCGGCAACGGTATGTCTTGCCGATACGATAGGGATTAAGAATGTTGTCAGGACGGCAAGGGAGGTAGGGATACGCCACAAGGTCAAACCCTACCTTTCATCGGCAATCGGGGCATCAGAGGCGACACTTATGGATATGGTCTATGGCTATGCAACCCTTGCAAAGGGGTACAGGTTGAAACCACTATTTATCGACAAGGTTACCGATCGTGATGGGCTGACCCTGGAGGAGAATTACCCAGGGGCAAAAAGGGTCATTGATGAAGCAGTGGTGGATGAAATCAGGGATATGCTCCGTTCCGTTATCCTTCAGGGTACCGGAAGAATGGCCAGGGTAATCAAGCGGCCTGTTTATGGAAAGACGGGTACAACCAATGACTACACTGATGCATGGTTTGTTGGTTTTGATGACAGGGTGGCCGTAGGAGTATGGGTTGGAAGGGATGACCATACCCCTATCGGCAACAAGGAGACAGGGGCAAGGGCAGCACTTCCGATATGGATAGATTTTATGAAAAACTACCGCTGAATCATGGTTTGTCGGAAACTTCTTGACGGATACGGAGGTTTAAAATCTCTCATATAATTATTGATGGATACAATCTCATCGGAACACAACACAGGGACCTTGAGTCTCGGAGAAAGGGTCTTCTCAGGAGACTGATTGGATACAGGGAACTCACAGGGCATGAGATAACCCTGGTCTTTGATGGACATGGTGGCGTTTCATCTAATGAAACGGTAAAGGTTGATGGTGGTGTCAGGATAATATTTTCGAGGATCGCAAAGAAGGCGGATGATGTGATAAAGGAGATGCTTGTCCGGGAGAAGAAGTACTTTATCGTGGTCAGCTCCGACAGGGAGGTGGCTGACTTTGCCTGGGCTCAGGGGTCCGTGCCGGTTGGTTCCGCTGATTTCCTCGGAAAGCTCAATGGAGCCTTAAGAGAGGAAGAGATTGCAGGTGATGAGGCTATGATGGATGAATTAACAGAGAAGATGCTTGGTGATGAAGAGGAAGAAGATGAGTGGTCAGTCAGGAAGGGCTCTTCACACAGACTCTCAAAACGTCGGAAGGCCGTAACGAGGGCCTTGACCAAGTTATAATGGGACTGAATTCCGGCAGGGTGAGACCTGCAGACGCTGTTACTGTAATCTTTGTCTCGTTGTTTGCCTTGTTAACCCTGATTTATTATGGCTCTATTGCCTCTGCCGATAAACTGCTTGTTACCTATATCTCGTTGCTGTTCCTTCAATTGATCCTTATCAGGTATTCTCCTGAACAGGGGTTTTTAAAGTTCTTTCATGACATTGTTTTTCCTGTGATGGCCGTATTCCTTGTATTTAACAGTATGACGGAGCTTGTTCCGGGCGTAAACCCCGTAGATATTGATTTCAGGCTCATACGGGCCGACTACTGGTTGTTGGGAGGCTACCCTACGGTCTGGCTTGAAAGGGTGGTGAACCCCTATCTTACAGAGATACTGCAGTTGGCCTATACAAGTTATTATTTTCTTCCGGTTATTCTCGGAATAGCCCTCAAGATAAAAAAGAGAGAGACCGAGTTTGATGAAGGACTGCTCTTTATCCTCCTCTGCTTTTATCTGTCCTACGTCGGATACATTCTGTTTCCTGCCCTCGGCCCAAGGTATACGATGAACCACCTCCAGTCAATTCCCCTTAAGGGCACCATGCTTTCTGAAAAGATATACAGTATACTCAATAATATTGAAGGCATAAAGAGGGACGCCTTTCCAAGTGGGCACACAGCAGTAACCCTGGTGGTTCTACACCTTGCATACCGTTACGAAAAGAGACTTTTTTATATCTACCTGCCGATATCGGTACTTCTTTTATTTGCAACCGTTTATTGCCGGTATCACTATGTTGTTGATGTACTGGGGGGGATTGTATTGTATATGGTAACCATGATAATCGGGCAATGGGTTATCAGATCCTTTCGTAAATTCAGTTAATTCCCTGCCTTGTTTTACATCCTTGCATGTTTCAGGTTAATATATATGTCCGTGTTTATTTGAAGATGCACAATTTGTCGTTCAAATGAGGAGCAAACAGGTTTAGCGTAATGGAAGAACGGATTCAAAAAATACTTGCAAAAACGGGCGTTGCCTCAAGGCGCAAGGCGGAAGAACTCATCCTTGAAGGCAGGGTGGTTGTAAACGGAAAGACAGCCGTTCCCGGGATGAAGGCGGACCCTGAAAGGGACCATATCAGGGTTGACGGCAAGCTTTTGCGCGGGTCCGAGCCAAAGGTTTACATCATACTTAACAAACCTCCCGGTGTTCTTACAACCCTTGAGGACCCCGAAGGCAGGCCGACTGTGCAGCAACTTCTCGGGAAGCTGAAGTTCAGGGTATACCC
>VAPH01055436.1_pt1 | contig 10094 bp, 9 predicted proteins | sample 3393861 | NCBI WGS metagenome assembly VAPH01 (sample SAMN08290439, study PRJNA428436) | hydrothermal vent metagenome | isolation source: Deep-sea hydrothermal vent chimney | place: Atlantic Ocean: South-mid Altantic Ridge | reverse complement strand
GGTAACCAATAAATGCATCGGCACCGGCTTGAACACATGCCTCGGTAATAATCATCGAAGCATCGGTTAAAACTTTTTTCGCATTTTTATCTTCCAAAATTGATCAAATTAATAGGTATTCAAATTTAAAGATAAATATTCTAGGAAAACACTGATAATTGTCACAAAACGTGAATTTCTTATCCTTAAAATGTTTTTTGTTAATAACATTAATATTACATTTACCCACTTATAATTACTAACAAAAGGTCAAAAAAAGATTACTGAATGCAATTTCATAACAATGATTTGAGTAAATCCAAACTACTCGATTTATACAAAGCCATGTTGTTACCTCGTTTGGTAGAAGAGAAGATGCTTATCTTACTGAGACAAGGTAAAATATCAAAATGGTTTTCAGGTATAGGACAAGAAGCAATTTCCGCCGGTATTACTCTGGCTTTAGAAGAAGATGAATATATTTTACCTATGCACCGCAATCTGGGAGTTTTTACAAACAGAAACATACCTCTAAACAGATTATTTTCTCAATTTCAAGGCAAAGCAAATGGATTTTCTAAAGGAAGAGAAAGGTCTTTTCATTTTGGTACGCAAGAATTTAATATCATTGGAATGATCTCACACTTAGGACCTCAATTAGGAATTGCTGATGGAATTGCACTTGCTAATAAAATTAAGAAAAACGGAAAGGTAACTGCAGTGTTTTCGGGAGAAGGAGGTACCAGTGAAGGTGATTTTCACGAAGCATTGAATGTCGCGGCCGTTTGGGATCTACCGGTGCTCTTTTGTATTGAGAATAATGGTTACGGACTGTCAACACCTTCAAAAGATCAGTTTAAATGTGAAAATATTGCCGATAAAGGAGAGGGATATGGTATGGAAAGCCATATTATCGATGGAAATAATATAGTTGAGGTATATTTAAAGGTAAGAAAAATAGCCGGCGAAGTAAGAAAAAATCCCCATCCGGTTCTTTTAGAATTCAAAACTTTTAGAATGCGTGGGCATGAAGAGGCTAGTGGAACCAAATATATTTCAAAACAAATTTTGGATACCTGGGCAAAAAAAGACCCGATCGAAAATTTTAGGCAATATTTGATAAATAAGAATATGCTTACTGAAATTCAGGAAGTAGAAATAAAAAATACTTTTATTCACTTAATTAGTGATAATTTAAAAATCGCTTTCGCGGAAGACGAACAAATATTCAATTTAACTACTGAGTTAAATGATGTTTATCAAGAATTTGATTATCAGGAAATAATACCAAAAAATAAAAAATCTAAAATAAGATTTGTAGACGCCATTTCTAAAGGATTATATCAGTCAATGGAACAACATGATGATTTGGTAATTATGGGTCAGGATATAGCTGAATATGGAGGTGTATTTAAAATAACAGAAGGATTTTTAGAGAAGTTTGGAAAGGATAGGGTTAGAAATACACCAATCTGTGAATCAGTTATTATTGAAACTGCATACGGATTATCAATAAGTGGGGTAAAATCAGTTGTTGAATTGCAGTTTTCTGATTTTATTACTTCCGGTTTTAATCCGGTGATCAATTTATTGGCAAAATCTTACTATCGCTGGAATCAAAATGCTGACATTGTGTTACGAATGCCTTGTGGGGCAGGTGTTGGAGCCGGACCGTTTCACAGCCAAACAAATGAAGCCTGGTTTACCAAAACGCCCGGGTTAAAAGTTGTTTACCCGGCATTTCCGTATGATGCAAAAGGACTTTTAGCTACTGCAATAGAAGATCCGAATCCTGTTTTATTTTTTGAACACAAGCAATTGTACCGCTCAATTTACCAGGAAGTCCCTGATAATTATTATACCTTACCCTTTGGAAAAGCTTCTGTATTAAAAGAAGGGGATAAGGTAAGTATTATTACCTATGGAGCAGGAGTACATTGGGCTTTAGAAGCAGTTGATAAAGAAAATATTCAGGCAGATATAATTGACCTGCGTACTTTACAGCCTCTAGATACAGAAACAATTTTTAAATCGGTAAAGAAAACGGGAAAAGCAATTATTTTACAAGAAGATACCCTGTTTGGAGGTATAGCTTCTGATATTTCGGCTTTGATCAATGAAAATTGTTTTGAATTTTTAGATGCGCCGGTAAAGAGAGTTGGTGCCTTAGAAACTCCTGTTCCTTTCGCTAAAAACTTGGAAGATAACTTCTTACCAAAAGAAAGATTTAAATTGGCTTTAATTGATCTCTTAAAATATTAGCTTATTTGCTATTTGAATCGTTGATTTTTATACTGAACTATGATATAAAAATGACTTAAATTCATAATCAATTTTTCACTAACTTTGATTTTTTAAATTTAAAAACAAGCAATATGAAAAAATTTATCTACCTAACTTTAACATTATTAATAATTTCATGCGGTTCAACAAAAACAGAATCAGAAGCTCCTAAAATAAGTAAAAAGACCTTAAAAGGTACCTGGGAAGTAACCAATATCAGGTTTGTTGGAGAAGAAGGAATCTATAAGGCAAATTTGTTTGATATGGCAGATTCTGCTTGTTTTAATGGCAGTCAATGGATTTTTATTCCCAATAATGGTTCAGGAAAATTCACCATAAACAACTCTTCTCAATGTGAGGCCGTAGCTACAAGAATTCACTGGTCTCTTTTCGAGCCGGGTGATGGCACCTACCAATTTCAATTCAAATATGTAGATGAAAAAAACAAACCTATTGATTCGGCGAGTAGAGGATATCGTTCTACTATTGATCAATTGGAAGCTGATACAATGATAATGAGGATTGGCACTACCTATGAAGGTAATAATTTTGATGTTATCATGACGTTTACAAAGGTTTCAGAAGATTTTGCCATATAATTAATTCTTAAAAATGAAAATGAAAAAATTAACAAGTATTACTTTAGCAGCAGCAATAATTCTGTCTTTTACAGTTAGTTGCACTGCACTTCAAAATTCAAATAATACCCAAAAGGGAGCAGGTATTGGAGTAGCAGCAGGTGCACTGGTAGGAGGATTGATTGGCGGAAACATTGGTGGAGCCCTAATTGGAGCTGCAATAGGTGGTGTTGCAGGTGGTTTAATTGGAAACCGTATGGATAAGCAGGCAGATAAGATTTCTCAAGCAGTTCCGGGTGCAGAAGTAAAAAGAGTAGGAGAAGGAATTCAAGTAGTATTTGATGATAAAAGCGGTGTTAATTTCGCCTTCGATAGTGCAAATTTAACAGATACTGCAAAGAAAAATCTAGATGCTGTTGCAGAAATATTCATTGAATTCCCGGATACTGATCTAATGGTTGAAGGACATACCGATAGTGTTGGTAATGATGATTACAATATGAAATTATCAAAACGACGTGCCGACTCAGTTGTTCATTATTTGAATTCTAAAGGTGTGGCAAATAACAGATTTACGGTAAAAGGTTTTGGTGAAACCGCTCCTAGATTTGATAATTCCACTAAAGAAGGTCAGGCTAAAAATCGTAGAGTAGAAATTGGAATTTCCGCAAATGAACAAATGATACAAGACGCAAAAGCACAATCTCATTAATTAATCAAACCTTATTTTATATTAAAACCGGGCGTAAAGCTCGGTTTTTTTTATAGTAGTAAAGCAGAATCTATTAAAGTAGAAACATCAATAAAATTCATTGAAAATGTTAAATTGTAATAAAAACTGATCTACTTTAATAAATGCCTTGCAAAATCCAACAAAAAATTACATTTTTTACTTAAATTTACTGTCATAAGAAATTTCAATAGGTAGATTTCAGCGTACAAAATATAAATTATTAACTAAATTAATTAATCATGTCAATATTTGATGTTAAAATTAACGGGCAACACTTTTCTGTTGAAGTAAGTGATGATACGCCGGTTTTATGGGTTCTTAGAGATCATTTAAACCTTTTAGGTACCAAATATGGTTGCGGTATAGGGCAGTGTGGTGCTTGCACGATACATATTGATGGAGAGCCGGTGAGAAGTTGTTCCTTACCAATTTCAGAGGCTTTAGGCAAGTCGATCACTACCATAGAAGGCTTGTCCGACAATGGAACTCATCCTGTTCAAGAAGCATGGAAAGAAATCGATGTTCCGCAATGTGGTTATTGCCAGGCGGGTCAAATTATGACAGCTACCGCTTTTTTAGATAAGAATCCAAATCCTAGTGCGGAAGACATAAGAGAAGCCATGCATGGTAATATTTGCAGGTGTGCTTCTTATAACCGAATTGAAAGAGCAGTTACTAAAGCTGCCGAAAAAATAAGTTAAACCACAAATCTTTGTAATTAATGAGTAAAATAAAATCTACAATAGACAGAAGGTCTTTTTTAAAAGCAACCGGACTGGCAGGAGGAGGAATGATTATTGGTTTTAATTTTTTTACTGCATGTAAACCAAATGTAAAACTACCAATTGATATATCACAATTAAATTTTCATGATTTTAATGGGTTTATAAAAATTGCAGACAATGGAATAGTAACCATTTTTGCACCCAATCCTGAAATAGGGCAAGGCGTAAAAACGTCTATGCCAATGATCATCGCTGAAGAATTGGATGTAGAATGGAAAAACGTAAACGTTGTTCAGGGAGGATTAGACACAGATGTTTTTGAAAGACAAGTAGCCGGTGGAAGTCAATCTATTAGACATGGATGGGATCCATTGCGCCAAACCGGTGCAACAGCCAAGCAAATGCTGGTCAATGCAGCAGCTGCCAAATGGGGTGTAAATGCGGCTGAATGTAAGGTAGAAAAAGGTATTATTTATAATAGTAAGGGCGAAACACTTGGCTATGGGGAAGTTGTAAATGAAGCTGCAGTGTTAGAAATACCCGGTGATGTTCAATTAAAAGACCCTAAAGATTATAAAATAATCGGCCAAAATGTTAAAAACGTTGATATTGATAAAATAGTTATCGGAAAGCCGCTATTCGGTCTGGATTTTAAAAGAGAAGGTATGTTATATGCTTCTGTTTTAAGACCTCCCGCTTTTGGTCAAAAATTAGAATCATTTGATGCGTCAAGTGCAAAATCACAGGAAGGAGTTATAGATATTTTTCAATTTGGTGATAAAATAGCTGTTTTGGCAAAGACTAATTGGGAAGCCATACGTGTCAAAAAGTCAATAAAGGCAATATGGAAAGATGATACAGCCTTAGAGAGCACAAAAGATCACGATAAGATACTTATGGATTTGTTAAACGGAAATGATTTCAAAACCTTGCGATCTGATGGTAATGTGCAAAAAGCTTTTGCAGAGGCAGATCAGGTATTAGAAAGAACTTATGAATCACCTTTTTTACCCCATAACTGCCTGGAACCTATGAATTTTTTCGCAAATGTGACTAACGAAAAAGTAGAATTGGTTGGACCTATTCAAACACCTAAAAGAACGGCGGAAAGTATTGCAAAAAAATTAGAAAGGAATATTGAACAAGTTACTTTGGAAATGACGAGAATGGGTGGTGGTTTTGGAAGAAGATTATATGGTGATTTCGCATTGGAAGCAGCTGAAATTTCAAATATTGCCAGAAAACCGGTACAAGTTGTGTTTTCAAGAGAAGATGATATGGCGGATGGTATTTACAGACCGGCTATAAAATATAGAATTAGTGCAGCAATTAAGGATAATAAAATGACAGGTTATCATTTAAAAGAAGCTGCTATAAACAGTAGTATGTACGGTCTTATACCTAATTTTTTCCCTGCCGGAGCGATTGAAAATTATCAGGTTGATTCAACTAACTATAAAAGCAATATTACTACCGGAGCCTGGAGAGCTCCTTATACAAATTTCTTATCCTTTGCCGAACAGAGCTTTTTTGATGAATTGGCTGAAACATTAAATGTGGATAGAGTTCAGTTAAGACTCGATTTGTTGCAAAAAGTAAAAGGTAATAAGGATGAAAGAATACAGTATTCAGCCGAAAGATTAGAAGCTGTAATTAATAAAGTTGTTGAAAAATCAAATTGGGGCAAGACAGAAGAGGGTGTTTTTCAAGGATTTTCGGCTTATTACTGCCATAATACCCATGTAGCTGAAGTTGCTGATGTTAGAATGGAATCTGGGATTCCTGTTATAGAAAAAGTAACTTGTGTAATTGATTGTGGTATCGTTGTAAACCCATTGGGTGCCTTAAATCAGGTCGAAGGTGGAGTAATTGACGGTATAGGTCATGCCATGTTTGGAAATTTAGATTTTAAAGATGGTGTACCACAGTCTGTTAATTTTGATACCTATCGATTGATAAGAATGAAAGAAACTCCAAAGGTTGAGACCTATTTTATTAAAAACAATATTGCGCCAACCGGACTGGGTGAACCAACATTGCCACCTGTTGGAGGAGCCCTGGCTAACGCTTTAAAGGCTGCTACCGGTGTTCGATTATTGAAACAACCTTTTATTACCAACAAAGATATATTCGGACTAAAACAAGTTTGATTAATTTTGTTTATCAAAATTCTAAAAATAGATGGGAAACAAGTTTAAAATATCAATAATTATAGCAATGATTGGCATTGCAATTTATGGACAAACCAGTCATATAATGGTGGTTAAAGATTCTACCAAAATTGATATTATCGGTAATTCGGTTTTTAGAATTCATCAAGAAATATATGTTAAAAAAGATTCTGGATGGGCGAGATCAGATTCTACAAGGATAAGATTTACTAAAGTTACGCTTCCCAATATTCTTTTTAAACAATCGAAAACCGAGATATTGCCTGAATCTTTGCTGGAATTGGAGAGAATGTATACTATGCTTAAAGATAATCCTAAAACCAGATTACAGATTAACGGTTATTCAGATAAAATTGGTGATAGTACCAGTAATCTTGAGCTTTCAATAATAAGAGCTAAGATTATAAAAGTTAACCTTATGGAAAAAGGAATCAAAGCAGATAGAATGGTAACTAATGGATTTGGTGACAAAATTCTCGTTTGCCAATCACCATGTAAAAAGAACCAAAGAGTTGAGTTTGTTTTAACAAAAATATAACAAATTGAAGCAGAACCAAGTATAAAAAAACTGGATGAAAAATATATGACACACGAGTTTAAGAACCTGATCGAGGGATATATAAGCGCCGAAAAAATCGGATTAAAAGCTGTAATTGCTACTGTTGTAGCCTTAGATGGATCTTCTTATCGAAGACCGGGTGTAAGAATGATGATTACCGAAAATGGTCATATGACCGGAGCAGTAAGTGGTGGATGTGTGGAAAAAGAAATAGTAAAACAAGCGGCTTCTGTTTTTAAAACAGGTAAGGCTAAAATCATCACATATGATGGGAGATACCGCTTGGGTTGTGAAGGGGTTTTGTACATTTTGATAGAAAAAATGGAGCCTGATCCCGAAATGATCATTTCATTTAAAAAATCGATTCAAGACCGAAAACCGTTTAAAATTGATAGTTTTTACTCGAAAGAGATGGGTACCAACACAAATTTCGGGTCGGTAATTAGCTTTGATAAAAATCAACAATATTCCTTTTCCAAAACGATAGGTCCTAAAAATAGAAATAATGCCGATTTTGCCGTTTTTACTCAGGAACTGAGTCCATGTTTGAGATTAATCATTGTTGGTGCAGAACATGATGCAGCTCAATTGTGTTTGTTTGCGAATAATTTAGGTTGGGAGGTACACATAATAACCAGTCCCACCGACCCACAAACCCTGAAAGATTTCCCCGGAGCCATCAAAATACAACACATTATTGCTGAAAATATAGAGGCGTTGCAAATTGATGACAATACTGCAATCGTTCTAATGACCCATAATTATGCAAAAGATCTTCAATTTTTATTGATATTAAAAGATACTCACCCCGTTTATTTGGGTCTATTGGGACCATCAAAAAGGCGTGAAAAATTATTGAATGAATTTATTGATCGGCATCCTTTGGTTGATGATTCTTTTTTTGATGTGGTTTACGGACCCGTTGGTTTAAATATCGGTGCTGAAACTCCACAAGAGATCTCCTTATCGATATGTTCTGAAATCCTTGCAGTTATAAGAAAGGAAGAACCGAAACCTTTAAAAGATAAGACAGGGACAATTCATCGAAATGTATCTTTTATAAAAAATGAATAAGAGTAAAAAAAACCATCCAAAAATTGCAATGATCATTCTGGCCGCGGGAGAATCGAAAAGGATGGGAACCATAAAACAGCTTTTACCCTGGCAAAGCACTACTTTATTAGGACATACCATTGAGCAGGGATTAAATTCAGATGTAGATGCTGTATTTGTAGTTCTTGGTGCAAATAATAATCAGATTGCTCCTCATATAAGCAAGTACAGCATAAACTTAATTTATAATTCGAATTGGTCACAGGGAATGGGTACTTCTATTGCTTGTGCTATGGAATATTTAAATGAAAATAATCTTGATTATGATGCTGTTTTGATAACCTTATCTGATCAACCTTTAGTTGATATAAAATATTATAATAGGTTGATAAATAAATATATAGCTTATAATAAAAATATAATAGCAAGTCAAATTAGGAAGAGAATTGGTGTCCCTGCTATATTTGGTTCTACCTTTTTTGATTCCCTGTCCAATTTGGAAGAGGATATTGGTGCCAGAAAAATTATTTCAATAAATATAGATGATCTGCAGGTAGTTATTGGTGAGGATAAGTTAATAGATATCGATATCATATCCGATTACAAGACCCTGTTCCAAAAATACGGTCAAATCTGATTTTTAAAACAAAGTTTGTTGTTCGTACAGATCGGGAGTAGTAGTAAAATTATAAACCGGTTTTATGTCTTTACCCTGCAACCAGGCTTGCATATCGCTTTGTTCATTTAAGGAAAAAGGCATTCTTAATTTGGTATTGTGAATAGTTTGCATAACACCTTTGGCTTCGGTAGTGATTACAGTATAGGTTTTTTGATTGTTATTTTCGTCGTACAGACCGGCCAGTGCAAACAACTCATCATTAAACCCAATTTCATATTTAATTTTAGAATTATTTATATGCTGCCATTCATAAAAACCATCTATCAGGATCAGGCATCTGTTATCCACAATATTTTTAAAAGATCTCTTCTCATCTAAGTTCTCTATTCTGGCATTTAAAGTATAGTTTCTATTCCAGTCAGCATTTGACCAATTCGGTATGAGTCCCCATTGATAAAGCTGTATGAGTTCAGGATCTTCGTTGGTAATAATTGGAGTTTTAGGAAAATCAAAGGCTTTAAACACGCTGTTTGGTATAAAATCATCCAGTTCGAGCAATTTAGCATGAAAGTGCTCTTCCAACTTTTCTCTTTTTTTTGTTATTTTAGTTTGATAACACATGCTTTTTAATTTCAAAATCTATTTCTACACTCCTTTGCTTGTTTTCCAACATGGATAAATTATCATCTGAGTTCATTTTTAATGCGTCTATCGTTCTTTCTAACTTTTAACGTGAGTAAGTACAATTTTAATTTTTATTGAAGCTCTAAGACGTTATTTTCATGTTTTTGTCGAAAACTATTAATGATCCTCTGCACATCCCTGTTGTCTTTTTGTTCAATCGTAACGGATTGATAATCATTTAAAGTGGTGAAATTCTTGTCTCTTCCCACATAACCAAATCCTTTGTAGGTTCCTTTTTCAATCAAAACAAAGGCGTTTTCATCTGGTTTTCTACCTTTTTCGGTTAAAATAAAATTCTTACTGTCAAAATTAAAATGAGATATAGCCTTTAAAACCCTGCTATTGTATTTTTCTTTGGATTCCTGATCCCGACAAATTCCTTTACATTTTTTTATTTGGTAATGAAAGCAGCTGCTAACATTGGTTTGCAAGTGGCAATACTTTGGACATAAATTGTATTTATCACATAATCGTTCTAAAAATAAACGGCATTCTGTAATATTAAAACATTTAACCAAAGGTTTAGGTATCAACTTTAATCTATTGTATGCTAAATGTATAACGCCTGTTCTATCTTCGTAAAAAAAGATCCCAAAACTTTCATTGGCTCTTCGTTGTGCCCGATTGTACAATGGATAATAATGTTTTATTTCTGCCGATTCCAGGAGTAGTGCTACCAGTTCACTGCCTGTTATTTCATAAGTAATATC
>VAPH01065543.1_pt1 | contig 10099 bp, 10 predicted proteins | sample 3393861 | NCBI WGS metagenome assembly VAPH01 (sample SAMN08290439, study PRJNA428436) | hydrothermal vent metagenome | isolation source: Deep-sea hydrothermal vent chimney | place: Atlantic Ocean: South-mid Altantic Ridge | reverse complement strand
TGGTGCGCCTCGTCAATGATGATGACGTCAGCTTGTGCAGCAACCTGCTCCAACTCTTCGGCGATTTTTTCACGCATCAGATCGGTATGGCTGAATATCTTTAGGCGACTGTAGCCCTTAAAAACGTCGGGAAGGCGCTTTTGAAGTTCTCTTTCCCATACAGGGCCTTTCGCTGCCTTTGGCACAAATAGTGCGACGTTCTTGTTCTCATGCTGGACAAATCGCTCAATCAACATCAGGCCAATAAAGGTCTTGCCAAGACCAACACCGTCACAAAGAAAGGCACCGCCATACCTATTGGCGCGTTTGATGAGGGAGCTATATCCATCTTTCTGATATTTGGCGAGAACGGGGTAGATTCGAGAGGAGTGTTTTTCCCACTCAGTCGCAGTCTCTTCATGTCCTGAAAAATATTGCTGGAGTGAGCGTGCATATACATCAAACGGATGGTACTCGTGGACATGACGTTCTATGACCTTCAGAAGATCAGGGGTAATATCCTCTGCATCCTCCCAGTGTTCGTCATACCACTCCTGAAGAACGGCGACCGGGGCGCCAGTGATCTGAACATTGAGTTCAATGTTTTCTGTAAGGCCAGGAAAAGTAAAGTTTGACGAACCTACAAGAGCGGATGAACCGACAACATCCATACGAGCGTGAGTAATATATGCTTTAGCGTGAAACTTATCCTTACGATAAACTCTGCACTCAATCTTTCCGTTTCGAATTGCCTCTACGACTGCTGGCACCCCTGAAAGGAAGTGATTTTTTGTTTTTTCCCTTTCCAGACTCCCATCAAGCTGAGAAGTTATTTCTTTGAGACCTTTTTCAAATGATCTCTTGGTTCGTTTCGAAACTTCATCCCCCATGAGGAGACGAATATTGTCGATTTTCTGCCATTCCCCATCAAGGGCCAAAAGGGAACCAATCTCAAAATAGCCAGTAGCAATGTCAATGGATTCTGATATCTGACACCAGTCGTGAAGATATCGGAGCGCCTTCCAGGCTTCTTCACTGTTATCAACAATGAAGAGTTCGCTTCCTACTTTTTGGCTTTGACGCTTTGGCATTTTTTGCTTGTTGCCTTTCTTCCCACGAGGTTTTGATGGAGCCCGGTCGCTCGCTGCTTCAGGCTCCCACATGAAATCCCGCAACGCTCACGCTTTTCTATTCAGTTCCGCATCGATCCACTTCTCAATCTCGCTGCGCTTAAATCGCCACGATCCACCGACCTTGAAACCGGGTATTTTCCCCTCGGCTGTCAGACGGTAGGCGGTTTTCTCCGTCAACTTCAAATACTCTGCGACTTCTTTGATGGTCATGATGTCGGTATTCATTGGCTTCCTATAAAACCAGATTCCCCCTTGAGAAAATACGGGGAAATTCGATAGACCTCAAATGGTTGTGACAGCTTATCCACATGCGCCCTGATTGATCGAAATGAAAAACACCTGCTTCGTCTGGAGCCATCCGTCGCCCTCACCATGGGATCGGGGCGGCGGCATGGGACGGATGAAGCGGGCCAATGCCTGCTTCGGTGGAGAATTCAGAACCTTTTTGTGTCAGGGATCGTCACCGGACGGGCCGAAACCGCTCGCGAATTCGGTGGCCGCTCGCGCTATAGAGCCCGGTCCGCTCATCAGCCTACGATGGGCGGAGGCACCCAATCCTCAAATCTCGATGAGATAATCCGAGAGGTACTCGTCTTCTTCCGCCGCTAGCACGTCATCACGACTGCGCGGGGCCGACAACACGGTTCCATGCTCGCTCAAAGCTTCGAGATGGAGTTCGAGCGCTTCCCGAAAATTGGCCTGGGCCTCTTCCTCGGTCTCCCCGGAGGCCACGCAGCCCGGAATATCCGGTACATTGATCCAATAGTCAGCCCCGGGGTCTTTTCTGATCAGGGCTACATATTTCCGGGCCATGGCTCGAACTCGCTCATTATTCCTTCTCAATGACAGACTCCTTGATAGCCGCCCGGACGGCGGACAGGCAAAGGCTTTCTACTCCAGTCACCCTACCGATCCTTGCCCAAATCCCGCTTCCGCCTGCGCCGACGGCGGAGTTTCGGCCCTAAATCCGGTGCTCGGCCGCCATCGCCACCACCATCATCAAAGCCGTCATTTCCGGCCGCGCGGGAGAATTCTTGCGTGAGATCGATCTCATCTTCTTCTTCAAACATCTCCCCGTCGAACTCGCGATGCAGCCTTTTGAGTTCTTGCTCATGGGCCTTGCGGTCATGATCAGGCTCCAGCCGTCCTGCCCCGTTGGGGTCAAGCGTCAAAGCCGGCATATGGCTTTTGCCCGAACGCGAGCGCATACGCTGCTCCTTGATCAGTTCGGTCTCCAGAGATTTCATCTCCCGTCTGTCGATCTGATCGAGCGCCCGAACATTGCGCTGCATGTCGAGCGCCTGCATCTCGTGCCGGAAGCCCTGTTCTTTCCGCTGCCGCTCCTGCCGATCAACAAGCTGGCGCTTCTCTTCCAGGAAGGCGCGGGTCCGCTTCTTGTCCTGATGCTTTTGCACCTTCCTGATCACAAGCTGCACGCCGCTCACGCGCCCAAGGAACCCGGCAAGCCCCTTCGGCTGTCGTCGATTGCGCTCCATGCGAATGCGTTTCGCCTCGGCCAGATAGGATGATCTAAGCACCGCCCGCGTCACGCCCTGCTTCTCATACAGGGCATGACGCTCCTGTTTTTGCCGACCAGCCATCGCGTTGCGCTGGATTTCGACCTTCTTCCGCCGTTTGGCTTGCTTCACCTTGAGCGCGGCAATCTTCTCTTCCAGCGCCTGACTTTTGAAGAAGCTTTCGGACGCCTTGCGATGGACAGCAGCCAACTCCTTGGCCTGCTCGATATTCGGCAAAGAGTCCGGCGGAAACGCCTTTTCAAGATGGGCCCGAATATCCTTGGTCCGGACCTGCTTGTCGGCAATCATCTTCGGCAGCGTGTTGGTATGGCCGTAAATATCGACCAGCACATAGGGCCGCTTGCCAGTGGCGAGAATATAGCCGAGCTGCGAAAGCGCCCCAACGAACGCCTTCGGACTATCGCTCTGCCGCCAGGCCGCCGTGATATGGGCCATGCGCTCTTCGCGCGTCAGCCCGGTCGCGGTCTGCTGATACTGCTCATAGAGCGAAAGCTGCTTATTCCTGTCGCCCCGGTCCTTGCCCTTCTCGTAGCCGTCGGGCAATGCCAGCCCATGATCGCGGGCAAACTCTCGCGTGACCATCATCAGCTTTTCACGATCGAAGGCCATGTGAACGGCCTTCATATTGTCGGTATCGATCCGCGACCAGACGACATGACAATGCGCCCGCCCGTGCTTTTCATGAAAGACAACGGCGCGCGGCTGGCCGGCCAGCCCGAGCTTATCTTCGGTCCGGTCGATATAATCGAAATATTGCTCACGAGAAAGCGGACCCTGCGACGGATCGGGATTGATGGAGAGACTGTAGAGGTAATTGCGGCAGCGCGTCATCGAATGGGCATAGACCTCCCATTCGGCGAGCGCGCCGTGCAAATCTTGAGCGATCGCTCCACGGATTTGCGCCACCTCCATGATCTCATTGTCGCGCTCATTGAGAAGATGCGTGGCAAGGTCCTGACCTAATCCGCGCTGGCTGGCAAAGGGGATCATGGCTGCCTCCCCAATGCCTTGAAACAGGCTGCGCGGATTTCTGCGAGTTCCTGATAGGCCGCCTCGACGATTTCCGCCGTGGCGCTTTCGTCGCCGGATGAAAATGCGATCTCGGACAACTCGTGACGGATTTTGGCGGCCTCAGCGAGCAACTGGGCGAGAAGCTCTTTCTCGACCGCAGGCCGGCGCGATTGCCGGGGAGGATCAGCTTCGAAAATGGATTGGGTGATAAAGGCAGAAACGGACAGACCGGACTGGTCTGCACGGCGATAAAATTCCTCCCGCAATGTCTTTGGCGGGCAGTATGAAATCGGCGCTTCGCGCTTTCCGTTTTTGTCTTTTTCGTTTGGCATGACCTCACCATAATTCGTTGGGTGAATGTCCCGCCTCGCACAAACCTCGCGTTGCCTACTTCGCGGTTTTCGATGTTCGCCTACGCGCTCCGGAGTCGCGTTTACCCCGGTCGATGGGTTTCCAAAGGGAGAGCCGAAGTCTCCTTTTGGTCCAGGGTTCAGGGGCGGCGAAGGCCCCTGATCTGGGTTGCAAGGGGCATGAAAGCCCTTTGCTCGTTGGGTACGTATGCCCACGCGCTCCGCGCTTCGGGCATGCGGGTCCAGGGAGAACGAAATCTCCATGGTCGTGATGAAACGGCGAAAGCGTTTTCTCAGCCAAAAAGGGCTCAAAGCCCTTGAACGGCTGACCAATCCCTTAGCGAGAACGTGCCTCACGCACGGATGAACTTAGGGATTCCCTGGGGGGTCCGCGGGGGATAGGATATCCCCCCGCAAGGTGAGCGCGGTATCTTGGGACCATGAAATGGTACTACCGCGCACACCTTGTACTCATCACTATTCGTTATCTGCCCCTATTCCCTATGGTATTATGGAAATAGTTAAGATTTGTTAAGGAGAGCACAAATCAATGCTGCGCTGTTTGCAGTGTACACGTCTGTTTTCCTTCCCGCCACGATGAATTCCACTTTCTGAATCCATCATCCCGGAACGGGGGCGGGACCGTTTGCTCTTGCTGTATTATGCGTTTTCAGCGGGCTTACCTTTCCTTGAATACAAATTTGCAAATTCACGGTTTTTAGGATAACCTTGAATATGAAATGCCGAATTCAAGGTTCTGAAAATGCGAAGAGACGAACTCACAGGGAAACTAAGAAACCTCTATACCGAGGAAAGAGGCTGCGGGGTAGCGCATGTTAGCAAGCCCGGCTACGAGAATATCTGGTTCGTCGTCCCGCCGACCCCACCTACGATAATCCCCTCCGGCCTACCGGCTGGCTCCATGGGCAAGGCCATCACCCTACTCCAGGGCCGGCCGCATTGGTCAAAAGCTTCACCGCTGGACAAGCTCGCCGCCTATCTCTTTGCCCGACGCGAGGCCGTTTCATCTTCAAGAATGGAAGGAACCTGGTCAACCATCGACAACGTCCTGACGCCCAGTGATGTCTACGACGAGGGTGAGGGCAAGTCAGAACATATGTCCGTCCGTGGCTACGCCACCGCCCTCGAATATGGCTTTGAAAGAATTACCGAGGATGGCATGGCGGCCCTGTCACCGGAATTTACTTGCCACCTGCACGAACTTGTCATGGCCAAGGACCCTGGGTTCCGTGGCATTCCAGGACGTATCCGCACCCCCGGTCTGCCAGGCGATGTGGTTCAGATCGGCGGCAGCGGCCGGAAAGAGGAAACCGTTTACAACCCCGCTCCGCCAGAACACGCGGAGCGCTGCCTGAATGACGTGCTGGCATGGCTGCGCGATGAAACACTGATTGAGCTTGGGGATGCGGGCATGGGCATGGCGCTACCAATAAGGATGGCCATAGGCCATGCCCATTTCGAGGCCGTCCACCCGTTCAGTGACGGCAATGGCCGAATCGGCCGCATATTATGGCCGTTCCAGATAATGGCTTCCGGCCATTTGCCGCTCTATCTCTCGGGATATATCGAGCAGAACCGGCAGGAATACGGACAGGCTCTACAGGAAGCGCAGAAACAGCTCTCCTATGGGCATATCGTCAAATTCGTATGTGACGCGATCATCGCTTCAAGTGAGGAAGAGGACTTATCGAAATCGATTATCGGCGGGCTGCCGGATCAATGGCAAGAGCGCGGAAAATTCCGCAAGAATTCAGCCGCGATGAACGCGCTCGGCATCATGATCAAAACACCGATCATCACGGCGAGGTTGCTGGCGAAAGAGTTGGGCGTCTCCTTTCAGGCGGCATCATCGGCTCTGAACAGCTTGCAAGAAAAAGGGGTTGTCCATGAGCGTACAGGTCATGGCAGAAATCGGGTATTTGCCGCCGAGGAAGTGATTGCCGTTCTGGCCCGAACTTTTGGAGAGGACCCCGAGATTGCACTGGAGGGCGCGCGAAGAACGCTTGGTCTCGAAGAGTAACAAACAAGGCACGGACCAAATGGCCCGTGCTGTTTTTTGAAAGCCGATGAGGCGGGGGATTATGCCCCCGCCGCCTCAGCATCCTCCAGTTCGTAGAGGGTAAAGTTACTGACGACCTGGGTGCCGTAGAGCTTCACGTAGAACGAGCCGTCCTCGTTTTTCCAGGCAACCCCGATCCGCTCAAAAGAGGCCTTCTTGCCGTAGCCGTTGCGCACCTTGGCGACATGGGTTGGGCGATTGCCGCTTTCGTTCCGGCGGGTGTCGTTAGTTTGAGTGTTATCCGTGCTCATCGTTTTCTCCTTTTTTAGTGGGCTGAACCATTCCAGCCTTGCCCGCCGAAGAGCCGACCGGCACGGACGTGTCATGGCCAACACGGCCCATGCAATGGGGTGGTGCGGGCAGGCCATTGACACGCCGCAGGGTATCCGAGGCGGTTTGCTAAACGGCAGTTGGGTGAAGAGCTGGAAGGAACTACAGCCCGACCAGAAAGGTGACGATGTGAAAAGGTGACCGATCAACCTGACCGCCTGTCGTGGGAACGCCAGTGACCGTCCCCCTGTCATGCACAAAGGGCATTAGTCCTGCAATGAGATGCGCTAATCGGTCGGTGAAGCCGGAATCGAGACCGACGAGGTTTGCGCGAGGAAAACCGGCGGCACGATCGGCAATAATCCCCTCCGTTAGATCAGCGGAAAGCGGAGGGCTCCATGAACGATTTCATCACCGGCTTTACACGCGACATTCCGCGCGGCCTCTCGTCACGCTATCTGAAACGCCAGACCGTGCCGCAAGCCCGATGGCAGTCGCCGGAGAATATTCTCAAGAGCGACACTCTCACCTACAACCCGGAAAATCCTGGCGGCAAGATCATGATCGGCGCTCTCGGCGACAAGCTGATCGGGATCGAAGATAACCGCCATATCATGACCGTGGCCGGTTCCCGCGCCGGCAAGTCCGTCACCCTCATCGGCAATCTGCTCTGCTATCGTGGCAGTATCCTCGCCACCGACCCGAAAGCCGAACTCGCCAATATCACGGCGGCGCGACGGGCGGCGCTCGGACAAAAGGTCTACGTGCTCGACCCGTTCGAATATGCGGAGGATCACGTCGCTCCCTTCCGCAAATCCTATAACCCACTTACCGTGCTCCGGCCCGGCAGTCCGACCATCATCGAGGACGCCGGGTTGATCGCGGACGCCCTCGTCATTGCCGCCGGCAAGGACCCGCACTGGGATGAAAGCGCCAAGAACTTCATCGAAGGCGTAATCCTGCATGTAGCGACAGCCCCGCACCATGAAGGTGAACGCAACCTCATCACAGTACGCAAGCTGATCCGCGAAGCATTGATCGAAGAGTCCAGCGACGACGTTGGCGAAGATGAAGAGCCGTTGCGCCTGCTGGAAAAGGAAATGCTGGAAAACGCCGAACGGCTAACCCGCTCGAAAGACACCGAAGACCTTGCCGGGGCCATCGAAGGCGCGGCACGGGGCTTTTACGAAAAGGGCGAAAACGAACGTGCGAGCGTCCTCTCGACCGTCCGTCGCCATACCAAGTTTCTGGATTACACCGCCATGCGCCGGGTGCTGTCGGGGCATGATTTCGATCTCGCCGATCTCAAGCGCGATCCGGCCGGGGTGAGCGTCTATCTCTGCCTGCCCGCCAGCCGTATCGGGCTTTGCAACAGGTGGATGCGGGTGTTCGTCAACCAGCTTCTCGATGCCATGGAGCGGGAGAAGACCGAGCCTGCCGCCCCCGTTCTTGTCTGCCTCGATGAGTTCCCGGTGCTCGGCCATATGCGCCAACTCGAAGACGCGGCCGGGCAAATCGCGTCGTTCGGGGTCAAGCTCTGGGTCGTGCTCCAGGATTGGAGTCAGGGCAAAGCGCTTTATGGCGAGCGCTGGGAGACCTTCGCCGGTAATGCCGGCATCCTTCAGTTCTTCGGCAACAACGACCTCACCACCACGGAATATGTTTCAAAGCGCCTCGGCAAAACCCGCGTCGTGGTGCCGAGGGAATCCGAGGTCGGGCCGGAGCAAAGGGAACTCGGCATGACGGGGCGGACCAACGCCATCGAACTGCACGAGTTACTGACGCCCGAGGAAGTCAGCCGGCATTTCGCCCGCAGCGACCGGCTCAAGCGCCAATTGGTGATCTGGACCGGCTACGACCCCATGATCCTGCAACGGGTGGAGTATTTTGATGAAGGCAGCCCATTTTTTTATGCGATAAACGAAAAAAATAACTCAGAGAATTGACGCTATTGGCGAGCCGTGCAGCATCAAGGTACCAATTCATGCTAAGTGCATGAAATCTTCTAATTAAACACGTTGTCCATTGCATAAACGAAATCCTTTACCCAGGACACCATATCTATGGCTTCCTTCCTCTCAACCTTGTTCTGAGTAATATTTCTCGCGCTGATTTTTCTAACTACATCTGCCTCATGAACAATCTTGTTTCTACGTCTAGCGATTTTCGTCAATTGTTTTTGAACATCGCCTTTTGCTGGGAGTCCAGGCATCTCATTTGCGACTTTCTGCCAAAAATCTTTAACTCCAAGCAGTTTCGCTGCTTTTTCAATTCCGGCCACATTTTGGAATGTGAATTCTCTATGGAGCATTTCTTGTATCTGGAGCTTTATCTGTGACCCCGGTCGTGCACTATTGTCTTTTCGTATCTTATCAAGTGCCTTTTTTGTCGTAAGAACAGGCACTTTGAGGTTTGCCAATTCTTTTGGAACGTCCTTTTCAGGACCATTAAGCAGTGCCCAGCTTTTTTCTACGACAATATCATGCATATATTTGTCAAGCGCTGATATTGCCGCAACTATTGACGACCTCAATATTTCTCCCGTGTATTCTTCTGCAAAAAGTTTTCTGTCTATTCCAAGCTCTTCGCGCAGAATCAAGATACTATTTCTTTCCTTACCATCAATTCGCGTAATTTGTTCCCCAACGGGCCAACGCATAAGCCTTTTGAAACTATCTAGCCAGTCGCTACGACCACCTCTTTGCCGACTGTTATGCAAAATATCGTAAAGCGTCAAAAAATGGCGCGCCCTTTCAAAAGCGAAATCGAATACTTCTTTAGACGTGACTGACATTATTCATCCCTATAACTGCTAATTCTAATTCATATTCCCCAATGACATCATCAAATGCATAAAATTGATACACAATCCGGATAGCAGCCCTAGAGGCGTGTCGAAAGATCAAAGCCCAAATTATCCCCTGCCTTTATTAGCTAAGAGTATCGTCATACGGTAGAACATTCCGTCAGGTGGGAGGTTTCGGCCACGCCTGCATGCCGGTCTTGTAAGCTTGACGGGCTTCCTTCCTGGCGAGGATCGCTCCAACCCTCGGATCGTCGGCGATCTCATAGGCGACTTCGGAGGGATACAAGCCGCGCTTGTCACGGATAAGATAATCACAGCGCCCACTGCGGATCAGGGAGACGAGCGCGGAATGAAATCTGTAGGCGGCGGCGTAATGAAGCGCCGTCGCGCCCATTAGCCTGTCCCGGAAGTTTACGTTCACCCCCGCCGCGATCAGGCTTTGCACGGGCTCCAGATAGCCACGCTTTACGGCCTCGATCAAATGAACACCGAAGGCTTCCCGGTCTTCAGAGGACAAGTCGCCGAGTTCCGGGATTGCAAGCTCTATCCCGGTTTCCAGTTCAATGCCATCATCGTCGCCGATCATATCGCTCACTCCACCCGGTCGAACCGGATCAGGTATCCCTGATCGAGACGATTCAGGGTTTGCTGCTTCGTCCCGTCCAGCTTTTCCATCCCGTGCCGATAATAGGCCGCCGGGCCATAGCGCTGGAGGAGCAACCACGCGATGCTTTCCTCCGCATCCTCGGGCAAATGACGCGCGGCAACGAAATAGCTGTTCTGGCTTGAATCGTAACTGTCTTTCAGGAACACGAACAGGCAGTCATTGTCGTTCTTGACCGCCCAGCCGATGTTGGTCCGCTTGATCTGGCGCAGGCGCTGCTTTTTTGCCTCGGTCCAACGAGTGAAGTTGCTGCCGGCCTCGGTCCCGT
>VAPH01049759.1_pt1 | contig 10106 bp, 10 predicted proteins | sample 3393861 | NCBI WGS metagenome assembly VAPH01 (sample SAMN08290439, study PRJNA428436) | hydrothermal vent metagenome | isolation source: Deep-sea hydrothermal vent chimney | place: Atlantic Ocean: South-mid Altantic Ridge | reverse complement strand
GGCGGCCGATGCCGTTCCGGTGACCCCGGTGATCGAAACGTAATAGACGAAACCGCCGGCGTTTTTGAGAACGCGGGGCAACCGGGCCTCGTCGGTCGTCGGCGCGGTGAGATAGATAAAGTCGATTCCCGCTTCCAGGGCCGGTTTGCAAAGCTCGTCGTCTTCTTCCGGCGGCAGATCGACGATGATCAGCCCGTCCACCCCGGCTTCCTTGGCGTCTTTCAAGAAATCCGTTACGCCGTAAATATAAATCGGATTGAAATAACCCATGAGGATGATGGGCGTTTCATCATCGGCTTCCCTGAACGCGCGCACCATGGCGAGGGTCTTGTGCAGGGTCATTCCGGCGGCCAAGGCGCGGCCCGAACCGGCCTGAATGGCGGGGCCGTCGGCCATGGGATCGGAAAAAGGCATGCCCAATTCGATCAGGTCCGCGCCCGCGCCGGGAAGCCCCTCAAGGAGGGCTGCCGAGGTTTCCGGGTCCGGGTCGCCCGCGGTCACGAAGGCGACGAGACCGGCGCGGCCTTCTGAGCGAAGGGCTGCGAAACGCCGGGCAATGCGCGGCTCGGTGCTCACAGCTCGAACCCATCGGCGCTCGCGACCGTGTCCAGGTCCTTGTCGCCGCGCCCGCTCATGTTCATGACCAGCAGGTTGTCCGGGGGCAACGCGCCGGCCGCCTTGACGACGTGGGCGATGGCGTGGGCCGATTCCAGGGCCGGGATGATGCCTTCGAGGCGCGTGCAAAGACGAAAAGCGTCCAGCGCCTCCCCATCGGTGACCGAGACGTAATCCACCCGGCCCGTCTCGAACAGCCAGGAATGTTCCGGGCCGATGCCGGGATAGTCGAGCCCGGCGGATATGGAGTGGGCCTCTTGGATCTGGCCGTCATCGTCTTGCAAAAGATAGGTGCGGTTGCCGTGCAGCACGCCCGGCTTCCCGGCGCTCAGGCTGGCCGCGTGCTCGCCGGTCTCGATTCCCTTGCCCGCGGCCTCGACGGCGATCATTTTCACGTCTTTATGGTCCAGGAAGGGATGGAACAGGCCGATGGCGTTGGACCCGCCGCCGATGCAGGCGAGGAGGGTGTCAGGCAGGCGGCCTTCGGCGGCCATCATTTGTTCCCTGACCTCGTCGCCGATAACGCATTGAAAATCCCGCACCATGACCGGGTAGGGATGCGGCCCGGCGGCGGTGCCGATAAGATAGTAGGTGTCGTCCACATGGGCGACCCAGTCGCGGAGCGCCTCGTTCATGGCGTCCTTGAGGGTTCCGGACCCCGCGATCACGGGCTTGACCTCCGCGCCCAGCATTTTCATGCGGTAAACGTTGGGCGCTTGGCGCTTGATGTCCTTGGCTCCCATGTAGATGGCGCACGGAATGTCGAAAAGCGCGCAGACGGTGGCCGTGGCCACCCCGTGCTGGCCGGCGCCGGTCTCGGCGATAATACGGGTCTTGCCCATGCGCCGCGCCAGCAACCCCTGGCCGATGCAGTTGTTGATCTTGTGCGCGCCGGTGTGGTTCAGGTCTTCGCGCTTGAAATAGACCTTGGCCCCGCCCAGTCTTTCGGTCAGCCGCTTGGCGAAATAAAGCGGGCTGGGACGGCCGACGTAATGGGACAGGTAATAGTCCAATTCCGCCTTAAACGCCGGGTCGGCCCTGGAGTCCCCATAGGCCTTTTCGACTTCGAGGATCAACGGCATCAGGGTTTCGGCGACGAAACGCCCGCCGAAAATTCCGAAACGGCCCGCATCGTCGGGGCCCGCGCGATAGGTGTTCAAAGGGTCGGTCACTTTTTTTCAATATCTCTATGGCGTGCTGGGCGGCAGTAAACCACAAAGGCGGCGGAGGCTCAAAGTCAAAGCCGGTCGGCCAGGGAGAGAAAGGCGCGGATTTTTTCCACGCTTTTAACGCCGGGCGCGTCTTCGACGCCCGACGAAACGTCCACCACGTCGGCCCCTGTGATTTTGACCGCCTCGGCCAGGTTTTCCACATTAAGCCCGCCCGCCAGCATCCAAGGGACCTCCCATTCCTCGCCGGCCAGCAAGTCCCAATCGAAGGCCTTGGCGTTGCCGCCGGGACGGTCCGCGTCATGGGGGGCCTTGGCGTCGAAAAGAAGGCTGTCGGCGACCCCTTGGTAGGCGCGCGCGGCCCTGAGGTCGTCGAGGCCGGCGACCGCCACCGCCTTCATCACCTCGAGCCCGTAAGCACGCTTGATTTCGCCAACCCGTTCCAGGGATTCCTCGCCGTGCAGCTGCAGGATATCGAGCGGCACTTTGCGCAAAATACTTTCCAACGTCACGTCATCGGCGTTCACGACCAACCCGACCTTGGCGACTTCATCGGGGACCAGGGCGGCCAGGCTCGCCGCCGGTCCGGGAAGGATGCAGCGCGGCGACGGGCCGTAGAAAACGAAGCCGACGAAGGACGCGCCTCCATCGAGCGCCGCCTTGAGCGTATCGGGCGTTTTAAGGCCACAGATTTTTACGTTTACAGGCATGGCCTATGGTCCTGTCGTTTCCAGATGTTTCAACCGCTTCGGCCGGAGTCACGGGATATCCGTAATGGATTTACGCCGCATCGGCCGGTGGCGGCAAGGCGTTCGACGCCGGCTTCATCCGCGCCGCCTGTTCCTCCATTTTAGAAATTTTCTCCCGCAAATTCTTAAGGTCCCGTTCGGCGGATTCCACCTGCAACCGCCGCCGCCGGGCGAGCCGCCGGGACTTTCCCGCAGAAATCCAAGCCGACAGGCCGCCCCAAAAGAACCCGACCGCGACGGCGCCCAGCACGACCCCATAGAGAGGCACGCCATAGCTGAAAGGCAACGGGTCCAGATCGACCGACACGGGGCCACGGTTGGCGACCGCGAAAGCCGCGACCAGGGCGGCTATGGGAATCAACAAAAGCCAGGAGATCAAACGACGCATGAAAGAGCCCTTGCGTAAACGGCTATTGGTTTATCTTTTCCCTAAGCTGTTTCCCGGTCTTGAAATAGGGAATGAACTTCGATGCGACCTGGACCGCCTCGCCGGTGCGCGGGTTTCTGCCGGTGCGCGCGTCTCTTTCCTTGACCGAAAAAGCCCCGAAGCCGCGTAACTCCACACGGTCGCCATTGGCAAGGGCGTCGGTAATCTCTTTGAAAATAGTGGTGACGATGCGCTCCACATCCCTTTGATAGAGATGCGGATTGGCCTCGGCGAGACGCGCGATCAACTCCGACTTGGTCATGCCCAGACTCCCCTGATCTGCCCATATCCGCGCCCCGAAGGCTTAACCCCCGGGACGGCTAAAGTAGACTAGGTTGCCAAAGCGAAAGCAGCCCGTCAAGCCTAAGCCTTTCAGAAAACAATGCTTTTCCAAAGGCGCCTCCGATAAAATCACGCCAAATTTCCTCATCACGGGAAATATCCACATCCTCGAGCGGTAAGGAAGCGTCAATTTTATAGGCCTTTTCCAGCCAAGCGCGGGCCGCGTCTTCGCCGCCGATTGCATCGACGAGACCATTTGCAACGGCTTGGCGACCGGAGTAAATCCGCCCGTCGGCGAGCATCAAGACCTTATCCCGGGGCATGCCGCGGCGTTCCGAAACGAAATCGACGAACATGGCGTACATGTCGAGAACAACCGATTTGACCGCCTCGCGGGCTTCCTTGGTCATCGGTTCCAAGGGGTTGGGCTGGGCTTTCAAGGGCCGGCTTTTGATCGCCTCGGGCTTGACGCCCAAGGTATTGAGCAGGCCCGTGATGTCCGTCGTCTGCATAATCACGCCGATGGAGCCGGTGACGGTTCCTTCCCGGGCGAAGATGCGTTCCGCGCCGAGGGCCGCCATGTAAGCCGCCGAGGCGGCGGTGCCGCCCAGCACCGCGACCACGGGTTTTTTCCTGGCGACGGCGAGGATGCTTTTATAGAGCGCCTCTCCGCCGACGACGGTGCCCCCGGGGCTGTCGATGCGGATAAGCAAAGCCTTGACGCGGTCGTCCTCCGCCAGTCCGGCCAAGGCTTCATCACGCCAGGTGTCGTCGAGGATGATGCCCTCGACCTTGAGGCGGGCCACGTGATCCTTTTCCGCCACCCCGTTCAGGGTTCCGGCGAACGCGACCGCCGCGAGAACCAGCGCGGCGACCGCCGTCAACCGCCAAAAGGTCAGGCGGCGCTTGAGACGCCTACGATCAACGATGCGATCGGCATCCAGGGACATGGGGCTACCTCAAGCGGGCGCTCAGGACGCGTCTTCCGCCGGGCTCTCGTCCGTACTTTCCCCGGCGGGAGCTTCCGCGGCGTCCTCGGCGTCCGCCGCTTTTTTCGGCGCGGATTTTTTGGCCGCCGCTTTCTTCGAAGCGGCCTTCTTTTTGGCGGGTTTCTCCTCGACGGCCGTTTCTTCCTTCTCGCTGGCCGCTTTCTTCTCCTTGATGGCCGCGCCCAGAATATCGCCCAAACTGGCGCCCGAGTCCGAAGAACCGTAGTCGGCCATGGCTTTCTTTTCTTCCTGGACTTCCTTGGCCTTGATGGAAAGGGTCAGCTTGCGGGAACTCTTTTCGATCTGGGTGACTTTGGCGTCGACCTTCTCGCCGGCGGCGAAACGGTCGGGCCGTTGTTCGCTGCGGTCCCGGGACAGTTCGGACTTGCGGATGAAGCCGGGGACGTCGTCACCGACGCGGACCTCGATTCCGTTATCCTGAATGAGCGAGACGGTGCAGGTTACGATATCGCCCTTCTTGATATTGGCGAGGCCGGATTTGAAGGGATCTTCCGAGAGCTGTTTGATGCCGAGGCTGATGCGTTCCTTGTCCACATCGACGTCGAGAACCTTGGCCTTGACCACATCGCCCTTCTTGTAATCGGCCAAAGCCCCTTCGCCCGATTTAGCCCAAGAAAGATCGGAGAGATGCGCCATGCCGTCGATATCGCCGCTCAGGCCGATGAACAGGCCGAATTCGGTGATGTTCTTGACCTCTCCCTCGACCTCGGAGCCGACCGTGAACTGATCGACGAAGGCTTCCCAGGGATTGGCCCGGCACTGCTTCAGGCCGAGGCTGATCCGGCGCTTGTCCGGATCGGTGTCGAGAACCATGACGTCGACTTCCTGGCTCGTCGAGACGATTTTTCCCGGATGGATGTTCTTTTTCGTCCAGCTCATCTCCGAGACGTGGACCAGGCCTTCGACGCCCGGCTCCAACTCGACGAAAGCGCCGTAATCGGTGATGTTGGTGACGCGGCCCGTGAACTTCGTTCCCACCGGGTACTTGGCGATGACGCCTTCCCAGGGATCGGCCTCGAGCTGCTTCATGCCGAGAGAAATCCTCTGGGTTTCGGAATTGAAACGGATGACCTGAACATTGACCGTTTCGCCGATCTGCAAGGCTTCCGAAGGATGGTTGATCCGGCGCCAGGCGATGTCGGTGACATGGAGAAGCCCGTCAACGCCACCCAGATCGACGAACGCGCCGTAGTCGGTGATGTTCTTGACCACGCCTTCGAGGACCTGGCCCTCTTTCAGGTTGGCGATCAGTTCGGAGCGTTCCTCGGCCCGGGTTTCCTCGAGGACGGCGCGCCGCGAAACGACGATGTTGTTGCGCGGCCGGTCCATCTTGAGGATTTGGAAGGGTTGGGGCGTTCCCATCAGCGGAGAAATATCGCGGACGGGACGGATGTCCACCTGGCTGCCCGGCAGGAAGGCGACGGCCCCGGCGAGATCGACGATGAAACCGCCCTTGACCCGGCCGAAGATAACGCCGTTGACCCGTTTCCCGTCTTCAAAGGACCGGGCGAGTTCGGCCCAAGCTTCCTCGCGGCGCGCCTTCTCGCGGCTCAGCCGGACCAGGCCGTCCTTGTCTTCGTAACGTTCGACGAAAACATCGACCGTGTCTCCGACGCCGATTTCCGCGTCCTGTCCCGGAACGGCGAACTCCTTCAAGGAAATCCGGCCTTCCGATTTCAAGCCGACGTCGATCACGGCCACGTCGCCTTCGATGGCGATCACGGCGCCCGTAACGACCCGGCCTTCGAAGCCTTGGCCGGAGCCCAGGGACTCATCGAGCAGTTCGGCGAAATTTTCATTGGTAAGCGGCGTCGCGTCGCCGTCGGTTTGGGGGGCGGTCTGAGGAGTGGAGGTCATCTTTCGTGTATTCCTTATATATTATACTGTCCTTGCCTGCCGGTTGTTTCCGGCGGTCTTGCAGTGTCGATCGGGCAAAAATCCCCCCGAGTTTCCGGGAGGGGTTCAAAAACCTCAACGCCGCAATTGCGCAGAGATGTGGTCGAGGGCCGCCGCGAAGACCTGATCGGCATCCAGATCGCTGGTGTCGATCCGAAAAGCGTCCTCGGCCGGTTTCAAAGGAGAGACGCCCCTGCCCTGGTCGCGGGCGTCCCGTTCCTTCATATCGTCTAAAACGCGGGCATATATAGCCTCGAGTCCCCGCTCCTGCAACTCTTTAACGCGCCGCGCCGCGCGAACCTCGACTCCGGCGTTGATAAAGAATTTCCCATCGGCGTCGGGACAAACGACTGTGCCGATGTCGCGGCCGTCGAGAACGGCTCCTTTCGCGCCATCGGGCGGAGCGGCGGCGAAGCCTCTCTGAAAATCCAAAAGCGCGGCGCGCACCCCCGGAACGGCGGCGACCTTGGACGCCGCCTGGGCCGCCTCGTCGCCGCGAAGGTCACCGGCCTCCAGGTCGGCGGGGCCGAGCCCCCGGGCCGCCTCGGTTGCGGCTTCGGCGTCTTCGGGGTCAAAACCCGCGCGGACCAGCTTCATGCCGACGGCCCGGTACAAAAGCCCGGTATCGAGCAAGGCCAGGCCGAAATGTTCGGCCAGCCGCTTGGCCAGCGTCCCCTTTCCGGCCGCCGCCGGCCCGTCGATGGCGATAATCATGGTGTTTTTCTCATTTTTTGTCCCTCAAGCGCCGGGCGGGGCCGTTTGGCCCCTTGGCTCGCTCGTATTAACTCGCGGGGCCGTTTGGCCCGGTTGATCGTCCCTCACGCGCCGGGCGGGGCCGTTCGGCCCCTTGGCTCGCTCGTATTAACTCGCGGGGCCGTTTGGCCCGGTTGGTCGTCCCTCAAGCGCCGGGCGGGGCCGTTTGGCCCCTTGCTCGTATTAACTCGCGGGGCCGTTCGGCCCGGTTGATCGTCCCTCAATGGAAGCGCCCAGGCCGTTCATCAGGTCCTGGAATCCGGGGAAGCTGGTTTCGATGGGACCGGCGTCGTCGATCCGGACCGGCTCGTCCGTCGCCATGCCAAGAACCAGGAACGACATGGCGATGCGGTGATCCAGGCGCACCGCGACCGTCCCGCCGCCGCGCGGCGGGGCCCCCGAACCGGTGACGGTCAACTGATCCGCCTCTTCCCTGACACCGGCCCCGCAAAGTTCGAGGCCTTTGGCGACGGCGGCGATCCGGTCGCTTTCCTTGACCCGCAACTCTGCGATGCCGGCCATGGTCGTCGTTCCCGTAGCGCAGGCCGCGGCCATGGCGAGCACGGGATATTCATCGATCATGGAAGGGGCGCGCTCGGGGGGAACGTCCACGCCTTTGAGCCTGGATGTCTTCGCCGTGATATCGGCGACGGGCTCGCCGGCCTCGACGCGTTCGTCCGTCAGGGTGATATCCGCGCCCATCTCCATCAAGGTGTCGAGCAGCCCGCGACGCCCCGAATTGACGCCGAGCCCTTTGACGGTGACAAGGGAGCCGGGGACGAGCAGCGCCGCGACCAGGGGAAAAGCCGCGGACGAGAAATCCCCCGGCACGATAATATCACAAGCTTCGAGTTCGGGCTGCCCGGTGAGCGTGATCTCGCGTCCGCCGCCGGGCAGGTCCGTTTCCCTCACCTCGGCCCCGAAATGCCTCAACATCCGTTCCGTATGATCCCGGGTCGGCCGCGGCTCGATGACGGTGGTGCGGCCGGGAGCGTTGAGCCCGGCAAGCAGGACGGCCGATTTGACCTGCGCCGAGGCCACGGGCGATTCGTATTCAATGGGCAAAGGGCGTTCCGTTCCGGTCAGCGTAATCGGCAAGCGGCCCCCGGACCGGCATGTAAACCGCGCCCCCATCCGCCGGAGCGGCTCGGTCACGCGCCCCATGGGCCGGTCGTTCAAGGATCCGTCGCCGGTAAAGACGGCGGTCATCGGGTGCGCGGCCAACACCCCCATCAACAAACGCGCCGCCGTCCCGGAATTTCCCATGTCGAGGACGGTGTCGGGCTCCGCCAGGCCGCCGACGCCCCGCCCCGAGACGCGCCAGACGCCGCCTTCGTTTTCAACGCGACAGCCCAAGGCGCGCAGGGCCTCGGCCGTCCGCAGCACGTCTTCGCCTTCCAGGAGTCCCCGGATACGGGTCTCGCCGACGGAAAGCGCGGCCAGCATCAAGGCGCGGTGGGATATCGACTTGTCGCCGGGAACGGTGATTGCGCCTTTTAGCCGCGTTACGCGGCGGGACTCCATGGGATTCAAGCTTTGGATTCCTTTAGTTCGGGACGGCACCGTAACATAAACCACGGAGCGGGCGGTAGCCCGTGAGCCAGGGTTTTTTCAATAAATTAGGTGTTCCGTTTTGCCGGGGCTGCGCTATCATGAAGATGGCTTTGAGGGTGAGGGGAGGGGAAACGGAAGGATCGACGGAAACCACCAGGAGGACGACAGGTGCCGAAATCGAAGTTGGGAATCAAACGGACCTGCCTTGACTGCGGCGCCAAATTTTTCGACTTGGGCCGCAACCCGCCCGAATGTCCGAAATGCGGCGCGGTTATAGACGCGTCCAAAAAGGAAAAGGAAATTCCGGATAGAAGCCCTTCCCCCGTTGCCGAGGAACCGGCTCCGAAGACCGCCATTAAAGATAAGCCCAGTAAAGATGAAGCCGATGGCGGGAATCTGGACGATTTAGAGGACATAGTGGACGAAGAAATTCTTGGCGATGTCGAAGACGATGACACCCTGATCGAGGACGCATCGGACTTGGGCCGTGACGACGACGATATGTCCGAAGTCATGGAACACATTGACGAGGCCGTCGAGGACACGACTTAAAGGATAGCCGCCAAGGGTTCCAGGCAATCAATAACCCGGGCGGCCTTTTTTCCTTAATGCCCCTTATTTTTCTTGCCCGCAAGGCCGATCCTCAGTACGTTCCCCGCCTCGGATAAGCCTGTTTCGGGCGGATCATCCCAATTCTTCAGGGGCCGTAGCTCAGTTGGGAGAGCGCTACAATGGCATTGTAGAGGTCGTCGGTTCGATTCCGTCCGGCTCCACCATCAAAACCCCTTGGGAAACCTGGGGGTTTTGCTTTTCCCGGGCTTTAGACCCACAAAGCCTTGTCATGACCAGCAATCACATAGCAATCAATTGGGCCCGTTTCGTTGGGCAGCACCCCATATTCTGCGCTCATATTTTGTCTGACAGTAAGATGCATACCTACGGAGTTATCGTGGCCCGCCACGGTGATATCGCTTACTCTATATTCGTACTCAACTATTGAGGCGCAAAACAATGGATTGGTTTGAGCAGTTCTTCGCAAAAGTCTGGCCGTTCCTCATCTCCCTGATGAAGGCCGACCTGACCGCGACGATCATACTGTCCCTCCTTACAGCTTGCGCGGGCGCGTACTGGGGTGCTTTAGGCGCGCAAAGGATTGCCGAACGGAAAAAGGTAAAAGACGATTTGGTGAAAGAAATACGGACCACGAATGCAGCGGTCGCGATTACCTTCGACATATTGAATGTATTTCTTGCAAGCAAGAAGCAACACATCGTTCGGCTTGTGGCAGCCTTCGAGGAGGCTAAGGCGCAGTTTGAGCAAGTGTTAGCCGCAAAGCGCGGAGGAAATCCCCAAACGGTGTTTAAATTCCAAATGGACCTGCAATCCATTCCCGAAATCTTGGTACCGGATGAGCGTCTTCAAAAGATCGTATTTGAGGAATTATCTATTGTCGGAAAGCCGATTAATTTGGCTTCAGTTCTTGTTCGTTCAATTCACGCATTGGGCCAGTCTATCGCCAAGCGGAATCAACTGATTGAGAAATTTAGAGAGTGAACCGCCCCGGGATTGCCGGAGGCTCCAACTCTTGAGAGGATGGAGCTATGACAAAGAAAACATCGACAAGGTATTCACCTGAAGTGCGCGCGCGCGC
>VAPH01003347.1_pt1 | contig 10108 bp, 8 predicted proteins | sample 3393861 | NCBI WGS metagenome assembly VAPH01 (sample SAMN08290439, study PRJNA428436) | hydrothermal vent metagenome | isolation source: Deep-sea hydrothermal vent chimney | place: Atlantic Ocean: South-mid Altantic Ridge | reverse complement strand
TCGTAGGACGGTATTTCATGGACCATCCACACTTGTTGAGCGGCAATGTTCGGATCGATCGCCCAAATAGCCATCGACCCGTAGTGGCCTCGCTTGACAGGGGTATCAGAGGTATCAGGCAGCGTTTGGCGCTGCAACGGCCCGTGAGCGACAGGAAGTTCGCTCTCTCCGCAAGCCCCGAACTACAGCGGTCCGAGGGCCTACTGAACGCGTCGCTGCATTTCACTATTGTCCACCACGTCAAGACCGAGTCGGATACCGTCAGATCGTTGCGTCTCATCGTTGGCAACCTTCGCTCTCCAAGGCGGATGATCCGCCAGATCCGGATGGGTGCTATTCCCGGAGGACTCGGGATCCACATCAAGAATATTCTGAAAGGAATCCCCGAGGTTACGCGCCTGATTATCACCAACGTGATCCGAAAGCCGCGCCAACTTGGTTTGTTCGCTCAAGCAGAGCAGTCACCCAATCCCAACAGTCGCGTCACTGTCGATCCCAGCGATCTCGATCGATACAACGTCCCGAAACTCGTGCTCAATTGGCAGCTCACTGATCAAGACAAGGACTCCATCGCCAGGACACTGCAATTGCTCTCGGAACACCTCATCACTGTCGGCGTCGGCAGGGTGGAACCGGAACCGTGGCTCGCATCAGACAGCTGGGGCACAAATCTTGAGGGCGGTCACCATCATTTAGGAACCGCCCGGATGGGGACCGATCCCTCCGTTAGTGTCGTCGACCAGGATTGTCGTATCCATGGGAGCGACAATGTCTATGTCGGTGACTCAAGTATTTTCCCCACCGGTGGATTCTCGAACCCCGGGCTGACGATGGTCGCGATGGCGCTGCGTCTCGCCGACCACCTCAAGACGTTGTAGCTGCCCGGCTGCGCAAAAGAAGAGGGGAGGCAGACCTGTGTGGCCGCCTCCCCAATCGAGTCTCAGATGACGCGCTGTGTCTACAGCCGGCCCCGCTGCCGCATGTAGTACTCAAGCGTTTCGGTCAAGGTCTGACGGAGGGACACCTTTGGCTCCCACCCGATCGACCGGAGCTTCGAGATGTCCGGAGGAACGCGCGTCGTGTCCTCATAACCCTTGCCATAGAACTCCTCCGCATCAACGACTTCGAGATAGGCGCCGGAAGGCTCTCCCATGAGTTCTTCGGAGATCTCAAGCATGAGTTCCGCGAGACCCTTGATAGACGTGTCGTTGCCCGGGTTCCCGTAGTGGTAGATCTGGTTGTGTGCCTGAGGACTGTCGAGCACGGTAGCGAACGCAGAACTGGCATCCTGCACTGCGGTAAACGAACGACGCTGGAGACCGCCGTCAACCAGGTACATCGGGCCGGCTTCCAAGACGGCCGAGACGAAGTGCGCGACAACCCGCGGGCCGCCCATGCTTCCGCCTTCGACGAGGTAGTCAAGACGTGGACCGATCGCGTTGAACGGTCGGATGATCGAGTAGTCGAGCTCATCGCGAAGCGAGTAGGCGTGGATGACACGCTCGAGCATCTGCTTCGATACCGCGTAGATCCATCGCTGGTTTGTCACGGGACCCATGACCAGAGGGGTGATGTCTTCCTGGTATGTGTTCGCCTGTGGACGGCCGTAAATCTCGGAGGTTGAATACTGGATGAGTCGCTTCTGATGCTTCACACAAAGGTCGACAACCTCCAGGTTGCGACGAAAGGTCACGTTGAAGATCTTCAACGGGTCCGAAACGTACAGCGAGGGGTTTGGCATCGAGATTAGGTCGACGACGATATCGGCTTTCTTGATGAGCCCTTCGACGAACTCGGTATTCCCCATCAAGTCGGCCTTGATGAACTCGAAGTTGGAACCCTCAATTCCTTCGAGCTTCGCATCGCTGATGTCAGCACCGATGATCTCATGGTCACCGCGCTCGATCATGTACTCCACGATATGTGAACCAAGGAAGCCGCCGGCGCCAAGCAGTAGAAGTTTCATGTAATCCCCAGAGAGGTTTCGAATTTGTTGCCTACCGCACAAAAGCCTATCAAAGGCCACTCCGAGTGTAAATACGGCCACTAATTGTGGTCGCCATCATTCCTCTGAGTGGTGATGTGACTAGACATGGGGTGCATAATTGCACATGGCCTAGAATCCAGACCGAATGAGTATTGCACGCCGTATCGAATTACGTCTCGAACGCCTGTTTGAAGGTGTTTCGGCGACTGTCTTCGGTGGAAAGACGGAACGCCTCGACATCGAGAACAAGATCCTTCGAACCGCCGATCTCGAAATGTTTGACCACCCGACGGGTCCGTCTGTCCCGAACGTGTACACACTGTTTCTCCATCCGGAGAACCTGCCGTTGGTACCGGATACGACCACCGCGGCTGACCTTGAGGAGGTGATTGCGGCAACCGCCATGAAGGAAGGCTGGCGGCTGGAAGGCCCTGTGTCTGTCACGATCATCAGCGATCCCGCCCTACCAACACGCTCAATGCGTTGTGAGTCTGAGACCGTCCCAAGCCCGCAAAAACCATGGGCAAACCTCCTTGGTACGTCAGGAACCTTTGCGTACCCGGTGACTCACATCCGCAGCTTGATCGGTCGGGACAAGGATTGCGACATTCAAATCATGCAAGCGGATATCTCTCGCCATCACGCCGTGCTCTTTGCTCGCAACCACCAGGCGTGGATCTACGACCTTGGATCGTCCAACGGCACTCGCGTCAATGACATCGGAGCGACCTCCACTCCTGTATTGGTTCGCCCCGGTGACTACATCACCATCGGGAGTCACCGTCTCACACTCAAACGAGATTACGAAGCCGGGTCCTGAACCGCGCACCCGGGCAAGGTACGCGATTGATGTGCGGACCGCCGACCCAGAGACTTGGTCAATTCTCAATGAAGTCGGACTGCGCCGACCGCATGGCGGGTTGCGCTCACCTACCCGACGTCACATGTCTCAGACACCCGATACAATTCAAACATCTGACCCGTTTGGTGGCACACATGCCCGCGCTTTTCCTCAACATTCTCAAGCTCATCTTTCTCGCCCTGGTGTATCTGTTCTTGTGGCAGATCGCCCGATCCATAGGTGCTCATGTTGGACCGGGCCAACGCTCGAAACAGAAAAAAGTCGCCGACGAGCTTGCCGTTATCAGGTCCGAGACAATGGCGGGTCAGACCATCAGGATCGGGGTCGGAATTGTGATCGGTCGGAGTGAGGAAGCCAACTTCGTCATCGACGATACGTACGCGTCAGACTTCCACGCTCGCATCGGCCAGCAACAGGATAAGGTCCTCCTCACTGACCTGGGCTCAACGAACGGTACCTACGTCAACGGTCGCCGAATAACAGTTCCAACATCTCTCGGAAAAGGCGATACAGTCCAGATAGGAAAGACGATCTTCGAGGTTCGATGAAGTACACATGGTCGAGCGCAACACACGTAGGTCTGGTTCGCGAAAGCAACCAAGACAGTGTGGCGCCCGAACACGATGGTGCGACTGACGAAGTCTTGATCGCAGCGGTTGCTGACGGCATGGGCGGCGCCGCCGCGGGCGACGTCGCTTCACGTGTCGCTCTCGCAGCGGCTATTGCCCCAACACCTGAGGAACAACCGGATCCAGCCGCGAGGGTCCGTGCCGGGAACGAAGCAGTACTGGAAGCGGAGGCTGAGGATCGGACGCGACGAGGCATGGGCACGACACTCACGTTGGGCATATTCCACCCCGATGGACACGTCGACGTCGGCCATGTCGGCGATTCGCGCATGTACCTTTTCCGCGACGGGACACTGACCCAGATCACGGACGATCACTCGTTTGTCGGCGAGCTCGTCCGGGCGGGCAAGCTCAACCCAACCGAGGCCATGCAGCACCCACGAAGGAACATCGTCACCCGAGTCCTCGGCACACCGGGCCTCCAGCCCGACAGAGTCGAGTTACACCTCCAGTCCGGAGACAGAGTTCTCATCTGCTCCGATGGCCTCACCGACATGGTCACCCGGGGTGGCATCGAAGCCATCATGGCTGACACCGAAACTGTCACCGACGCAGCCTGGAGCCTCGTCGAAGCCGCGAATAGGGCCGGGGGTGTCGACAACACCACTGTAGTTGTCGTCGACGCCAGTCAATGAACCGCAACGCCGAGGCGTCGCTTCTTGTCGGCGCGGCACTTCTCGCATCCCTCGGTGTTGCGATGGTGAATTTCACGCTTGGTCGTGGGTTCGATGCTCAGGTCGCGCTCACCTTCATCGTTTGGATTCTCTCGTTCGGTTCAGTGAGCCTTGCACTCCGGCGGTGGGCTCCGGCGGCAAGTCCATACCTACTCCCCCTGGCCGCAATTCTGGCCGCCATAGGGTTCACAGAGATCTACCGACTCGATGCGGGCCTTGCCGCAATTCAGCGCTGGTCGCTGCTGCTGGCGGGAGCCGCGGCTGCCCTCGTGTTGTTCCTGCTGCGCGGAGAAGGAGTCCGCCAACTGCGGCGCTATCGCTATCTGTTTCTCACTGTGGGTGTCCTCCTTCTGTTACTGCCGCTGTTACCGGATTCATCTCCGATCCACGGTGCTGAGATCAACGGGGCCCGGCTCTGGGTTCGCTTCCAGGGCTTCAGTTTCCAACCCGGAGAACTCGCAAAGCTGTTCCTTGCATTGTTCCTGGCTTCGTACCTCGCCGACAACCATGTTGCGATGTCTGTCCACACGCGCCGGGTGTTCGGTCTCGGTTTCCCACCCCTCCGCCACTTTGGACCAATCATCATCGCCGGCGGCGTGGCGTTCATCGTCCTGGTGTACCAACGCGACCTCGGAGCCTCGCTGTTGTTGTTCGCACTATTCGTCGGGATGGCCTACATCGCGACAGGTCGCCGCTCGTACCTCGCGGCCGGTGGCCTGTTCGTCGCTGTTGGCGGAGTCGTCGCCTATCAAGCGTTCGCGCACGTGCAACGGCGGGTTGACGCATGGATTCGCCCCTTCGACGACTACTCCGATACCGGTTACCAGATCGTCCAGGCCCTGTTCGCGATGGGGAGTGGGAGCATCTCCGGTTCCGGTATCGGACTCGGTCGACCGGACTTGATCCCCGCGGCGGCGACCGATTTTATCTTTGCCGCCGTTGCTGAAGAGATGGGTTTCGCAGGGTCGGTGGCTGTCATTGCAGCCTACGCGTTGTTGGTTGCCGCAGGTTTCGGAATTGCTCTACGAACACGTGACGTTTTCCGAAAGTTCCTCGCCGCGTCGCTCACCATCGTCCTTGGTGTTCAGACACTTCTCATACTCGCCGGTGTGCTGCGTCTGTTCCCCGTAACCGGTATCACTCTTCCCTTCATGTCGTACGGGGGATCCAGCCTCCTCGCCAACATGATCCTTGTCGCACTGTTGGCTCGAATATCACACACGGGTCGCGGCGTATGAATCCGCCGATCCGCCGCCTCGCTCTCCTCATGTTCCTTTCGTTTGCGTTGCTCGTGGCGGCAACCACCTATCAACAGTTGATTGCCGGCCCCGACTATCGAGACGATCCGAGAAATCTCCGGGTTGCAGCAACAAGGCTCGGCCGAGAACGCGGGACGATCATCACGCGAGACGGCGCGGTTGTGGCGGAATCGATCCAGGACGAAGATGACCCCACGGTGTTCCAACGCTCGTATCCCTACGGCGAACTCTACGCCCACATCGTCGGTTACGACTCGCTCCTTTTCGGGACGACAGGTCTTGAAGCAACACGGGGCGATGATCTCACCTCGTACCGTGACGCCACTATCTCCGGTGTCTTGTCCGCCCTCTTCGGAGACGACCTGCGCCCCAAAGGGCTCCGGCTCACGATCGATAACAACCTGCAACAGATCGCGTCGGACGCGTTAGGCGAGCAGCGCGGTGCTGTCATCGCGATCGACCCGGCAACCGGTGCGATTCTTGCCCTGGTCTCCAAGCCCAGCTTCGACCCGAACGCTCTTATCGGAATCGGAACGGCTGACGTTGGTCAAGCACTCGAAGAAGATACCGCCACTCCATTGCTCAATCGTGCAACACGCCAGTCGTACGCTCCAGGATCGATCTTCAAGATCGTCACCCTCTCAGCGGCACTGCAAAACGGGGTCGCCAACCCGTCGACCATCTTCGCAGACCCGACCTCTCTCGATTTGCCCGGCTCGACCGCCGTCATTCGAAACTTCTCTCGCAACAGATGCACAGCCGGGGATTCGGTGAGTCTGGAAGATGCCTTCATCCGTTCATGCAACACCACTTTCGCCCAGCTCGGTATGGACATCGGAGCCGACGGACTGATCGCGCAAGCTGAAAAGTTTGGATTCAACCAGGACATCCCGTTCGAGCTGCAGACACTCACCTCAGCCCTCCCGCAACCCAGCACCTTCGACTTCAACGATGCGGGACTAGCACAGACCGCGATCGGTCAGCGGGATGTGCAAACGACGCCACTACAGATGCTCCTCGCAACAGCAGCGATCGCAAACGGTGGCGATATCATGGTCCCCTTTGTCGTTGAGGAGGTGTTCACGGCGGAGGCCGACGTCGTCTCTCGAACCGAGCCCACGGTGTGGCGGAAGGCTGTCGGTAGAGCGACGGCGGACACGGTCGCAGGCCTCATGGAACGCGTCGTCACTTCCGGGACTGGTCGTCGGGCTGCGGTACCGAATATACGCATTGCCGGGAAGACCGGGACTGCCGAAGTGCCGGACAGCTCCCCCCATGCGTGGTTCGTCGGATTCGGGCCGGTCGCTCCGAACCCGGGAGAGGATCAGATTGCAATCGTCGTAATTGTGGAGTCGGGGGGAGACATCGGTGAGAGTGCGACTGGTGGCGCGCTGGCGGCACCCATCGCACAACAGGTACTCGCGGCGTTCTTTAGGATTCCCTAGCAAACCGACGCCTTGTTTGCCCGAAACACGGGTACCATCTACGCACTGTGACTGAAGAACGCATACTCTCCGACCGGTACCGGCTGCTGCGACACATTGCTCGCGGCGGCATGGCTGACGTATGGGAGGCTGAAGATCAGCTTCTCAACCGGCGGGTCGCGGTCAAGATACTGCACCCGCAGTTCGCCCGTGACGAGGCGTTTGTTTCTCGATTCCGCAAGGAAGCGCAGAACGCCGCAAATCTGACTCACCCGAACATCGTTGCTATCTACGACTGGGGCGAGGAGGGTGATACCTACTTCATGGTGATGGAACTCATCGACGGTCGCACTCTCCGAGACGTGCTCAGGTCTGAGGGAGCTTTCCTGGCGAGACGGGCGGTCGAAATCGCGGCCGAATCGGCCGCGGCGCTTACGGTTGCCCACGAGGCCGGAGTCTTCCACCGCGACGTCAAGTCAGGCAACATCCTCCTGACACCCGATGGATCGGTAAAGGTCACGGACTTCGGGATTGCGCGTGCCCTCGACGACTCAGAGGAGCTGACCAAGACCGGTGCCGTAATCGGCACGGCCACCTACTTCTCCCCCGAACAGGCCCAGGGTCTCCCGGCAGATGGTCGGTCGGACATCTACTCGCTCGGAGTTGTTTTGTTCGAACTCGTCACCGGACAACCGCCGTTCAGCGGCGAAAGTCCGGTTGCTGTCGCGTACCAGCACGTGTCTGAACTCGCCCCTCCAGCCTCAAGTATCAACGCCGATGTGCCCGCGGCTCTTGAGATGATCATCGAGAAATGTCTTGAGAAGGACCCGGGTTCGCGATACCAATCCGCGATTGAGCTTCGCAACGACCTCCTCCGCTTCTTACGCGGTGAGGCGCCCACCGCCGCTCCTGCCCTGGCGCCTCCACCACTCGTTCCGGTCGGTTACGAACCTCAGACTCCCATTGAGCCGACCCCTCGACCCGATGCCGCGACACAGGTCATTCACGGCGCATACACCGCTAACCAGCCACCGCCACCACCGACCGCAACACCGGACGAAGTAGGTCGGCATGTCTCATACCAGCCACCACCGGAGGAAAAGGAATCGCAACTCACGTACATCCTCATGGTTGTCGGTCTTGTCGCAGTACTGGCTCTTGGATTGTTCTTTCTGTCCCGGGTGATGTCACCGCCTGATCCGGTGGTTGCAGACGTCGTAGTCCCTTCCCTCGCGGGGCAAGCTGACAACGATGCATTCTCCACTCTCCAAGAACTTGATCTGAAGGTCCGTCGAACACTTGAGTTCTCGGCCAACGTTGAAACCGGATTGGTCATCAAGACTGACCCGCCCGCAGGAGACCGGGTTCTCCCCGGAACCCTTGTCGAGGTCTGGATCTCGAAGGGAGAAGAGACCAGCAAGGTCCCGAGCCTGGTGGACCAGAACATTGAGGATGCCAAACGGTCGATCGTTGCCAACGGATTCCTCGTCGGCACTATCACAATCGACGAAACTTCAGGGGCGGACGAAGGCACAGTTCTCCGCCAGAGCCCGCTCCCCGCATCGGATCACCCAGCCGGAACGAGTATCAACCTGGTTGTCTCCGGTGGCCCATTCGCGGTCTTCATACCCGACGTCACCAACATGACCGAAGAGTCTGCGCGACTCACTCTTGATCGCGCAGGTTTCTCCGATATCCAGGTCATTGAGGAGTTCAGTCTCGATGTCGAAGAAGATCTCGTGATCCGTTCCGAACCTGGGGCCAACAACCTTCAGGACCGCAAACGTCCGGTGACGATCGTCATTTCGTTGGGTCCGGAACCGTTTGCATTACCTGATTTTGTCGGCCTTACGGTCCAGGATGCACAGAATCTCGCAAGCCAAAGGGGCCTCACGATGATCCTCGATACGGGGACCGTCGACGTAACGGCCGCATCGGGACTCGGCGGCTTGATCGCCGCGCAGGACATCGGTCAGGGAACGGAAGTGCGTGCCGGCGATACGATCACGCTCACGCTTGGTGTTCTCATCCAGGTAACCATGCCGAACCTCGTCGGTATGTCGGTTGATGATGCCCGCGCCGCCTTAGCCCTCATTGGATTGCAGCTCGAGGTTCTCGACGATCTCGATGTCGCTCCTGACTCGGGTCTCGTCGGGTTGGTCGCCGATCAGATCCCGAACCCCGGAGATCTGATCGATGATGGTACGACTGTGGGAGTGTGGGTTGGAGTCCTCCCACCGACCACGACGACTACGACTACTACCACCACGACGACCCTGCCGCCGACGACGACAACGACAATCCCGTAGATCGATGAGTGCGCTTGAGCAGGAGCGCGCCGATGCCCTTCTCAGTTGGTACCGAACCCAGCGAAGGCATCTCCCGTGGCGCGACACCGGTAATCCCTATGACGTCTTGGTCTCGGAGTTCATGCTGCAACAGACCCAGGTCGAACGGGTCATCCCGTACTTCAAACGCTGGATGGAGCAATACCCAACAATCGAGGATCTCGCGAGTGCACCACTGTCCGATGCTCTCGCTCTCTGGAGTGGCCTCGGGTACAACAACCGCTGCAAGCGGCTCCATGACTCCGCCAAGATCATCGCCGCCGACGGTTGGCCAACCTCAATAGAGAGCCTTCAGAAGCTTCCCGGAGTGGGTGCATACACGGCCCGAGCGATCGCCGCGTTTGCTCTGGGTCAGCACGTGGCCGCGACCGACACCAACCTACGCCGAGTGCTGAGCCGGTGGTATGGCGAGCCGCTAAACGGACAGGCACTCGACGTTGCCGCCAATCAGAGCCTCGCCGAACCCGCCAGTGACTGGAACCAGGCCATGATGGATCTAGGAGCGACGATCTGCCGGAACCATGATCCGGCATGCAAGCAATGCCCTGTGGACGCCTGGTGCGCCGGGCCCGGGATGATTCTTGATGTTCCACGTCAGACCAAGTTCGAAGGGTCGGCCCGTCAGACCCGTGGTGCCGTCATCCGGGCTTTGGTGCGAAAAGCTCCCCAATCCATCGCGGAACTCGTCGCCTCGACGCAGTTTCCGACATCCAGCATCCTCGAAGCCACCGGCAGCCTGGAAGCGGATGGACTCATCGAGACAGAAGACAGCGTTGTGAGGTTGCGCGACTAACCCGAACGATGCTGTCCGTACGGGAGCGATATCTGTAGACCCGCTCCCGCACGGAGTCAGGAATCGCAGCGGGGAAACTTGTCGTAACTCCCTAGAAATACCAACGCGAGCGCAGGGTTACGTCGCGGCTAG
>VAPH01023888.1_pt1 | contig 10112 bp, 5 predicted proteins | sample 3393861 | NCBI WGS metagenome assembly VAPH01 (sample SAMN08290439, study PRJNA428436) | hydrothermal vent metagenome | isolation source: Deep-sea hydrothermal vent chimney | place: Atlantic Ocean: South-mid Altantic Ridge | reverse complement strand
ATCTGTACTCTCAACCAATATTGTTACCGTTCCTGTATTTGCGCTTAAATCAAAGGTAGGATCATCTGCATTAACAACTTGTGTTGTGATTCCTCCTCCACTTGCGGTCCATTGTAATGTAGCACCCGAATTGGTAATTGCTGTTGGTGACCAAGCAATTGACGTCGAAGTTGTAGTTAAAGTAATTGTTGAAGTTACCGGAAGGGTAGTAATATTATGGGTATTACTATTTGCACTCTCATTACCTTCATTATCCAAGGCTGTAATGTGAAAGTTATAATTTGTATTCGCTGTTAATCCTGTAACATTATATGTTAATACATTTCCTACTGTTGCTATAAGAACATTGTCTTGGAACACATTGTAATTTGTGACTCCTATATTGTCGGTAGCTGCTGTCCAATCTAATGTTAAACTTGTTTGTAAAACATTTGTAGGTGCATTAAGAACTCCTATTACAGGTGGTTCAGTATCAACCGGAGGGGCCGGAACATCAATTGTCCAACCTTTGGCAATTAAATTATCATAAGAAGGTTGAGCAGCAATAGTTAAACTACCTGCATTAATTGAAATTTGTAAATTTCCATTCGAGAGACCAAATCCATCTAAGGTATTTACTTTACTATCTAATTCAGTACTTGAAAAATTATTTCGATCTATTCTTAAGTCATCAATTAAAGGATTATTTGATATATCTAATGTAATTAAACTATTATTTGCAAGCAATAATCTTGTCAATAAAATATTATTAACTACGCTAATACTACTCAAATTATTAGAAGTTAAAAATAAATCTACTAAAGAAGTTGCATTTGAAACATCAATAGTTTGAATACTACCACTTACAAATCTGAAATTTGTTAATCCTGCTAAGTTATCAACACTAGTAATAGTAACAGTTATAAGGCTTCCGTCATTTCCGCTAAAATCGAATGTAGGATCATCTGCACCAATTGTTATTGGACTACCGGGCAACCCAATTCCTGATGCTACCCACTGTAATGTTGATCCTGAATTTGAGATAGCGGTTGGCGACCATGTTGCACTTGTTGAATTGGTAGTAATTGTTATTTGACTATGTACTATAAAAGAGGAGAAAATTATTAATAAAGTAAAAAGTAATTTTTTCATCATGACAAAAGTTTTAAGTTTTTAGTTTTTAGTTTAACTAATTTGTACAAATATAATAGAATAGAATGTTTTATTTTTATTATATGGTAAAAAGTTTTACGCCTATTTTATTTAAAAAAAATACAAAAGGAGTTAATAGCTCTAATTAATAAAATTAACAAATGTACGTTTTATAATGCCACATTTTTAAAGCCTCTTTTAAACCAAGGTAAATTTCTTTTTTTACCATAACCATACCCATAGCCATAGCCATATGCACCTTTACTATGATCAGAACCATTAATCAAAATTGCCATATTTGGTAATTTATTTTCATTATGTAATTTTTCAGGTATATGCAACATACGTTTGTCTAAATAATTTGCTTTCACAACAAATATTGTAAGATCAGAGTATTTACCCATTTGTATTGTATCGGTTACCATACCAACCGGTGCAGTATCAACAATTATATATTCATATTTGAGTTTGGCTTCTTCAAAGATTTCCTTTACTCGATTACTCATTAATAATTCTACCGGATTTGGAGGGATATCACCTGAGTTAATTAAATGTAAATTATCAAATTTTGTATATTCTTCTGTTATTTCATTCAATGTTAAATTTTTATTTTTAATATAATTTGTTACACCCAAAATTTCTTCCAGATCTAAATATTTAGTTATTTTCGGAGCTCTTAGATCCATTCCTAAAAGCAAAGTTTTCTTTCCGGATACAGCAAAGGAAGAAGCTAAATTAATTGCTGTAAAAGTTTTTCCTTCACCACTTTGCGTAGAAGTAACAAAGATAGTTTTACCACTTTCCTTGTTATCTAACATAAAACTGATATTAGTACGTAAATATCTAAATGACTCTGCTATGTTTGAGTTGTCAAAGTCAGATATATATATGTCCTTTTTAGAGGATGTAAGAGGTACATCACCTATATATGGAATTTTTAATCTTTTTAAATCTTTTTCATCATGCACTTTGGTATCCAAAGAGTCTTTAATATATATAATTCCAAATGGTATTAATAAACCTATTAACAAAGCAGCAAAATAGCTTACGCCCGGTTTCGGAGAAACTGGATGACCATTACTATACGCTCTATCTACTATTCTGGCTTTGTTGATTGTTATTGAATTAGATAGGATTGATTCTTCCCGTTTTTGTAATAAAAACAAATAAACAGCATTTTTAGTTTCTTGCTGACGTACAATATCTTTAAATTCTTTTTCATTTTTAGGAACTGAAGCAATTCTAGAGCTCAGGCGACCACCTTGCTTATTTAAAGCATTAATTTGAATATTTAATGAAGATTTAATGGTGTACAAACTATTTCTCAAGTTCTTCTTTAAAACACTTAATTGATCATCTATATTAACAATCAACGGATTCAGAACAGTTGAACTTTTCAAAATACGATTGCGCTGCAATACTAATGCATTGTATTCTTCAATCAAAGCAACAATAGAGGGGTCTGACAATCCGATATTTGCAGGTAATAATGAGGTTGCATTACTTCTATTTATTTCCGAGTTCATATAATCTACTAATTTTAATTGTGTGTTGGCGGCGATTATTTCATTTTCGTTTGTAGAAGAAGACTGTAGAAAAATATCTGCTCCTGCTTTTGTATCTATTAGTCCTTTACGGGTTTTAAATTGCTCAACAGTACTTTCTATTGCATTTAATTCTGATGTTATCAATAATAAACGATCATTTAAAAATTCAGTGGTTTTTTTATAAACCTGATTCTTATCGTCAATAGCATCTGCATTATATTGATCTATTAAATTGTTTATAATTGCAACACCTTTTTGTTTAATTGTTTCTTTGATCGAAATACTTACAACTCTTGATTTTTCATCAATTGGTTCTATAAGTATTGTATTAATGTATTTATCAACTATAACATCTAAACGATTAATTGTAATAATAATATTTTTGTCTCTAATTTTATTTCTCCAAGAATCATTTAAATTAATAACTACATATCCGTAGATTGTTTTAAATTCTTTTCCAAACTCTTTTATTCCTTTGGAATTACCTTCCACGTCAAAATATTCAAATTTTAGATTATTCCTTACATTAATTTTAAAAGAAGCTGTTACATTGTTTATTTTTTTTGCATACGTATCACCATCTGACAATTTATCTTGAGGGAAATCAATAATAATTGGAAAATTAGGATATTGTTCTAAGTTGTATGGGCTGCTTTCAATAAAATATTTAACATTTAATTTAAGTTCATTTACAACTTTGCTCATTAGCCTCCTTGAAGTAAGAATATGAATTTCATTTTCCAAACTGTTATTGGTTGAACCAAAAATACCAAGGTCTTCGAAGGCATCTAATTGATTTACAGAGGAGCCCTTTTCTTTATCTTTAATTAATATTTTGGATGCCACTTCATATTTTGGTATTTCCTTACGTAAGTAAAAGAAAGACAAAGTTAGAATGAAGACAACGCTCAAAACAAACCATTTTAAATGTATTAAATATTTGTTTAATATTTCTTTAAAGTCAATAGAGTCGTCAAATTTGCTATCAGAAAATTGATTCATTTGGTTAAAATCCATAAAAATTTATTAAGATATTAATAATCTATCTTTATAATTAATAACGTATAAAATTAAGAAAATTGTTAACACAAATTTATTATCATCATCAAAATATTGCTAGGCACTTCTTTTGTGTTTGAATAATATATTAAAAATTGCATTAATTAGGTACTTGGTATCAGTAGTATAAGGGTTACGTATCTTTTCTTCTAAATACTCCTTTTCAGCCTGTAAAACACTCATAACATTGCCATCTCTATTCAACGCAACGTAAGGAGGTACACAACCTGGTAATTGGGTTAAACGCAATTTTTGCATCTCTTTAGGTATATCTTGAAAATATCTCATTGATACCGGTCTGATTCCAACCAATTTTAATTCACCTTTCAAAACATTATATAATTGAGGCAATTCATCTAACCAAAATCTACGCATAAACTTTCCCCATTGAGGTATTCTAAAATCATCTGCCGGTTTTCCAGTTTTTGCATATCCATTTGCATTTAAAATATAATCTTGTAAATATTCACTATATGGATGCATGGTTCTAAATTTGTAGACTCCTATTATTTTTCCATTTTTTCCTAAACGCGGCATCTTATAAACAGGGCCGTAACTAGGATTATTATCAAACGAAGGTTCTTTAATCTTTTTTACAACAAAATATAGTATACCATCAATAGTCTTATAATCCATAATACTGAATCCACAACTCACTAATCTACCCAATGCTTCCGCTTTTGATAGTAATCTGTTTCTTCCTTTGGTCAAATTAAAATAGTATTTTTTTGTATAGGATATTTTTGGAATGATTCTTTTAAATAAAAATTCAAAAGAAAAATATATATTGTTTAAAATAGGGATGTTATTAATTTTCATTCTCTTTCTTCTAGATGAAAAAGTTTCTAAACAACCAATAAAAATACCATCGTTCTGCAGTTTTGAATTTACTTTTTCAAAATATTTATTGATATACCTTACACCATTAATCAATTGTAAACTAACCACATTGTCAATATCATTTATTTTATTAAGTCTTAAACTATTAGATTTTAAAACAACTAATAATTTATCTTGAGATGTATCCACATAATTTTCAAAATAATTAAATGCTTCAGTATTAGATTCATTTATAATTAATTGTTTATTTTTTTGATAAACAGGAGTATTCTCTCTTATGTGTTTTAATTTTCTCCTTCTTAAATCTATAAATTCTTGACTCCATTCCAGAAAAGTATCTTGGCTAACGTTTTCTCTTCTGCAAAGTTGAGCAATACTGGTCATACCAGTTTTACCCTCAATTACTATTTTAAATTTCTCATCTTCAGTTAACCCTTTAAATTTTGAAGAATCTACTTTAGATTCAAAATTACTATGTAAAATATTTTGAGTCCATTGATAGAAAATCACAGGTGTTATACCTTCTCTTGAACAAATTTGATCGATTGTCATTTTTGCACTTTGACCTTCAATAACAATTTTCATTCTTTCTTTGAGTGAAAAGAATTTCTCTTGTTTTAAAATATTATTACTGTTAATTTGATTCTTTACCTTTTCAATAAAACTTTGGTTTTGTAATTTTGTAATCATAGCAATCTCATTTAGGGGTGAACAAAATACTCTTATTTTCAACCCTAATAAAAAAAACATGATTTTTTAGAAAACAATCTCTTGAAGTTATACATGCGTAATACTTAGCAATATTACACTCATATTTAATTTCATCATAAGGGGTTGATAAAACTGGCATTTTATAATTATTTCTTTTTCTAACTGGTGTAAATATACAAAAAATTTATTAAAGTTTAATAATAATTGAATATTTTACTGTTAATGCATACTAGTTTGGAGAGCATTTAATTTATTAAAATAAACTTTTGTTAATCTAATTAGAGCGAAATTAATGGGAATGTTTTTAATCCATTTCTATCAAATAATACCATTTCGAATGTTTTAAAACTGCAACTAATTCTTTATAATTAATAATCAAATCCTCCAATTTTTCTTTGTTTTGCTTTTTATGACTACTTAATACTTTCACATTTCTAACCTCTAGAAAATTAAATATTTGATTCATCACTTCTTGATTGTCCTCTATCAGATCTTCATAAGTTAATTCTTTAAATTTTTCTCGCTCATACTCTTTTTTAATATTTTTTTCAAATTCCTTGGTGCTTTCAAATTCATTTAGACAATAATCAATATCTAAAACAATTCTTTTTTCTTCAACTGGAATTACTCTATTATTGTATTGTGACCACTTATTTGTTTTTACAGCAATTTGTCTCGAAACCACAGTTTTTAACATATTTCCTCTTGTTAAATGAATAATATTTATAGAATCATCATTTTTAATAAAATCCCAAACCTCCTTACTATCTGAATCTTGTGGATGATAATAGAATATTTTAAACCCTACTCTTTTTATTTTATTTGGCATTTTATCAAAGATATCATTCCAAATAGTTTTACTATTTTCTCCATTTAAATTACTAAACATTTCTCCCTTAGCAACTATATCAGGATGAGAATTAAGCAAACTTATAAGTAAATTTGATCCAGTTCTAGATCGTGAAATTACTATGAATTTAGTATAATTTTTATTCCCAAAAAAGGAATTTTTCTTTTTTATGATATAATCTTTAAGGCTTTTTAACTTCATTTTTATCACAATAAAATTTTAATTATTTTTGTTAATATTCGTTTACAGAATAAATTCTTAGGGCTTGTTTAAATATCAATGATATTTGGTTTATTCAGTATCCCTCTGAACGAAAAAATATTTTTTAATTATATTTTTGGCATTCTGAAACAGTAATTCTTTAGACCACAATAATAAATTTTCATTCCATCTTTGAGGATGAAATGTAAACATAATCTGATCCGGCAATCCGGAAAAATTCAAAGTTTTTATGATTTGATTAGTGGAACGAAAGCTTTGTGTTAAAGACGTACTGACTTTATCTCTAACACTTACGTTAAAACCATCCCATCTCCTTCCGGTATCAGTTAAATACATAACTTTATTAAAATCAACATCAAAATATGGTTCACCAATAATACCGTAATCTCTATAGTCAAATTTCTTCCAAAGATCTTTTGAATCATATTTTGACATCGGACTACCATGCATGCATATCGTAGATACAGAAACGATTTTCCTTAATTCTTCTAAATTTTCACCAAAATCCTTTATACCGAATGAAATATTTCCGTTACACGTTGTAAGATTCTCATAATGATATCCTATTTCATGACCTAAATTTTCTATTTTAACTATTACATTTTCATCCCAACTTTCCGGAACAGCTCTGAAATAATAAGTCCCTTTAATTCCTAACTCATTTTGAATTTTTGCGAACTTTAATGAATTATGTGGCAATAAATCTACATCATGACGTAGAATAATTACTTTTCCCTTCGGTTTTTTCAAAAATTCCGAAAAGGATTGAAACTCATATCCATTAGTTAATAAAACCGACAAAAGTTCATTGTATCGATTAATCGTAAAATCCATATTATAATTTAAATCTGTTTTGAAATTCTGGGTCTTTCTTTAAAATAGTTTTACTTTTTGGGTAGCTTTCAACAAACCAAACCAAAAAAGCCGTCATATCAATTTTTTCATTTAAATAATCCTGATATCGATTTCTGTATTTATTCATTTCATCATGATCAGAAATTAAATTTTCAACTTCTTTTACAACTTCAAACAATTTCCTATCATCTGAAAGAGACCAGATCAATCTTTTTTGCATTTGTTCATTAGTGTACCCATTTTGTATTGTATTGATGTAAATTGTTGGTGTTCCTAATACAGCTGCTTCTGAGGCCATAGTTGCACCTTCTGTAATTATAAACTTTGCTTGTAAAATTGCTTGGTGCATTAGATAAGGGGGAAATTTAACCTGATATTTTTTAAATTCATCAGGTAGCTCCCCTTCTGATGATATAACAATTTTAAAATTTTTCTTTAAATAGTTTATCAATTTTACCTTATTCTCAAATGAAATCCCTTTTTTTCCCACATCATGATGTGCTTCCCAAGAAACAAACCGAATTAAGATATAATTATTTACATCGTTTATAAATGACCTTATCTGGCTTACATCTTTTTTGAAATAATTTTTATTTAAATAAAGTAATTCTAATAGTCCATTAAATTTAATTTGCTTTTTTCCAAGATCTTTATAAAAACAATTGGGTGTTAAGATATTATTAGCGAATGGTTTAAACATCCTCACTGCCTTTGTAGCAGCTTCTGTATCTTCTAAGGCGATATAAGTTTTATTAAATAATTTGGAAATTGGGGCAGAAATTACTGTTCCTGCATCAATATAAATATCGGGCTTAAAATTTGCAGATATCTTAAAAACATTTTTAAATGAATTGAACATGTAAATAACCTTGCTATTTCCTTCTTTACTTCTTATTTTATAATTTAAATTATAAAATTTTGCCAACTCGACTATGATTCCTTTATCTCTTAGGGTAAATAAACATGCGTGACCTTTTGATTCAAATATTTTAGCAAAATTTCTAAAATAATGAATATGAGCTGGATGAGCGATATCAATTAATTTTTCAGCATTTTTACAATCGTTAAGCTTATATCCATACTTTTGAGCCCATAAAATTGATTTCTTAAAGTGCTGTCCAAATTCAATACCACTATTAAAAGCTGTGTTTATTAATGTTTCAGAATCGTTAGATCTAACAGGAATCATGAAATTCGCATGATCAAATTTCGAATTTACATGCTCAATACTATTTAATATATTAATTGAGTTTTTGTTTTGAATTGTTTTCAATTTTTGTATATGATCAAGTCTCTTTTTAAAAACTTTTAAAAACCCTTTATTTACTTTTCTCTCATGAAAAACATATTTATTATTCAGATCTACCTTATCACCTATATTTTTTTTTAATTTATACGTGAATAATCCATAAATGAATTTATTCATTAAAATGGCACCGAATAAAGCTTTCAAAACATTTGTTAATTGAATAAATATACTTTCATCTTTCAATTCATTAAACATTTTTTGAAAATTATTATCAATTTTATAGTTATTTATAATTACTATTCCACCTTCTGCAGCAGCAGGAAATTTAGCATGACCAAAAGAAAAAATACTAGCATCACCAAAAGATCCCAAATATTTGTCATTTTTTTTATTTAAAAAAGCATGGGCACAATCTTCAATAATTGGTTTATTACCCATTATGTTTTTTATAGCTTCTATTTCAGAGGGAATCCCAAATAAATGAGTTACAATGAGGGCATCCAATTGTTCTTCTTTTCTTCTAAGATCTTCAATATCTATTTTATAATCATTAGTAACCTCAATAAATACAGGTATATAACCTGCCAAGTTTATAGATTCAAAAACTGTTAAACAATTATAAACTAAAACCCCAACTTTAGAATTCTTGGATAAATTAAGTGAATTCAATAATATTCTTAAACCCGTTCTGGCATGATTAGTAAAATAAACCTTCGAATCCGGGAAGTAGTTTACAAATCCTAATTTATTTTTTTTACTTGCGAAAATTTCAATCGTTGCAATAAAAAAATCAGATAATGAAAAATCATAATTTAATCTTGGTGATAAACTTCTTAAAGACATTTTAACTACTATAATAATTTGTAACTCTCAATTTTAAGCTTCATTTTTAACAATATTATTCAATACATTCGAAACAAAATTTAATTGAAATTCTTTCATGTTTTCATTTACTGGTAACAATAAATGATCATTATATATTTTATGCTGATTTTTATAGATTTGATTCTTCTTTTTTGGTAAAAACCACCAAAACTTATTATATACTAATGGTTTAATATTTTTCTTCTTCAATTCATTTACAACTTTATTTCTATTAGAAAATATTAAAGGTATCCCGGTAAGACAATAAATATCTTTATATTCTCTATAAAAAAAACGTTCATTTATTCTTAGTTTTTTATACAAAATCGATGTATTTCTCTTTCTTCGATCTATCAGTTTTTTAATATCTAATTTTTCCAATAATCTTTTAGAATAGGAAGAAATATTTACATGATTATTTTCAAAACAAATTAAAGAATAATGTATAGGTGTTATCAACTTAAATATAAAGTTAAAGGTTATTGAAAACAGGTAATTTTTATTTTTAGACAATCTGGAATTAATAAGTAATTGCCAGGTTGCTAGTTTTACAGAAAACCAACTTATAACTGTGTTTTTGTATTTGATATTATTGAGATTTAAATTAAGATCTGAATTATTCACCACAAACAGACTCCCGTCTGGAATAGGTAAGAATTTAGACAAAGAATAAAGGGTTATATCTCCTTTGGTACCAATTAAATCATCTTTTGAATAATTTGAAAATAATGCCTGTGCACAATCTTCAATTGAAATTAAATTATATTTATTGGAAAAATTAGAT
>VAPH01006421.1_pt1 | contig 10130 bp, 7 predicted proteins | sample 3393861 | NCBI WGS metagenome assembly VAPH01 (sample SAMN08290439, study PRJNA428436) | hydrothermal vent metagenome | isolation source: Deep-sea hydrothermal vent chimney | place: Atlantic Ocean: South-mid Altantic Ridge | reverse complement strand
TTTTCCGCTTTCTCCCAAAATACCAACCCCCTACCACTGCCAAGATATTTTTGCTTTTGAAAAAAAACATCAAGGGGTTCTGGATCGTATATCTCTGGAACGATTCCTCTACCTGACTGCGCGGTCGCCGACTCTGCTATTTTTCGCCAACGGCCTACTCCTCCTGTTGCACTAGCACCTGAACACCGCACCTGAGATCGCTCGGTGATAACCGGCGCAATGGCGATAACTCCAAGCTCGGTCGCCTTCTGTACGATCCAGTCCATCTTACCCGGCTTGGGTAGTCCCTGGATAATAGTAATCTTAAGAGGGGATTCGGAATCAAGCCGTTCTGTATCGCCAACCTTTAGAGAAACACTTAAACGGCTGACCTCGAGTATTTCCGCCCGGCACCGATTTCCTCTGCCGTCAAGAAGAAATACAGGATCGCCCGGCTGAAGCCTGAGAACCCTTGCAAGATAATGGGCATGTTTTTTCTGGAGAGATAGAGTTTCGTCCCGGAACGGTAAAAAAATATCCGGCAGAATCAGAGACGGAATCATTCGTTTCCGAATAAATGGCGAACCTTGTCCTCTATTTTTTCGACTAACCCTTTTGGTTCCTGTATGGCGTCTCCGCTGATTTCCGCAAACTCCTTGAGAATCGACTTCTGTTTTTCGGAAAGCTTTTTGGGAACATTTATGACAACCTGAACTATCTGGTCTCCGCGTCCATGCCCCCTGAGGCTTGGAACTCCTTTACCTCTCAATCGGAAAAGCTTATGGGATTCCGTACCGGCTGGAATTTTAAGAGGAACCTTATTACCGTCCAGGACAGGCACCTGTATCTCTGCTCCCAAGGCAGCCTGAGTGAACGTTATGGGCTGGCTACATATCAGATGATTACCTTCACGCGAAAACAAAGAGTGCTCTATGACCTCAATTATTATATAAAGATCTCCAGGCGGGCCTCCATGTAATCCGAGCTCGCCCTCAGCCGTCATCTTAAGACGCATGCCGCTATCAATACCCGCAGGTATTTTTACTGATACCGTTCTTTCCCTCTGCACCTTTCCTGCACCACGGCATGCCGAGCAGGGATCGGTTATGATTTTTCCCTTTCCACCGCATTTGCCGCAGGTTCTTGCAATGCTGAAAAAGCCCTGCTGCATTCGCACCTCGCCCCGGCCTTCGCAAGTAGGGCATGTAACCGCTTCCTTACCGGGTTTTGATCCTGAACCTTCGCACTTATCACAACGATGCTGTCTTGGAACCTTGATCTTTTTATCAACACCCAGAACCGCTTCCTCTAAAGTTATATCCAGGTCGTAACGCAGGTCAGACCCCTTTGCCGGACGAGTTCCTCCTCCGGCAAAGCCTCCAAATACACCACCAAAAAGGTCCTCAAACACATCAGCAAAACCACCGCTCCCACCGAATCCTGAGCCAAAACCAGCTGCTCCCGGACCCTCGGCTGAGCCAAACCTGTCGTAATTCTCCCTCTTCTGAGGATCGCTCAGGCAGGAATAGGCCTCGTTTATTTTTTTAAAATGTTCTTCGGCTTCACGGTTTCCCGGATTGCGATCGGGATGATGCTTAAGGGCCAGCCTGCGATAGGCCCTTTTTATCTCAGCATCATCTGAACCTCGATCTACACCAAGCGCTTCGTAATAATTGATTGTCATACTTCCAACTTTCCTTTACTTTTACTGTTTATCCTTGTCTACCTCTTCGAACTCGGCTTCCACAACATCCTCTCCCTCAGCTTCTGCGGCGGCATCATCAGCTTTAGCAGCGCTCTCCGGCTGTGCACCACCTGCATCCTGTTGTTTATACATATGCTCCGCCATCTTGTGCGAAGCAGTGGAAAGAGCTTCAACAGCAACTTTTATCTCATCCGGGTCCTGGCTGGATTCATTCAGCTTTTTAAGATTTTCAAGAGCCGAATCAATGGTTGCTTTCTCCTCGGAAGACAGTTTGTCTCCATATTCTTTCAATGACTTCTCGACCGAGTAAACAAGGGTGTCTGCCTCATTATGCACCTCTGCCAGGCGTTTACGCTTTTTGTCCTCATCAGCATGAGCCTGGGCATCAGCCGTCATATTTTTGATTTCTTCCTCGCTTAAACCGCTCGAAGCAGTTATTTTGATAGACTGCTCTTTACCGGTTCCCATATCTTTTGCCGAAACATGCAGTATTCCGTTTGCATCTATATCAAAAGTCACTTCGATCTGCGGTACGCCTCTTGGCGCAGGTGGTATACCAACAAGCTCGAAATTCCCCAGCAGCTTGTTGTCAGCTGCCATTTCACGTTCTCCCTGGCAAATCTTAATTGTTACAGCCGGCTGGTTGTCTGAAGCTGTGGAGAATGTCTGGCTTTTCTTTGTAGGAATAGTCGTATTCCTTTCAATAAGTCTCGTAAGTATTCCGCCAAGGGTTTCTATACCAAGAGAAAGAGGTGTAACATCAAGCAAAAGCACTTCCTTAACATCGCCCTTTAACACTCCACCCTGTATGGCAGCGCCAAGCGATACCACCTCGTCGGGATTCACTCCTTTGTGCGGCTCCTTACCAAAGAAACTCTCTACAGCCTGCTGCACCTTGGGAGTCCGAATCTGTCCACCCACAAGCAGAACTTCGTTGATATCGGAGTTTTTTAACGAGGCATCCGTAAGAGCCTTTGAACATGGAGCCATTGATCGCTTGATTAAACCATCCGCCAACTGTTCGAACTTAGCCCTTGACAGCTTCAGCATAAGATGCTTAGGACCAGTTGCGTCAGCTGTGATAAATGGAAGATTGATCTCTGTTTCCGTTGCAGAACTCAGCTCTATTTTGGCTTTTTCAGCGCCTTCTTTTAGGCGCTGGAGGGCCATTTTGTCTGAGTGCAGATCTACACCCGCATTTTTCTTGAACTCCTCCAGAAGCCAGTCTATGATAACTTCATCAAAATCGTCGCCACCGAGGAAGGTATCTCCGTTTGTGGATTTAACCTCAACAACACCTTCACCAATCTCAAGAATGGAGATATCAAATGTGCCTCCACCCAGATCGTAAACCGCGATTTTTTCCTCTTTTTTCTTGTCCATGCCATACGCCAAAGCGGCTGCCGTGGGTTCGTTGATAATGCGCAGCACATCAAGTCCGGCTATACGGCCGGCATCTTTTGTCGACTGCCTTTGGCTATCGTTAAAGTAAGCAGGAACCGTAATAACAGCTTCTGTCACCTCTTCGCCAAGATAGTCTTCAGCCGCCTTCTTAAGTTTCTGCAGAATCATGGCCGAAATCTCGGGGGGAGAGTAGTTTTTCCCATCTATCTCCACATGTGCATCACCATTTTGGGCCTGTACGATCTTATATGGCAGCTTCTTTAACGCATTTTGCACTTCCGGAGAGCTGTACTTACGGCCCATAAGACGCTTGATCGAAAAGATAGTTTTTTCAGGATTAGTAATCGCCTGTCTCTTGGCCACCTGTCCTACAAGACGCTCCCCTTTATCCGTAAACGCCACAACAGACGGCGTGGTTCTGGTGCCTTCCTGGTTTGGAATAACCACGGTTTCACCCGCCTGCATAACAGCCACAACAGAGTTGGTTGTTCCAAGATCTATTCCTATAACCTTACCCATAATTTTTTCCTCCTATTACCTTAAATACACTTTAAATTTGAAAAAATCCATAAATTGTCAAACGTCCCAATCTTCCTGATTTTCATGCTCGTTTTCAGCTTTCTTCGGCCTTTTCCGGAGGTTTGGCCACAGCCACTAATGAGGGCCTGATAACCTTTTCGTTCAACATGTACCCTTTCCGGAACTCTTCTACAACAGAGTTTTCATCAGCGTCTGAACTTGCAATTTGAGCCATCGCGTGATGAACTGTGGGATCAAACTGCTCACCCATAGCATTGATCGACTTCACGCTGTTTTTATCAAGAAGTTTTTCGAACTCCTTGAGGGTCAGCTCCACCCCTTGCACTACGTTGTCATTAACCTCGCCATGTGAATGTTTCACAGCCATCTCCAGGTGGTCTACGATCGAAAGAAGATCTGAAATTATTGCTTCATTAGCATACTTGCGAAGGTCCTCCCTGTCGCGGGCAACACGCCGTTTGTAGTTTTCAAACTCGGCAACAAGGCGTAAATACTTATCGTTAAGAGCATTTAAGTCCGCCTGTGCCTTGGATAACTCTTCTTCAACAAACATATCTGTAACCTCAGCTTCTGAGCTTGTATCCTGCTTAGATGTATCATCAGTTTCTATCGGCATAGCTCCAGACTCTTCAAAGGTCTCATCCCTCGATTCATTGTCAGACTTATCTTCATACGACATATCAGTCTCAAATGAATTTGTATTTTTATTATTCTTAATATTTTTATTATTTAAATTATTAAAATCATTTAATGTATTCAAAGTATTAAAATCTCCTGTTTTTTTAAATTTACCCGCGGACGCCTTCATTCTCGGAAAACACTTTAGTGAGGAACTTAGCAGTCTCATCAACCATAGAGATAACCTGCGGATAATGCATTCGAATCGGACCGACAACGCCAATCGTTCCTATCACCCTTCCTTTTTTAAGGTAGGGAGAAACAACCATACTGCAATCGTGCATTTCATCCAAAGGATTTTCGGACCCGATCAGCACTGTTACACCTCTTTCCATTTCCTCGATTATATTGAAAACTTTAATCATCAAACGCTTATCTTCAATGGCCCGGAACATCTCTTTAATTGAATTTAAACCCACAAAGTCCGGCTGCTCAAGCGCCTCAGAGTACCCTTCAACATAGATATCCTCTTCAACCTGACGTTCCATAATCACTTGACCTATCCGCATAGCACGTGCCACAAGGCTGTCATACACAGCTTTGTCTTCATAAACTTTGCTAATTATTCGCTCACGTGCTTCTCGAAGGGAAAAACCGGCAAGCTCCTTGTTGATGTATTCGCTGATCTTGTTCAGGTTTTTCTGCGAGCAAGGTTCTTCAAAGTCCAGCAATAAATTTCGGACAACTCCTTCTTCCGTAATCACCACCGCCAGCACCCTTACTCCCTTAACATGAATCAGTTCCACCCGGGAAAGCCGACTGCGAGAAAACCTGGGGGCCACAGCAATGCCTACCTGGTGTGAGCGCTTGGAAAGCTCACGAGTTACATTCTCCATAAGTGATGAAACATCCCTTTCAATGCTCTCAAGCCTTGCCTGGGTCTCAAGTATGAACTTTTCATCAAACTGCGGACAGTCATCAATATAGCAGTCAACGTAGTGGCGGTATCCCTTTTCGGTAGGCATCCGGCCAGCCGATGTATGTGGCTGCATCAGAAAACCCAGGTACTCCAGGTCCGCCATGATATTTCGTATAGTTGCCGGCGACAGACCAAAATCATAACGTTTAGTCAGCCTCCTTGAACCTACGGGTTCAGCAGTATCTATGTAGTTTTCAACCACCGCCCTTAGTATTTCATTCAACCTTTCGTCCATATACTTTAATATTTTTAACACAAAATTGAAAAAAGACAAAAATTAGCACTCATCACTCGAGAGTGCTAATGCTATTGAAACAGGTCTAGCGACCGGTTGTCAAGAGGATTTTGCGATTAAGCAACAGTCAAAGACGGCTCGAAGATGAGATGCTAAAACGTTAAGTTATTTTGGGACAAGCTCTAAAGGTATAATATCGGCTATGGATGATCGCAGAAAAATTGCAGGAGCTGTCGGACGGATATCAGCAGCCACATTTATAAGCAGGATTCTGGGATATGCGCGTGACGTGATCTTCGGCTCCCTCTTTGGAACCGGCCTGGTCATGGACGCCTACCTGGTTGCCTTTCGTATACCGAACCTTTTCCGTGAAATTTTTGCAGAAGGATCTATGTCCGCCGCCTTTGTTCCGGTGCTAACCGAAACGCAGGAACGCCAGAGCGAGCAGGAATCAAGAACCCTCGTCCGAATCACCTTCACATTTATTTTCACTTTTGTTGGCAGTCTCTGTGTCGCAGGGATATTTTTTGCGCCATCAATAGTCTCGGCTATCGCACCAGGCTTTCTCGACAACCCGGAAAAAATCAGAACAACCGTGCTTTTAACCAGAATAATGTTTCCCTTTCTTTTGTTTGTCAGCCTAGCAGCCATGACAATGGGAAGCCTGAACACAAAAGGAGTTTTTTTTGTCCCGGCTCTGGCTCCGGCAGTACTTAACATCGTCACGATTACTGTTGTGCTGATTCTGGTTTCCCGGGTGACCCCGCCCATAATCGCCGTGGCTATTGGTATCGCCGCAGGAGGTTTTGCACAGTTCGCCATCCAGCTTCCATCGTTTTTCCGTAGAGGCTATTCCCTTCTGCCCTTGTTCAAATTCTCTCACCCGGGCCTGAAAAAAATGTCCTTGCTCATCCTGCCGGTTGTTCTGGCAATGTCCACAAACCAGATAAATATATTTGTAACCAACATCCTGGCTTCATACCTGCCCGAGGGAAGCATAACCTACCTTTACTACTCTATGAGACTTATCCACTTTCCCATAGGAATCTTTGGCGTTGCAATGGCCACAGCAGTACTGCCCACGCTTTCACGGCAGGCACTTGCCGGAGATATGGAAAAGCTGCGAAACACCTTCTCATTTTCACTCCGGCTGCTTTTCTTCATAACTCTTCCGGCTATGGCCGGGCTGATCGCCCTACGCGTTCCGATTGTAAGCACTCTTTTTCAACACGGAAAATTCGGACAGGACGGCACAATCGGGACAGCTTCAGCACTTCTTTTTTATTCAGCCGGCATCTGGTCCATGGTCGGCATGAGGGTGGTTGCTTCAACCTTTTACTCAATGCAGGATACAAAAACTCCGGTACGCATGGCCATGATCGGGGTCACCTCCAACATTGCACTCAGTATTGCCCTTATGAGATACATGGGACATAACGGCCTTGCTCTTGCCAATGCCATGGCTTCCGGAATCCAGTTTGTTCTTCTGCTATACTTTCTACGCAAAAAGATCGGAAGTGTGGATGGCGGAAGAATTCTGGTATCCTTTATTAAAACTGCTGCGATTTCGACTCTTATGGGTTTTGCCTGCTGGTGGCTAACTAAGTCCGGCCCATGGCTTACAGAAACAACCGCCGGTGGAGGGGAAAAGGTTTTAATGCTCGGTATTGGCGTAGCTCTATCTGTTCTGTTTTATCTGGGAATAAGCCGCCTGCTGGGGAGCGAAGAGCTGGATTATCTGATACAATTGCGAAGTTCAAAAAAGAAATCGAACAGGATGGAGAAACAAGATGGAGGAAAATAGAATGCTGATTAAACAGTTCGTGGTAGGACAGCTAGAGGTAAATTGCTGGATTGTCGGAGACAAAGCAACCCGAGAGGCCATGGTGATCGATCCGGGCGATGCGCCTGACCTGATTCTGGACTGGATAAAGCAGGAAAACCTTAAGGTTAAATATCTGATCTGTACACATTCTCACTTTGACCACGTAGGGGCATTGCCGGAGCTGAAGGCTTTTTTAAAAGAAGCAGAAATCGTACTTCATAAGGACGAACTGCCGATATACGAACGTGCCGCTGATATGGGCCGTCTGTGGGGGTTTAATCTGGAGAAACTCCCAGACCCGGACCGCCTTGTAGAGGAGGGTGACGAAATCACAATCGGCAACCTGTGCGCAAAAATAATACATACGCCAGGTCACTCCCCAGGCGGTATTTGTCTTCTTAATAATGGCATTCTCTTTAGCGGCGATACCCTGTTTGCAAGCTCTATCGGGCGAACCGATCTGCCAGGCGGCAACTATAATGCTCTGATCAATTCTCTAAAAAAACTCACCACTCTTTCAGATAACACCATAGTACATGCAGGTCACGGCCCTTCGAGTACCATCGGACAGGAAAAAAAGACAAATCCATTTATGACAGGCAAGGTATAGATTGTTCGTACAAATATTTTTATAAACATTCTTGCAAAGAAGGACTTAAGCCTATAAAATGAATTATATGAACATCAACCTCTTTTGTTTTATAAAAAGAATATCCCTTCGCCTTTCTTTTCTGTCCGTCATTCTGCTTCTTTCTCTAAGTGGTTGCGAAAGCGGAGAAGTGGAGTCCAACAAGGACTCAGTCCTTACATCAGAAGCCATTGCCACGGCTAAAAAAATCTTTGACAACTACAGCAGCCATGACTTTGATTCAGCACGCAGTTATGTATCGCCAGATTTCGACACATTCAAACTTGACACCAATTTCAAAAAGACCAAGCATACTATTAGCGTTCACCGGGTCAGAATAGCCGATAAGAATATTCGTATTGTACTGGGCTGGGAGGCTGACTGGACGCTGGATCCGGACAGAACATCGTCAGGCGGACAATGTACGATGACATTCTCTATAGACTCCGGCAAACTGATCCGTCTGGATGGCGACAACCCTTTTACCGTGCCAAGATAGTTAGTGACCGCCTTTCGTCTAGACGCAGAATTCAAGCCAACCGGTGATCAGCCCGACGCGATCGAATCTTTGACCAACGGCGTACTTTCAGGGCAAAAACACCAGACACTGCTCGGTGTAACCGGCTCTGGCAAAACCTTCACAATAGCAAACGTCATTGAAAGAGTACAGAAACCTACACTGGTTATTGCCCATAACAAAACACTGGCAGCTCAACTCTACTCTGAGTTCCGGGCTTTTTTCCCTGACAATGCTGTCGAATACTTTGTAAGTTACTACGATTACTATCAACCAGAAGCCTACCTGCCTGCAAGCGATACATACATCGACAAGGACTCAGCAATAAATGACGATATTGACCGGCTGCGCCACTCTGCCACACGCGCCGTGCTTGAACGCCGTGACGTAATTGTAGTCGCATCGGTCTCATGCATTTACGGTATAGGTTCCCCCAAAGAATATATGGACATGCACCTGGTAATAGAATCAGGGCAACGAATCAAATATGACTCATTCTTAAGACGTCTTGTGGATATTCTATATGTCAGGGACGACACAGACCTCAGGCGGGGAGCCTTCAGGGTTAGAGGCGACACTGTTGAAATTCTACCCTCATTCTCTAATGATCGGGCGATTCGAGTAGAATTTTTCGGTGATGACATAGATGCTATAACAGAGTTTGATCCTCTCACCATGGAAATTTTCAACCGCCTGGATAAGATTGCAATTTTTCCAAATAGCCACTGGGTGACCTCAGGTGAAAGAATGTACTCGGCCATGGAGACAATAAAAGATGAACTTCAGAGGAGGATTACCTTTTTCAACCGGCAAAACCAGCAACTTGAAGCAGCACGTATCGAACAACGTACACTTTTTGACCTGGAGATGCTACAGGAATTCGGCTATTGTCATGGAATAGAAAACTACTCACGACATCTATCCGGTCGTGAGTCAGGCGAGCCACCTTACTCGCTTATAGACTATTTTCCCGAAGATTTTCTTACTGTTATTGATGAATCCCATGCAACAGTTCCTCAGGTTCGAGGCATGTATGCCGGGGATAAATCCAGGAAAGGCACTCTTGTTGAATACGGCTTCCGCCTTCCATCAGCCCTGGATAATCGGCCTTTACAGTTTGATGAATTTGAAAAAAGAGCCAAGCAGGTTATCTATGTTTCAGCAACACCCGGTCCTTACGAACTTGAAAGGACCGGAGGGAAGGTGATCGAACAGGTGATCCGGCCAACCGGTCTAATAGATCCTGAAATAATTCTAAAGCCGGTGGAAGGGCAGGTTGATGATCTCTATAACGAGGCACTTAAAAGGATTGAGCGCTCGGAACGCGTGTTGGTCACTACACTTACAAAACGCATGGCCGAAGATCTGGCCGACTATTATCAGGAGCGCGGAGGAGGAGTAAAGGTTCGATACCTTCATTCCGATATAGAAACACTTGAAAGAGTTGAGATACTAAGGGATCTCCGAAGAGGAGAATTCAATGTTCTGATCGGAGTGAATCTGCTCCGTGAGGGGCTGGATCTGCCGGAGGTTTCGCTTGTAGCTGTAATGGACGCTGACAAGGAAGGTTTTTTACGTTCCAGCCGATCACTAATTCAAACCGCCGGCAGGGCCGCAAGAAATATAAACGGAGAGGTTTTTTTCTATGCTGAAAAAGTAACCGGCTCGATGAAAACCGCTATGGACGAAACCAAGCGACG
>VAPH01017120.1_pt1 | contig 10131 bp, 12 predicted proteins | sample 3393861 | NCBI WGS metagenome assembly VAPH01 (sample SAMN08290439, study PRJNA428436) | hydrothermal vent metagenome | isolation source: Deep-sea hydrothermal vent chimney | place: Atlantic Ocean: South-mid Altantic Ridge | reverse complement strand
TGAATCACACTCTTTTAAAGAGGGATATTGGTTAATGTCTATGCTTCCTTCAAAACAGAAAATATATGCCTGGCGATCTTCATTTAGAACAAAAGGTATTCTCTTATTTTTTGTTGTTAATTCAGATACATAAACATTTATATCTTGACAAATATAAAGTGGGGCAAGATCTTTGTTGTTTGAACCGGATATAATTTGTAATAATTTATTCTCTCTGTCTTCTAAATAAAATTTATGTAAATCATATCTAACCGGTAGGTTGTTTGCCTCTGGCAAAATCCATATTTGAAGAAAACGACACCAATCGTTCTGCTCATTAAGTTCAGAATGTGTTACGCCGGTTCCCGCTGAAATACATTGCACATCTCCACGGCTGAGAACTTCATGGTTGCCAACACTATCACGATGTGTAAGTTTTCCAGCAACTATATAACTGAAAATTTCCATATCACGGTGAGGATGGGTAGCAAAACCACTATTAGGCTTTACACTATCATCATTTATTACTCTTAAAGTTCCAAAATTCATATTTTCAGGATCATAATAGTTAGCAAACGAGAAATGAAAATATGTATTTGCCGGATGCATATCACTAGCCTCTAAATAGTGGAGGTCTTCAGCATTTATTTTTTTATATTTTTTCACAATATACTCCTTTATTTGTATACATATGAGCTTTAGTTTTTTCGGTCAATAACATTGATCTAAAGTTATACTTTGCTGCGAGCATATAGCCGGAATTAGGCTACACAACACCTCTATGGTGCCCAGAAAAAAAGTGCTGCTAAAGTTACTGCTACTTTATCTTTTTCTAAGTATGAGTTCCATCACAAAATGGAAGATCTTTGGATTCTCCACAGCTACAAATGGCTACTGTTTTTGCAGTATCAATATCTACCTTAAAAGGTAGCACTTCTGTTCCCTTATGCGAACCATCACAGTATGGTAATTTTTGGGATCTTCCACACTTGCAATAGTATTTAGTTCCTTCTATTTCGTCGATAAGAAAAGGTTTTTGTTTTTGAGGCATTGTTTCGTCTCCTTACTTTTAAAATTTTGTTTGACATTCTATATGCTCTGAAATAAAATGTACCTGAAAACAGACTATGCGTCAAGTATGCACTTTTAAGTAATATACTACCCAAAAGGATACTATAGGTATAAAATAGTGGTAATTAACAACAAAAAAATAAACTGTCCTGTGGAAATTACTTTAGAGGTAATTGGAGGGCAATGGAAGGTTTTGATACTTCGGGAATTGTTTAAGGGAGTAAAGCGTTTCTGCGAGTTGCATCGCGTTATTAATGGAATTACGCAAAAGATGCTTACGCAACAACTTAGAACTATGGAAAACCATGGCATTATTCATAGAGAAGTTTATCCACAAGTACCACCTAAAGTAGAGTACTCCCTGACTTCTCTTGGTAAAAGTCTTAAGCCAATTATTGACTCAATGCATGAGTGGGGGGCCAAGCACTCTAAGGAGCAAACAATAATATCTAAAGAGCATTAGGTAGTTAGTTATAAATTACAAAGTGTAAAAGGTGTAATTTGTTGCATGATGGTATTCAATGACTCATAAACCGAAACCGAATACTTTGAGAATAAACACCTGACACGCAATTATCTCACTGGCGCGTAAGCGTATATACGAATTGTAAATGGTGGAATTTCTACTTCACGGCCTTCTTCTTTTATGGTAAGATGAACACGTATGGCTCGGGGAAGCTCTAATGTGGCAAGGTCTTCACCATCGGGATCCCATTCATTCAACCAAGTGCCTTCTGACTCGTCTTCTTTTATTTCGTAATACTCGAATTCCAGGTCAGTTACAGCCGGATCTACCAGGAATATCTCCCCGGCTTCTTCATCCTCAAGAACAGACTCGTTGAAGAAATAGCTTTCCTCCATGTTGAGGCCTTCATTGTCCACGAAAAATCTCACCCATCTCAAACCTGGCAGGTTGGCGTTGTCTGCTCTATATCTATCCACATCAGCAGTTACAAGGCCGAGCGAATCGGATTGCCCTGAAAACATGAGAACACGGTTTTCGTCGATCTGCTGCAGCAAAGGATATGCTGAATGAATGACAGGAACAATTCGGTCCACAAGTGTACGTATATGCTGCGACCGATCCATGCGGGCCTCTCCCTTCTGGCTAGTTCTGTAGGATAGGTGCATGGCGCTGTAAACAATGCTGAGAACAACAGCCGAAAGCGTGAGGGCCAGCACTACCTCTATTAATGTGAAACCAGAGGGCAGGTATGATTTATGGTATTGTTTCGTTCTCATCATAAGTCGTCTTTTGTGACGAAAGGCTGACTTTGCCACCTGTGCCCCAACCCACATTCACTTTAACGTCAAATACTATTGTTTTATCGTTTTCCTTACCTTCAACTTGTTTGACATACACTTCGTAATCGTATCCGTTATCCAGGGAGTCGTAGTCCGAGCTTTCCTCAAGCGTATCTTTAACAAGGGTTTCATCCATAATGGAGCGAGCTGAGATCAGAGCAAAGGTATAAACTTCAGCCTTAGAGGCGCGCCCCAGCCCCTCACTGAAGAGTTCAAAAAGTGTGACAAAAGCAAAGCCCAGAATAGTCACTGCCACAAGGACCTCCAGGAGGCTGAGTCCGGCGCGATTGTGGAGACGGCCAGGTTGCTTCATCTCTCAACGCTCACTTTCCCAAGGACAGGATCTACTACTATAAAGGCTTTATGCCTTTCGTCTCTTATCATGATTTCGCCGCCGCTTGAGTATCCGCGCGGGAAGAAGGCTACTGCCTCCTCCGTGACTTCGTAGCCTGCCGGAAAAAGTGTGGCTTCGCCCAGTGGCACTCCCTCGCGTTCAAGCCAGTAGTAGGAAATTCCGTCAATATCCATCTCTGTGTAAAATGAATATTCCACCCTCTCCATAACTGCGTTTTGACGTGCCATTTTAAGCGTTGTGGCAATGCGGCGTACTTCACCCATGAAGACCGCTCTCTCTCTTCGCTTGCCCATCTCCATGACGGCGATCGAGGAAGCAATTCCGATGATTACGATGACGACAATAAGTTCAAGAAGGGTAAAGCCGCTGCTGGCACGAACTATTTTAGGCAATTCATACTCCTGAGTTCTGATTTCTTTATTTTACAATACACTGTGGTCTTTACACATAATTGTGTTAATATATTAAAATTCTTTTAATTCTTTTAGTTCTTTTAACTATTCTATTTATTCAGGTACTTCTTAAGTAGTGCCCTCCAAATTAATGATTGAACTTTCTACAATACTTCAGGAACATCAAGCTATGGTAACGAATCTGGAACCAATGGCCTTTCAGATTGAGCAGATAGCCAGTCGTATGAGTGCGGCTTTAAGTAATGGAGGTAAAATCTTCTGGATGGGCAACGGCGGCAGTGCCGCTGACAGCCAGCACTTGGCCGCAGAACTGGTAGGTCGCTTCAGTAGGGAACGTTCTGCAATTTCTTCCATAGCTCTGACAACCGATACATCTATTCTTACTGCGCTTGCCAATGATTATGGATTTGATACCGTTTTCTCCCGCCAGTTGGAGGCACTTTGTAGTGTTGATGATGTGGTAGTTGGAATTTCCACCTCCGGCAATAGCGAAAATGTTATGCGGGGCATTAAGAAGGCCAGAGAAATTGGAGCCTACACCGTGGGATTAAGTGGAGGCGAGGGAGGCCAACTAAAGGACAAGGCAGATACCTGCCTCGTTATTCCCTCGCCTACAACCGCTCGTATTCAAGAAGGTCACATCCTGGTTGGACATATATTGTGTGACTGGATAGAGGCTACTTTTACAAGTTTTACAGGGGCTTTGTAGAGATCTGTCTATGTTTGAAAACAGGCCCAAAATCCTTGAAGCTCTGAAAGCCGGCTTCTGGGGAAAAGAAATCCTTGTAGTTGGCGATCTTATGCTAGATCGGTATATCTGGGGAGATGTATCCCGTATTTCCCCAGAGGCTCCGGTTCCGGTGGTCCGGGTCGATCACGAAACCGAACGTTGCGGGGGAGCGGCAAATGTAGCTCTAAACCTTGCAGGTTTGGGCTTTTCGCCCAGGCTGGTCGGATTTGTGGGCGGAGGCTTTTCCACTACTACCGGCAACGGAGATCCTGCGGCTGTCCGGCTGGCGGAGCTACTCGGGCAGGCTGGTGTAAATAGTGAGTCGATGATCATACTTGCAGATCGGCCAACCACTACAAAAACACGGATCATAGGCGGACATCAGCAGATGCTCAGGCTGGACCATGAAAAACATCTTCCGATTGCTGGCAAGGAGACAGAGGCTCTGCTCCCGGCAGTGGAAGACTTACTTGCAACTATACACGAAATACTCAAAAACCGGCCTGCGGCTGTTATCCTGTCCGATTATGACAAAGGAGTGTTACAGGAGAAGGTCTGTCGTGAAATTATCAGTCAGGCAAAAAAACAGTCGATTCCGGTCTTTGTGGACCCCAAGGGAGTAGATTACAGTAAATATACAGGAGCTGTTGCGCTTTCACCCAACCGCCGGGAGCTTGCGGAAGCTACCCGGTTCTCTGCTGGGCAACTTGATGATCTGCTTGATGCCGGAGTCAGTTTGACGAGACAACTCGATCTGGATTTTCTGGCTGTAACCTTAAGTGAACAGGGCGTTGCTCTGGTCAGTGATGGCCAGGTTCGAATGATCCCGTCTTTGGCCAGAGAGGTCTACGATGTTTCAGGAGCCGGTGACACAGTTATTGCTACCTTAACGGCAGGCATTGTTGCCGGACTAAGCCGTCTTGATGCTCTGCATTTTGCCAACCTTGCGGCCGGAGTAGTGGTGGGCAAAGTAGGTACTGTGCCGATCAAAGGCCATGAGTTGATGAAAGCTCTTTCGACCGAAGAGTCGTCCATGGGCAGTTGCGATGACTGCGGTGGGATACCGGAGAAAATTTGTACTCTGGAGACGTTGCAGAATCGGGTGGCTGCGTGGCGTGAAAAAGGTGAGCGTACCGTCTTTACAAATGGCTGTTTTGATATTTTACATGTTGGCCATGTCACCTATCTGGAGAAGGCCCGGCGCTTCGGTGATCGGCTGATAGTTGGCTTGAATTCTGATTGCTCGGTTCGCGCTCTTAAGGGAAGTTCACGACCGATTACTACTGAGAGGGAACGGGCTCAGATTTTGGCCGCGCTTGCCTCTGTCGACGCGGTCGTTCTTTTTGACGAAGATACGCCGCTTAGTCTTATTAATATTGTACGACCGGAAATTCTGGTTAAAGGTGCTGACTATGCAGAGGATCAAGTGGTGGGTGCCGAAGCGGTGAAATCCTGGGGCGGACATGTGAAGCTGATTCCCTTGGTGGCGGGACAAAGTACGACCGAAATTATACGGCATATAAACAAAATCAATTGAAACAGAATGTTATCTATCTAACATCATGGAGTACTGTAATATAGTCTGTAACTTTATCTTTCAAGGGTTCTTTTGTCACAATAGCCTTAAGCATGTGTAATCAATCTTGTTGTATTCCGGCTACGCCGGATTAGGGGGAGGTAAATGAGACAGTTTATTCGAAAGCGTATTCTGGTTACAGGTGGAGCTGGTTTTCTTGGCTCACATCTTTGCGAACGGTTGCTTAAGGATGGTCATGATGTGTTGTGTCTGGACAACTTTTTCACAGGCACAAAAGACAACATCCTGCATCTTCTGGAAAAGCCTCATTTCGAAGTGATGCGTCATGACATCACTTTTGGTCTTTATGTAGAAGTGGATGAGATTTACAACCTTGCATGTCCAGCCTCACCCATACATTACCAGTTTGACCCGGTACAGACCACCAAAACCAGTGTGCATGGGGCTATTAACATGCTAGGGTTGGCCAAGCGGGTAAAGGCCAAAATTTTTCAGGCATCCACCAGCGAGGTTTACGGCGATCCAAAGATTCATCCACAGCCGGAAAGCTACTGGGGACATGTTAATCCGGTTGGCCTACGTGCCTGCTATGATGAAGGCAAACGCTGTGCTGAGACGCTGTTCTTTGATTACTATCGTCAACATGACCTACGCATCAAGGTTGCCCGTATTTTTAACACTTATGGCCCACGCATGCATCCAAACGATGGCCGTGTCGTTTCTAATTTTATTGTCCAGGCGCTTAAGCGTGAACCCATCACGATTTACGGGGATGGTTCGCAAACCCGTTCTTTCTGTTATGTGGATGATCTGATAGAAGCCTTTGTCCTGCTTATGAAGACTCCTGATGACTTTACCGGTCCGGTCAATACAGGCAATCCTGTTGAGTTTACCATTCTGGAATTGGCGGAAAAGGTGATAGAATTGACAGGTTCTACCTCAAAAATAGAACTCAAGCCATTACCATCTGACGACCCTAAACAACGACAGCCGGATATCACTCTCGCCAGAGAGAAGCTGGGGTGGGAACCCAAAGTACCGCTGGCAGACGGGTTGAAAAATACAATCGCATATTTTGATAATCTGCTCAGTGAAAGCAGTGACTCATAACGTTTTTGTACTGCTAAGGGCTTGTTCCAAAATAAATTGTTTTTTTTAGCGCTCAGCTTTGAATTGGATTGGACTTGTCTGATCCGATTGAGCAAAACCGCAGGAATAGCAGGGCTATTTTGAGGGTTTTGCGATTAAGAAGTAGACAAAGAAGGCCCGAAGATGAGATGCGAGAACGTTAAGTTATTTTGGGACAAGCCCTAAGTAAGGTCTATAATTTCCATCCTATTATTTGCCTCAGGATGAGTATCAGAAGGACCTTCGGTCAGAAGCACCATATCACCCTCTACTTCATTTGACTCCATCCACTCCCGTGCGAAGATATTCCAGTTTTCGGGGTGATTGGGTTCATGTTCCGGGTGAACGCCGTATGAAAATTGCAATGCCATACATGTTGCCTCATTCGGACTTACTGCAACTACCCAGACGGGCAGCCTGAACCGGGTAACGTTTCTGGCTGTGGCTCCGCTCATTGTGGGTACGATAACAGCAGCCGAACGGGCACGTTTTTGTGTAAAGTACACGTTGAGAGCAATAAGGTCCAGGTTACTGAGATCACGGCTAAAACCATCGGCTTGCATAAATTCTCTTTGCCGCGACCCTGGCCTGGAAGGTTCCGTGACTTCAGCTATTCCTGCAAGCATTGCAACTGCCTCTACAGGATATTTTCCCATGGCTGACTCAGCTGAGAGCATGACACAGTCAGTGCCGTCAAGAATTGCATTGGCTACATCAGTTGCCTCAGCACGGGTAGGCCGGCGGTGTACTACCATTGACTCAAGCATCTGTGTCGCAATTATTATCGGTTTGCCAAGTACAATCGTTTTTTCCATAAGGCGTTTTTGGACAACAGCAATCTGTTCAATTGGAATTTCAACACCGAGATCACCCCTTGCCACCATGATTCCGTCTGCGGCTTTGAGGATATCATCTATATTATCAAGAGCCCCGGCGCGCTCTATCTTAGCGATGATAAACGGATTGTAACCCAAGTCACCGGCAGCCTCACGCACAGCGGTAATGTCCGCCTTTGTCTCGACAAATGATTGGCTGATAGCTTCTACTCCGTTTTCCAAGGCAAATCTCAGGCAGTTACGATCATGATCGGTAAAGGCACTTATGCCAAGATCAATGCCTGGCAAATTAAGCCCTTTGCGTGAACTTAATTCACCGCCGACAACAACCTTACAGTGGACATTGTCTCCATCAATGCTGATAACTTCAAGCTGAATGATTCCGTCATTCAGAAATAATGCGTTCCCTGTCTTTACGGCTTGAGGCAGGCGATCAAAGTTCACGGATACCTGTTCAGTGTTGCCGAGAACATTTTTGGTCGTCAAAGTAAACGTGTCTCCGGATGTTAACTCTATCGGTTCATTGGCCAGTTGGCCGATACGCATTTTGGGTCCCGGCAGGTCGGCCATAATTGCCACACGATATCCGGCTGCCAGTGATGCAGTACGGATATTTTCGATCACCTTTTTATGTCCCGAAAAATCACCGTGGGAGAAGTTGAGGCGCGCTACATTCATACCCGCCCGGATCATTTTTTCTATGATGTAAGGAGACTCTGATGCAGGTCCGATTGTGCAAACAATTTTGGTTTTGTTTAATGGAAGTGACATAAATTTTCCTCTCTGTTTTTAATACCTTGTTTTGGTGAGAGGGTATTATTCTGCGTAGGAGAAATCCATTATGTGTGTGGTGTCATTCTGAGGTAAGGGTATGAAATCTAGGGGCTTATACACTAGCTACAGCCATTGACACCAGGTTCGCAACTGCAACCGTTGCAGGAGTAGGAGTGTTCAGGTTCGCAACAGGAAGAAATGTTGTGGCAAGAACCATGTCCACCGTGATTACCTCTATAGTGATGATGATCATCATATGAATCACACCCTGAAGGGGCAGCATAAGAATGCGAAGAAGAGCACTCACTTCGTACTCCACCAAGGCTTTCCATTACTTTGAGCCAAGTCAAAAGGCTTGCATTTATCACCTCCACACCCAATTTCATAATGTTGCCCATCTGTGGTACAGTGCCGCTTTCTACTGTTTTTGAGCTGCTAGATTGTTTCTGTGCAATTCCAGGCATGGGCGGCATGGTTCCAGGATATCCTGGATAAGGTGGCATTCCTGGAGCAGACATAAAGGGCATAAACCTAAAATCAGGCGAGCCTTCCGGCCCTGTAAAGGGCGTTTTCATACCTGCCGTCTCACCGGTCGGTCCTTTCATAGCATCAGAGTCAGAGACACGCTTTTTATACTCCTCAAATGCAGCATTTAACATGTTATTAGTCTGAGCTTTTTCTACGTCTTTTTCGGCCTGGCTTTTTTTATTGTCTGTAGACATCTCTACTCTCCTTTTGTTTTTAGCAAAGATATAATAGTTGTCGCGAAGGTCAAAAGGTTAGATAGTTTGCGAATTTTAGCAGCTAAAGACCTCGCACCATCTTACTCGGGCGATGGCGTTTATTACTTTCAAGCTCAGAAGGGCGCCGGGGTGTGTTGTAATGATCCCTTCCTTAATATGATAACCCGGTTGCACCAGCTTCTCCCAGCCAAGTACGGTGGATTCGCTGTCGATAACATTCACTGAAACAGTCGCAATATCACCGGCAGAGGCAATACCCTTTCTTCTAAGTTCAGGTATGGGCATATACTCAATGGAAAGATGTACACAACATCCACCGCCTATGACAGCTTTACCACTGTTTTTCATTGGATTTACAAGAATTCCGTCGTGCTTCAGACGACCGACATTGGTGAGCAGAGGTGTTCCATCTTTTGCGCTGGCGTCTTCTTCTTTTTTCTTTTCCTCGTCAGCCATATTTGCTTTGTCAGTCAATACATTCAGTATGGTGTTCATTCGGGAATCTCTCTCTATTTCAACTAGCTCCTGACTTATTAACGGACGATCCAAAGCGTTGACAAGCAGTTCCTTGGACTCTTTACGACACTCTCTGTGACAACAACACTTTGACACAGGATGACAACAAGAGTGGCAAAAACCGTGATATTTAGCATGTGGCCTGTGTAATCCTCTTCCACCTGGCTGCGTAAAACCCATATGGCCGAAATCCATGTGATGAGCCATTTTATTTCCGTTCACAGTTTACCCCCCATATTATTTATTATCAGCATGTTATAACCTCACACCATCTTAGCCGTGTCTGACAGTCAGTCACCTCAAGCTTTATCTTCGCTCCCGGACTCAATGCAGTAAAGTCCTCTTTAACGTGGTAGCCACTGGTCATGCCGCTTAAATCCACGGTAGTCACTGTACCGTCTACGGCAGTAATTACAAGTTTCACATTTGCTGTTGCTACTACAATAGGCAGGTATTCCAGTGTGAGATGCACATCCAGAGTCCCGCCTATAAATGTCTCTTTTGCACTCGCCGGATCGCCTGTAAGTTCTTGTGGCAATTTCATAAGGTTTTTTTGTGTACAACTGCAAAGATGGTAAGGCTTACCACAAACCGTACAACAGGACCCTGCCCAATAGGCGAACTGATTATAGAAATATGGGTTTGGATAGCCCCAGTAACAAGATGCCCATGGATCATAGACCGGACTATGTTCACTAGTACATGACGACATAACATACCTCCTTAAAATTTATGATTGTGGTT
>VAPH01033417.1_pt1 | contig 10135 bp, 7 predicted proteins | sample 3393861 | NCBI WGS metagenome assembly VAPH01 (sample SAMN08290439, study PRJNA428436) | hydrothermal vent metagenome | isolation source: Deep-sea hydrothermal vent chimney | place: Atlantic Ocean: South-mid Altantic Ridge | reverse complement strand
TTACTCTGGTTTTATTTGGCTATGGCATTAATTTCAGCATCTTCGTCATCAAAGCCAAGCTTGAAACCTAATGAAACATGATGGAAGCGGCTAGTGCTGTAATCATCGTGAATGGCAAAACCAATGTTATACCATTTATCCAGTGCCATGCTGATATCACCGGGTTGATCGGAGGTGAGTTTACGCTTCATTTCAACCGTCCAGATGCCGTCTTTGAGTTGGCCGTTGAATGTGACGCCCTGACCACCTGTCATTACTCGCTCAGCGAGGATGTAGCCATCTTCGGATTCGCCGGTGCCGGATTTATAGCGCAACAAATCCATAAAGCTACCGTTTTCAAGCAATGTCTGGATTTCGGCCTCACTTTTCAGCTTGTCCCAGCCGCCACGCTTTTTACCGTCTTTGCCATCAATTTCAATTGCGGTGCGGCTTTCTTTCAGGTATTTGGTGAAACCACCGCTTAGGTCAAGGCGTTTGGATAGTGGACCGCTTAACGCAGCATCGTCAGGCTGGTGTGGCATGTAATTGTTATCGTGATGGCATGACTGCCAGCAGCCTGCACGCTCCGCGTACTCTACCTTCGGATTTTCATCTTCATCGTAGGATAGCATGATGGCCAGTTTGACGGGATTGTCTGCATCCATTTTTCCATCCTTTGCAAATGGAACGGCCACATGTTCAACATCTTGCCACTGGAACTGCATGTACAGGTTGTCTGTATCATGTGCCGCTTTAATGTTAACCAGAATGCTGCCACGTTTGCCGGGGATGGGTGTTGGCTCTAATTTTTCACCGGTTACAATCAGATCACCAATATCGACTTCTTCATCTAAATGACAATCAGTGCAACGATCACCCTTGTTGAAGGCACGTTTACCACCGTGGTCACTGCCTTTTAGCATCCATTCCATTGACGCCTGCCCAGGAAAGAACAGGATGATAGGCGCAGCTTCTATGCTGCTCCAATCGATGCCAAAACTTTTGCCAGACCCCGTGGATGCTACTGTGGGAGCTGCTGCAGGTTTGTCTGCTGTTGGTGCAGGTACCATTTTTACCGGCACCGTGGGTGTGGTTTTCGCTGTTGTGTCGTCTTTTTTGGCTTTGTCATTGTCGATCAGTTTCATGTCGTTATCAATGAAAGCCTGCCATTGTGGTGCGATGGCTCGTTTATTTTCTTCCAGTGGTTGTGACATATCTTCCAGTTCGTCATCACTGAGTTTGTCATGAACTTTGTTGTGAGCAATGCCTTTGTGGCAATCAATACAGGTATTGCCATCTAACATGGCGGTGGCATGTTGTTTACGGGCACGTTTTTTCTGATCTTCTGGTTTCATCGAGTCAAAATTATGGCAGTTTCTGCACTCGCGTGAATCGGTGGTTCTCATTGCATGCCAGACATTTTTTGCCAGATGTAGACGTTTTTCATCAAACTTCTCAGGGGTGTCGATACTGCCAAGTGCTTTATGATATAACTCTCTGGTGGCCTGAATTTTACGTATTACTTTGTGTACCCATGGGCGTGGCACATGGCAATCGGAGCAGCTAGCTTGAACCCCGCTGCGGTTAGTATAGTGAACGGTCTTTTTGTATTCCTGGAAAACATTTTCTTCCATTTCGTGACAGGAAATGCAGAAGTCCATGCTGTTCGTTACTTCCATTGCAGTATTAAAACCACCCCAAAAAATAACGCCAACGATCATGAAGAATAATGCAGCACCAAGCGTAGTGCCCAGCAGAACCTTGCGAGACATCAAGCCGAATTTTCGGGATGAATTAGCCATGATTCTTTACCTTGAAGTTTTATTCAGTGGATTGCGCAAGGACCCTCTGGAGAAGCCCCTTGAGTAATACCTGATGATGGAAAAAAAAGGGTGGGCGCACCTTCATGTGTGCCCACCCTGATTCATATATCGTAACTTATCTACTTATCAAGTTACGTGGTTAACACGGTTATACACGTTGAACTTTCCTGTAGGTGCGTACAGACCCTTGATGCGTGCTTTTTCTTCCAGTGTCTTGGCATCATAGATAACCATTTCACCGTTAGGCTCCAGGCTAGTTGAGCGATTCCATATAGATACCCAAACTTCATCACCAGCCTTGTTGAACTCAAAGTGAACAGCTACGTAGCCTTTCTTCTCTGTGACACGAATGGTTTTAATAATCTTGCGTGTCTTCTTGTCGAGAATCTTGATAGATTGCTGCACTTCAGGCTCTGGATGCAAGGTCTGATCCATCCATACATAGTCACTCTTGGGATGGGTGCGTAAGAACACGCCAGGGCCGTCGGTATCAACGGTGTAGCAGATCTTCCAGGCTTTGTCTTTATTGCCTTTTACATCGTTACCCCAAACTGTGAGTTTGCCTACACCAAGGTGAACGGTTCCGCCGACAGGTCCGCACTTAGCGTCGTTCCAGTTAGCACCTGGGCCTGGGTGAGGCTTCTTGTCGGTATCGATCATCGCTTCAAGCTTGCGAGTCTTGGTATCAATGATAACCATTTTGTTAGACGCGTTGGCTGCGATCTGGAAATACCGGCCAGTAGGATCGAAGAAGCCGTCATGCAGATACTTGGCAGAATCCATTTTGGTAATCGTAAGATTATCAATGTCACTGTAATTTACCTGCCACATCTGACCCAACTCTTTCATTGCGACCAGCCAGCTAGTATCGAGTGGTGTGTCATAAATGGCTGCAACACGAGACTCGTTGACATAATCACCATCGATGTTTACACCGCGAGCAGATACCACTTTCAGTGGTTCCATGGTCTTAGCGTCAGCAATTACGAAATGAGGCGGCCAGTAACCACCACCGATAACGTATTTACCATCGCCGGATACGGCAACGTCACGCGCGTCATAAGCGATCTGTACAGAAGCAACCAGCATTTTCTCTGGTTTTTGCCATAAATCGATTTTGCTCATCAAGCCGTCACGACCCATGATATACCAGAAGCGACCGGGATCTTTAGCCTTTAAGACTTTATTTTTTTCAACCGTTTTCAGAACATGCACGGCATAACCTGTTTTGATACGCGCGAACACTTCTTTTTTGTCGCCATCCATAACTACAACATTGCCGGCATCACGTTCGATGGCAATAAAGAAGTTGTTCCAGTTACGATTGTGTAATGGCTTACTCGGATAGTCCTTAGGTTGTATATACACCTTATGTCGTTCTTTCATCAATGCCAGAGACATTTCTGGAGGTATTGGCGGATCCATCTGAATGTAGCGAGCCAGTATGTTGATTTCTTGCTTACTAAGAATTTCATCGAAGTTGTTCATACCACCTTCAGTACCGACGGTAATGATTTTTTCAAGGCGTTTGGTACCTTTCTTAAGTGTACCTTTGGTTTTCTTGGCTTTATTTGGCTGTGGTTCCAGGTTTTTGCCTGTTGCACCTACACGCAAAACGCCATGACAACCAGCACACTGCTGGAAATACAGGGTTTTTGCCTGTTCGAATTCAGCATCATTAAGTGGCACGAATGCTTCCTTCTTGGCGGCTAAGGCAACACCGGAAGACGCTGCCATCCCTACGCAGACAGCGAAAAAAACCGCCCCGTATTTTGTCGTATGTTTAATGCTCATCAATATACTCCTAACTTGGTTTACCAAAAGTTTATTTTTACAAAATTATTGCTAGATTCATTGTTTAAACCTGTTCGCCTGTAACAATATTCCCTATTGAATTCAGGGTCATTGATTTATATCAATTATTCATGAATTTTCAAAATACTCAAAATAGGCAATGATTATTGCCAAATCATCTTTTTAATAAGCGTAAGTTGAGGCATTCTACCCTTTAAAGATGGCAGTAGAAAGCGCGCCCCCTCTTATTTGCTAGCCGAAATAGATACATATCTGGTTACGTTAATCATGTTTATTACACAGAAATATGAGCATGCTGTCGATATTGGCAGGCTTACGGATTTTACAGGATTGGTTGAACGGGACTCAAATACTTTCTGGGAGAATACGACAATATCGCTTTAAATAGAGCCGTCATTTAATCATTGTAATAATTTTGAGTCATTTAACTGTAGCTTCGACACGCACAGAATGAAATCTTCTAATTTATAAATTTATCTATAGATTTCTGGCAGTCTGCGTTTTTCGAAATTGACCTGGCTTTAAGCATCTGCTCTTTCATATTATTGTACTCACCATGAATTATATAGGTTGCGGCTAATTCAAAGGTTTCTTTAATTTTTTCAGATTCTAACTGGCAATCCTCTATATATATATTCATTATTTTTTTGGAAACATTTACCCTTCCATTAATTTCCTGGGCATATGCAGTTGAATAGAATAAAAATGCAAATGATAGAATAATTAGCTTCATACTGTTCAAAACATATTCGGTGTCAGAGTAAAAACTCTAATGGTCGGATTTCCCGGTCAGCCAATTCTGGTTGATTATACAGATATCAAGGATACGGGAATGCTGGCCTGTTTCGTACTGATACGCCTGGAGTTACGCAATAAAAAACCCGTGGAGCAGACACTCCACGGGTGATCAATGGGACTAGTAAACGTCGTGCATGGTGTTATAGACGTTGAATTTACCCGTTGGAGTGATAAGACGCTTATCTTTAATCACTGCTTTCAGCTTACGGGTTTTGTCGTCCACAACCACAATGGCTGACTCCTGCTTTGCACCACTCCATACTGAGAACCAGACCTCGTCACCAGCCTTGTTATACTCGGGTTGCACAACGCGTTTAGGACCTTCACCCAGTTCGGCCCACTTGGCGATTGGCAATTTCACAAAGCCTTTGTCCAGGTTATTCAAATCAAAGACAGCAATCGACTGGCTATTGGATTCATCCGGGTTGAGCGTAGTATCAACCCACAGGTTGCTGGATTTGGGATGTGTTTTTATAAACAATGAGCCACCACCGGCACCATCCAGAGTGCGCACAACCTTCCAGGCATTTTCCTTGTGGTTGACAGGGTCAGTACCAATCAGCGAAATTGTTTGGTCACCGAGGTGACTGGTAGCCCAGACGGGACCGAATTTCGGATCAACAAAGTTTGCGCCACGTCCCGGGTGAGGGATCTTGCCCACATCAACGAGTTTAACCAGCTTGCCCTCTTTCGAATCTACAACGGCAATCTTGTTGGATTTATTAGCCGCCGACATGAAATAACGTCTGCTTGAATCCCAGCCACCATCATGCAGGAAACGGGCTGCATCAATGGAAGTTATCTTCAGGTCTTCAAGATTTTCATAGTTCACCATCAGGATCTTTCCGGTTTCCTTGACGTTAATAATGAATTCCGGATGTTCATGTGATGCCACAATGGCTGCCACTCGAGGTTCAGGGTGGTATTCCTGGGTATCTACCGTCATGCCACGCGTACTGACAATTTTCTTTGGCTCCAGAGTGTCGCCATCCATGATGACAAATTGCGGTGGCCAGTAACTTCCTGCAATAGCATATTTGTCCTCATAGCCTTTGAACTTGGAGGTCTCTACAGAACGCGCTTCCATACCTACCTTGATGACGGCAACGCTGGCAGGATGTTTCATCCATAGATCAACAAGATTAATCTTGGCATCACGACCAATAACAAATATATAACGACCTGACTCTGACATACGTGAAATATGTACCGCATAACCGGTATCGATCACTTCCACGATCTTCTTGCTCGCACCGTCGATAAGTGCAACCTGTCCAGCGTCTCGCAGGGTGACAGAGAATAAATTTTCGAGGTCGTAATTATTCATCTTCTTTTTAGGCCGCTTGTTCGGTGGAACAATAACCTTCCATGATGCTTTCATTTCCTTCATGCCGAACTCTGGAGGCATCGGCGGCTCGTGCTGAAGAAAACGTGCCATCAGATCGACATCTGCATCGGGAAGGGTGCCTGATGTACCGAAATTTGGCATACCACCCGGGGAACCGTAACCAATAAATGTTTTCAGGTATGCGGTGCCTTTGGCTAGCGTGATATCCGGGGTAAGCGGTTTGCCGGTGGCGCCTTTTCGCAAAACACCGTGGCAACCTGCACAACGTTCAAAAAATATCTGCTTGGCGCGGGTAAATTCTTCAGCTGTTAATTTAGGTGCTTTTGAAGAGAGCACCTCCCTGGCTTCACCTGGATCGATTGGCGCGGGAGCACCCTTGTAACGCATTTCCGACTCAGGGGTGCCTGGGTGGCCGCTGCCTTTTTCCTCGGCCCAGGCCGGGCTGGTCACCAGGCATGATATCGCCAGCAATGAAACAGGCACTGACTTGATTATTATGTTTAACCTTGGCATATTTATTTCTCCTCGATGGTTATGTATTTAGTGGTTATGTATTTAGAATATTTTTTAGACTTACGAAGGAACGAGTCTACTCTATTCAGATAAAGCATTTCTTGACTTGGGTCAAGTATATTTATATGGGGATAAAATTAAATTATTTGCTGGCAGTTAAGCTGGTTCATATTGATTCACGGGTTATTTTCGCTTACCGGGGCCTGTTTTTTAATAGCCAGACGCCTTTCTCGGCTTTTTCGCCTTTCTGCCAATGGTGGACATTTTCTGTCATTCCAGTAGGTCACCTGACAATCCATGCAATAATGGCATTCCTGGCTGATGATTTCTCCTGTTAAACGTATGGCACCTACTTCACATTCTACCCGGCAGGCCTGGCAGGGCCGGCCACATTCCTTGCGTCGCCGCAACCAGTCAAAGATTTTAAATTTTGAGGGAAAGGCCAGGGCGGCCCCTAATGGGCAGATATAGCGGCAGAAAAATTTTCGATTGAATGCAGAAACCAGAAGTAACCCGACCGCGTAAACAACATAACCCCACTCGCGGTGAAAATGTAGCGAAAACACAGTTTTGAAAGGCTCTATTTCAGCGAGTATTTCCGCCCGCGCCAACGATTGCATCGAAACCGCGAGTAAACCCAGCATCACAAGGTACTTGAACGCCCACAAACGTTCGTGCACGGCAACAGGAAATTCGTAAGAGTGGATTCCAAGCTTCTCACCAATTTTGTAAATGATTTCCTGGCTGGCACCAAAAGGACACAGCCAACCACAGTAAACGCCTCTTCCCCATAATAATATAGTCATCGCTACGAATGACCAGAGAATAAACAACACGGGATCAATCATGAAGGTTTCCCAGCTAAAGCCATGCATGATCGAATTGACAAAGGTCAGTACATTGACGATAGAAAGTTGTGCCATGCAATACCAGCCGATAAAAATAACGGTATAAACCAGGTAACCATAACGCAGATAGATGAGTAATGAAGGATGAAGCACCAACCAGTCCTGGAGAAAAAGGATGAAAAGCAATAACAGTAACCCTGCTGACAACACAGCAATCTGAAATTTCTTATTACGCCAGGCATAAACCCATATGGGTTCTTCTTCGGAAAGTCCTGCAGATGCCTCTGCCCGGATAAGACCACGAGTAATGGCGATCTCCCGCAAGGGTGTCATGATCGTGCTATTCAGAACCATAGCAGTGATAGTCGCACCGGATATACTGTCGAGTGTGACATAACCTGCTCGATCGCTGCCTCCCAACTGGGCGCGTTTACCGGCGTACAGGCCCAAGTACTGGTTTTTGAAATCCGTCAGATCCTGCTCAGAAACACCTGCCAGTAAAATAGGCTCTTCATGACTGACAATCTCAACGCCGACAATTTTTCCTGTTAAATCAAAACCAACCAGGGTATGCATGGGCCTGCCGGAATAGCCTGGCACGGGCATGACGTGATCTGTAAAAAACACATATCCAAGCAGCTTGTCAGCCGCATAAACAGCTGCTGATTCCGGCTCGCCTTTAAACGCACCCAGGCTGTCTGCTGACGGGAAGAAAGCCAGTGCAAAAGGAGTGGCTTCGGCAACAGGGTCAATTTTTTTCAGTAAAGCTGCATTCGCATTGTTCAGGAAGGTGACAATAAACAGACCATAACAAGAACAGTTGTCAGGCAGAATTGCTGTAGTGATTTATTCAGCCTGCAAAACATCGAACATAAACTGCTCTGTGAGTAATATTCAGTGAGATGCTTAAAACTAGAAGGGTGATCATTTAACATGAGGCACTACACTAGCACCAGGATCAAAAATCCCAGATGTGTCCACCCTGTTTTACTTGCACAGCTTTCAGGCGTTCAATGATTTCGTCACGTCGCATGAGTATTGACGGGTTGGCCATGTTCAGAAATACTGTTTCCTCATGTTCGTTGTGTTGTTTCATGGCCTTGTGCAAGGGTAGCAGTGAATCCAGAAAATGGTCGAAATCATTGCTCTTGATAATATATGCCAGGTCATGAACAAGACGTACGAGATAGTCATGTTCATCACTCAGATGAGTAATAACACCATCCGGGTCACCGTTCTCCTCCATAAATAAAGGATAGAGCACTTCGTCTTCCATTTGCATATGAAGCTTGAGATCGGATACGAAGTTTTGAAACAGACGTTTTGCATTCTTCCTCTCTCCCACATCAGCCGCCATTTCGCATGAATCGAGCGCAGCATCATATTTACGATGGTCATGTACCAGCCAGTTAGATGTGTTGTTCACATTTCTTCACCCTGTTAGTCTGTCACCACAAAAAGGTGCAGAGAGTAATCAATTCTAAATACTATACTCTTACCCAGTTTTTTTAATAATGAATCATTGTTAACTAGCGTTTAGAGCGTAACAGTTTCCTCAACCTGCTGTCATCAGGTTGATTTTTTATGCTGCTAGTGCCTGTTTTCCCTTCTACTGCACGGTATAGGGTATAGAGCAAATTTCGCTCATGGTTATCACTTCCTCACCAGTTAGGTGGCTCGATTTTTTTGCATTTACTGTTCCACCATGGCCTTACACTAACATAGCGAAAAAGAATCACCAGGCCTTTGCGTATTTGACCAGCAGTGGTCGGGCGTTCACATCTCCAGGGCGAATGATTGCACAGTTGCTGAACAGGTAAACTGTTCAGGTAACTCAATAACTGTATCAACCCATATCCAACCATCGTAATATGAACCTAACGGTGCAAGGTTTGCCTGGTTTGTTGCCAGGCTTCTTTCATGCCCCAGGATAATTTCAGTTGGTTAAACATTGACTCAATTGCCCAGCGTTCACCATAATTTTCGATCACCTGTTCTGACGTCAAATCAATATCTGTACTTAGAGCCTGCTCAGTAAGTTACGCCGCCACGATCTGATAAACAAAACGGTGCCGTCGCAAGGTAATGTTTTTTTGAAGGAAGTAAACTTCCCCTTCATACCTGGAATAAATTGTAACCAGAACCCTGTAATGGCGCTTAAAATCAGCGCAAAAAAGATCCTCAACAGGATCAGAAGGCTCATTGCCAGGAAGATGCTATTAATCCATGCTTCTGACGTATCAGCGCGCCTGGCTCGGATGTAGTTGAGCCCATAACCATTCTTTACCCTGGCAGCTGGTTGCCGTTGCTTGACGATGGCAAGATAAGCCTTGCGTGCATTCTGGCGATAGGTTCGGGGTTTCTTCTGCAAGGCAGTATGGGGGTAGAGCTCATCGATGATCTGTTCACTGAACTGCCTGGCCTCATTCAACAAACTCAGGTCAGTAGGATAACGAATCGCCTGCGGGGCGACCGTTGCATCAAGAATCAGCTTACCCTGGTGTGTCGGTTCTTCTTCCTGTGGCGTACCGACAGAAGATGAAGGGGGTTCATCGTCTGAATCCGATGGCTGGCGGCGGGGCTTTTGTACTGGCTTTTGGATAAGCCCTGATAATACCCTTCGGCCAGATCATCCCAGGGGATGCATTGGCTCATCTTTACCCAGCGATTGGTTTCATCCAACGCAACCTGGAAAGGCCAGTCAAATTCAGAAAGGGTGAGTTGTTGCTGACCCTGTGTTCGTATCATAAGTGCACGGGTTTTGAGTGGGTTAGTGTGTTTTCCGTGCACTATTATACCTTGATATTGCAACTATTCATATTAATATCAATGAGTTATACTTTCTGAGTAGACTCTAAATAGCTATCAATAAACTACCCCGCAGCAAGCTGACGGGGTATTAATATCACCTCACTCCGGCGAAGGCCGGAGTCCAGGAGTTTAAACCTCTGGATTCCGGCTAAAAGCATACCGGAATGACGGCATTCGCAGCAAGCTGCGGGGAATAGAAC
>VAPH01018469.1_pt1 | contig 10136 bp, 11 predicted proteins | sample 3393861 | NCBI WGS metagenome assembly VAPH01 (sample SAMN08290439, study PRJNA428436) | hydrothermal vent metagenome | isolation source: Deep-sea hydrothermal vent chimney | place: Atlantic Ocean: South-mid Altantic Ridge | reverse complement strand
TTTCAAATAGATGAAATTATATATGAATTAAAAGATCATATGTCAGGATTAAATTGTGGCCGTTGGGACTATATTTTTTCCTATATCAAAAAATTCAGAAAACACAAAGGCTTTAACATTCCTGATAGAGATCAGGTGACCATGGCCAGTCCTTTTATGGAAGCTTACTCCTTACGGGTAATTCAAAAATGTCACAAGCGTAATGTGCATGCCATTGGTGGTATGGCAGCTCAAATTCCTGTAAAAAATGACGATAAAGCGAATGAGATCGCTTTTGATAAGGTTAGAAAAGACAAGGTACGTGAAGCAAAGAACGGACATGACGGCACCTGGGTAGCCATCCCGGTTTAGTACCGGTTGCCTTAGACATTTTTAATGAATATATGCCCGAAAAAAATCAAATTTCTAATAAAAGAAAAGATATTTATATAACTGAAAAACAATTGGTTGAAATTCCTGTGGGTAGTATTAGTGAAGCAGGGATCAGAAAGAATATCAATGTTGGAATTTTATATATAGAGTCCTGGTTAATGGGAGTAGGGGCGGCTGCTTTATACAACTTGATGGAAGATGCCGCTACTGCGGAAATATCCCGTACTCAGATCTGGCAATGGCTGCAAAATGAAGCGAAATTAATCGACGGAAGAAAATTCACAATAGAAATGTATATCCGATTTTTAGAAGAAGAAATTCACAATATCAAAAGAATGCTCGGTGAGAAACGATTTGAAGGAGGAAAATTTGATCTGGCTGTTGAAATTTTTGATAAGCTGGTTTTAACGGAAGAATTTGAAGAATTTTTAACAATACCCGCATATAAATATGTATAAATAAGAACGTGCATCTAAAAACTAAGTAGTTTAAGAATGCACATAAATTAATTGTAAAATTCAAAATTATGAATACTAGAGAAAGAATACAAGAATTAGTAACAGATTGGACAACAAATCCAAGATGGCAAGAAGTTGACAGACCATATACCGCAGAAGAAGTAGTTAAATTGCAAGGTTCTTATAAAATTGAGTACAGTATTGCAAACAGGGGAGCAGAAATATTGTGGAATAAATTACATACGCAAGATTATGTTGCAGGTTTAGGTGCACTCACCGGAAATCAGGCTATTCAGGAAGTTGAAGCCGGTCTTGAAGCAATATACCTCAGTGGATGGCAAGTGGCTGCTGATGCTAATTTAGGCGGAGAAATGTACCCCGATCAATCTTTGTACCCGGCAAATAGTGTTCCCATGGTTGTTCAGAAAATAAATAATGCTTTACGCAGAAGAGATCAGATCCAAAGTGTAAATGGAGTAGAGGACAAGATCGATTATTTGGTACCCATAGTAGCTGATGCCGAAGCCGGTTTTGGAGGAAACTTAAACGCTTTTGAATTGATGAAAGGAATGATTGCAGCTGGGGCTGCAGGCGTGCATTTTGAAGATCAGCTATCTTCGGCAAAAAAGTGTGGCCATTTAGGAGGTAAAGTTTTAGTACCAACACAAGAAGCTATCAATAAACTGATAGCAGCAAGATTAGCTGCTGATGTGATGGGAACAACAACCTTAATTGTTGCCCGAACCGATGCTGATGCGGCAAACTTATTAACTAGTGATATAGATGAAAGAGACCATAAATTTATTACTGGTGAAAGATCTCCGGAAGGATTTTTTCATGTAAAAAACGGATTAGAACAAGGAATTGACAGAGGTTTATCATATGCACCTTACGCTGACCTGGTTTGGTTAGAAACCTCGAATCCTGATCTCGAACAGGCGAGGAAATTTGCCGATGCCATACACGAAATTTATCCAAATCAATTGTTGGCGTATAATTGCTCACCTTCCTTTAATTGGGCAGCAAAATTAAGCGTTCAGCAAATGGAAACTTTTAGAGAAGAATTAGCAGAAATGGGATATAAATTTCAGTTCATAACATTGGCAGGATTCCATGCTTTAAATACAAGTATGTTTGAGCTTTCAAAAGCTTATAAAGAAAGAGGTATGGCTGGATATTCTGAATTGCAGGAAAGAGAATTTGCATTGCAAAAAGACGGTTTCAACGCTATAAAACATCAAGGTTTTGTCGGGACTACCTATTTTGACGCAATTCAAAATACGGTTACCGCCGGAATGGCTTCTACAGTTGCTATGAAAGGTTCAACAGAAGCCGAACAGTTTTAAAGATTTTATTAGTTAAATTTGATTTTCATGAGCGTCCACTTGGGCGCTTTTGTTTTATATGTCATTGATCTCTTTTTCTGAAAACAGGAGTGATATACTTTCTTTAAATTGAATTTGTTCTTTTAGATATTTCCTTCACCAAACATCCAACTAATATTTCTACCGATTAAAAATTGATCTTCGCGACTATTCAAATAATAAAATTTAAATACAATCTATTTTTGATAATCCGACTTTATTATTTCCTTAATACCGTTCATATAAGAAGTGGGTTTAAAATCAAATTTGCTTTCAAATTTGCTGCTGTCAAAAACGTAATCCCTGTCGTATTGATACATCATTTCAACCATTTCTTTCATTATAGGCATAAATAAACCCATAATTTTAACCAGAAATTTAGGCGCTACCTGAAATTTAGGTTTTGCTCCCATTTCTCTGGCAATTACTTCTATCCATTCTTTACCGGTAAACGGATTTGGTGCTGTGGGCAAATGCCAGATTTGGTTGAAAGCATCTTCCGAATTTCCCAACAATGCAGTTGCCTTACCGGCATCCCGTATATAAGTAAATGAATGTTTAAAATCGACCGAACCTATCCAATTGGCTTTCTTCCCATTGCTAAAAGGTTTAAAAACCGTTTCTGTAAGCATACTGTTATTTTTAATTTTCGGACCATAAAAATCGGCTGAACGAGCAATTAAGGCATTAAGTTTACCTTCACTAACAGCATCCATGATCATTTTGGCAATTTCATCTCTGATCTTACCTTTTTTGCTCGATGGATTGATTGGGGTTTCTTCTGTCATACCATCCATATTATTCGAATCGTACATATAAATATTATCAAAGAATACCATTTTACAATTGTGCTCAATACAAGCCTTGATCACATTTTCTACGAGTTTTGGCCAACTTTCTTTCCACACTTTTACGCTATAAGGAAAGCCAATTGTAACGTAAACTACCGATGAGCCTTCAATAGCTTTTCTAACCTCATCAGCATTTAATAAGTCTGCTATCAAAAGTTCATCCGTTGAATTTACTTTTTCAGGGTTTCTGCTTACCAGCCTTATATCATTTGTAAATTCCTTGAGCGCCTTGGCCAGTTCTATCCCTATTGCTCCACCTGCGCCTAATATTGTTTGCATATATTTTTCTTTTAATTAGTATTGAAATTAGTCAGTAATTAATGATGTTTACGTGTTCAAGTGATTTTTTAAAATCTCAATTCCATTACCAATATCCTCTTGTATACATCGTTCTGTTGGTTGATGGCTTTCCATTTAAAGCAGCCGACCTAGTTGTTTCTACTACCAGAGATGGCTCCCACGGGGTTCCGGTTGCTGGTTGTAGCCATATGGTCTGGGTCACTTTATTCTTCAGCCAAATCCCGTCTTCAGGATTCTGGAATTGATATATAGTTGTCATAACCAACCGGTTTCCATCCCATTTTGTGGTTGATGTCGGAGCCTGACCCATGCGACCAATTGTCATGGCATTTTCCGTTTCAGATCCATTCAATGCAAAACGGTATCGCATCAAAGGCTGGATTTCGCGAGGTACAAAAAAAACTCTTTCCACCTCAAGTTGATCTGCCTTGTGTATGATAGATATCTTATCACCCCAACCGCTTCCCAGTGTGGCAATTGGTATTGGGGCAGACCGACCGGTAGGAGCCGCAGAACTGAGAATAGCTGTCGACCAGCTTCCTGAAAAATCTGGATTCGCAAGTGCTTCAGAACGGGGGCCAAGTGTTTTTCGATCTGATCGTGAATAGGTTGCTACCATACTGCCCGATCCTGCCGGTGGCGGTACATACGGATCTTCGATACCTGCCGGCACTCTTGGGTGTACAAGCAAAGAAGTCTCATAATCTACTACAATTCCATCCATAATACTGATAACCCAAGGGTAAAAATCTTTTACGTCAATCTCTTCCCTCGGATCAACACCCAGATCAAATAGCCTTACTAAATTATCAGGATTGGGATCCGGCAATTCGGTAGTATAGTGATACCACATTTTCCAGTTTCGCCATTTCACTGCCATAACATGACCTTCCCTAGCCAGAAAAATACTGCTCTCTCTGTTTGAATGTACTTGTTTTCCTTCTATAAATGGTAGCTGATTTACACCATCTATAATCCGGTCATCGGGTATAATATCAGGTACCCCAACTGCTGCTGCAATTGTTGGAAAGAGGTCAACCTCATGAATCATTTCATTAGATACCTGGCCTGCCTTGATCTTTCCGGGCCACCGCATTACAAAGGGAGTTCGAATACCTCCTTCCATAGCGGTATTGTAGTACCCACGCCATGGTCCTGCCGACCCTCTCCATGGTCGCCTCATCTCGGCACCATTGTCGGTACACCAAATAACTATGGTATTATCTTCAATGTCTAATCGTTTGAGGGCGTCTAATATCAATCCTACATTATAATCAACATCAGCCATGGAATCACCCACGTCTCCGGCTCCGGTTGTACCGGCAAAATCAGGATGTGGTAAGGCAGGAAAATGGATTTGTGTCATGGGGTAGTACAAAAAGAACGGCTTGCCCTTCTTTACATTTTCCTCCATAAATGCGATGCCTCGTTCAGCGGCTTCCCTGTCAATGGTTCGTCGTGTTTTGAGATTATATGGCTTTACTTTCTTAGCAGGTTTATTGGCTTTTCCTTCCCAGATATATGGTATCTCTTGCCTGGTAGAATCAAAATTTTCAAAAGAAGTGAATTGAGCGGTATGACTCGTGCCCGGAATACCGTACCAATCATCAAATCCCTGATGGGTTGGTTCCCGGCGACCTTCCCAATTCGATCCGCCAACGTGCCACTTTCCATAAAGAGCCGTTGAATAGCCAAGTGACTGTAATGCTTCGGCAATTGTTACCTCCCATAAGGTCATCCCGGCAGCGTATCCTTTTCCCGTTCTAACGGCATAACGACCTGTAAGCAAGGCAATTCGTGAAACCACACATGAATATTCTACATTGAAGTTTGTAAACCTAATTCCCTCGTCTGCAATCCGGTCGATGTTTGGAGTGGGAACACCCCGTGCACCACCATACGAGCCCACTTCTCCAATCCCCAAATTATCAGGAAACATCAGTACGATGTTGGGTCTGTTTTGACAATAAACCGGTGCAATAAAAATTAGAGTAAAAAATATACTCACTACAATAATTAATTTATTTTTCATCATGTTTTTTAGGAAATAAAATGCTATGATTGAACATGGAAGCAAAGCGGTTTACTAGTTGTCTCGATCTTCGAAGTCTTCCTTTTTTTTATTATTAATTCTTCTGATTATAAGGTAAATCAGAATGATAAAAATACCTCCCCAAAATAATCCGTAAAGGCTGAAAATAAATAACATTACAGCGTCCATTTATTTGAATTTAACGGCAGTACCATAGGCAAGAATTTCGGAAGTTGCCTGCATAACCATTGATGTTGTAAAGCGAATATTAATAATAGCGTCGGCACCCAATCTTTCACCATCCTGAATCATTCTTTGCATGGCTTGTTCACGCGATTGTGCCAGCAATTTTGTATACTCATCAATTTCTCCTCCAATAATATTTTTAAGTCCGGCGAAAATATCCCTCCCGATATTTCTGGCTCTTACGGTGCTTCCTCTGGCAATACCTAATATTGTATTAATTTCTTTATTTGGAACACTGTCTGTAGTTGATAAGATCATTTTTTTATGTTTTAATTGATTAGTTTTTCAAGTCTTTGGAAGGTATAAATTTAATAAAATTGTTCCTGTTTACCGAGAGACAAGCGAAATTAAATTATAATTACTTTATTATATTTTGAATTTTATCATATTCGGCAATCAAATATTCTTCCTTGTAAACAATATCAGTCATAGAGATAGCAACAAATTGAAGAATTTTTCTAATACTTTCTTCTTTTCCATTAAAATCGGAATTGATTATTCCTGCTAAGGCAATTTTAATATACTCGTTATATTCTTTTTGAGAAGAATACAACTGATTAAGAATCAAAATATTATCCATTTTAAATTCAGAAATAATTCCTGTTTGATTGCCAATGTCATATGCACTTTCTAAAAGAGCGGAAGTTTGAATTCCTCTAAAAAATGCAGGAGGTTTATTTATAGAAAAGTTATTTAAATAAAACATGGAGCTATCTCTTAGTATTTTGTGATAGTCAACAATGTTTTCTAATTTTTCTTTGTTGTGTTTAATTTCATTTTTTATGATCTTTATAAAAACCACCTTTTGATTTTTTCTCTTTTTCAGATCTCCCCAATTTGAAACTACAAATCCTAGATAAACACCTATCATTACAGGTACAATTTGTATGATCAGTTCTGTTATTTTTTTCTTCATAATAGTATATTTACCACCTTTATGTGAAAGTAATGGTTAGTGTTTAGTTTGTTGCGGATAAATTTAGAAAAAATTGCCGTGATTAAATTACTTTTTTAGATTAACACGATAATAATAATTTTATTCGTGTATTAGTGACTACTATTTAAAGATCAGTTTTTATAATTTAAATCTCATTTATTCTTTTTTTGCCACGAATGCACTAATATTCAATTAATTATTCGTGTATTAGTGGCTATTATTTAAAGATGAGTTCTTATAATTTTAATCTGATATATTCTCTGTTTTTTTTTGCCACTAATACACTAATATTTTTTATTCGTGCATAAGTGGCTACCATTTTATAATACTATTCTTTTTGAATTCAGCCTTAATTCTCCAAAATTTACAATTAACGCCAACTTGTTATTAGAAACTTTAAGGTAGTTTAATGCTTGTGCTACAAATTCATCTGCAATACCTGAAACTCCCTTGACTTCTAATATAATCTTATCAAATACAACAAAATCAGCATAAAATTTATGAGGCAATATAACCCCTTTGTAAACTACAGTATATTCTTTTTCTCTTTCGTATGGAATATCTGACTTCTTAAACTCTAATTCCAAAGCATCCTTATAAACAATTTCTAAAAACCCGGCACCAAGATTATTATGTACTTCCATGCACTTACCAATTATTTGATAGCTCTCATCTTTATAAATTAAATCTGACATACTCTTTTATTTGCCACGAATGCACCAATATTTTTTTTATTAGTGAATTAGTGGCTATTTATTAAATCTTTCTTACTTGTAAATTGAATCTGGCATATTCTTATTTTGTTGCCACGAAAGCACTAATATTTTTTATTCGTGTATTAAGATCTACTATGTAAACATTATCTTCATTATAAAGTAAATCAGACAGATTCATTTTTTTGCTACGAATACACTTTTCTAATAATTATTCGTGCATTAGTGGCTACTATTTAAAGTTTTATTCATTATAAATCAAAACTCACATATTCTTTTTTTTTGCCACGAATACACTAATACTTTAATTTCATGTTATAATTAAGAGAAATGGTTTGCCTATTAAAAACTTTTTATTTTTTCCAAAACTCTGGAATAAAGTTGTGTGCAGATTTTTCAATTTTTCCCAAACGATCACCTATGTTATCCAACTCTTCTTCAGAACACACTTTTTCTAACCAAGGGAAAAGTACCCTTTCTTCAAATCGAATATGATCATTAATTAGCTGACCAAGCTCCAAAGAAATATTTTGGATGTCATTAGTAGAAATTCTAACCCTATCTATTAGTTGTCTTATTTGATTGTGTTCATCAAGAAATTGAGTACTGATCTCGGTATCACTTAACAATGGTAAGAGAAGCTGTTCTTCATTTTTAAAGTGTTCTTCCAAATAATTTTTATAAAATTCATGAATAAAAAGTTTAAGTACACTATTACTTGCTTGATTTGCCTTTTTTAATCGAGTACAAAAAACCAAACCGTGATGGTGTTCGCGGGAAAATAGGACCAAATTCTCATTTCTTTTTATGGGTGTATTTTTTTTCATGAATACATTTGGTTTTTATACTTAATTTTAACTCTTCTGTCTAGTCCTGAAAAACGGCTACAGGTTAAAATTGAATTTACGCGGATAATTTATATACTCATATAGTATTTACTAAAAATTTGTATTTAAACCAAAGAGTAGCTATGGCGTATATAGAATGTTAGCAAATGTTATTTTCTTTTGTGTCAATTTTTTTTATTTGGTTTATTATATGTTTGTTTTATTCATTTATGTGGTTTATTTCTTTTGATATTTTCCCTTTATCATCAGATTTAATTTCTAAGAGTTTGGATGTTATCTCCCAAACTTCATCAAATATTTCATTAACGTTCTTTTGACCATCAATAATAACAACATTATCTTTCTTTCCTTCTCTTTTAATAGCTTCCCTATAATTAAGTATTACTTGCTCCATTTTTTCTTTTGTTTCAAATAAATCAAGAAATATTCTTGATGAACTTAAACGTCTCATACTTTCATCAGCAGAGATGTCAAAATAAAACACGATATCTGGTCTTAATAAGTCAGCACAAACTTTATTTGCATTAATAACCCAATCCATAGATAACATAGGTACGTGATAGGCATATGAAGAATAATAATATCTATCTGATATGACATGCATTCCTTTATTTAAATAATTTAACATACCTGATATTGGGTTTTGTATATGGTCTAACCTGTCTGCAAGAAATAGTGCCCCGATTGTTTTGTCATCAGATATAATCCGTTTGTTAAGTATATTTTTAATAACCGAGCCAATAGGACTGTCAGTAGGTTCAAATGTCTTATATATATTCCCAGTATGTGAGTTTATTTTTTCAAAAAGCATATTGCTGATTGTTGATTTACCCGAGCCATCAATTCCTTCGAATACTATAAATTTTGCTTTTTTCATTGAACCAAGTTGTTTATTAAATTTATGTTAAGAGAGAATATATGACTAAAATAGGAACTCGAATTACCTGTAATTCCCTTTTTGTGATATAAAGAATATTTAGTTATTTCTTGAATTAATTCTTTATTGTTTACGTCGGATGTTAGCTCATCTATGTCTTGGTTAAGCCAGACATTATCATAAAAATTAAGTGCATCAGTTATTGACAAGTAAATATTAGTCTTATCTTTTTCATAATTATCAGATAATTCAACTATACCATTTTCAATTTGTATCAGTGCTTTTATTGATAGATTAACAATGTTTATTACGTGAAGAAACTTTTTTTCTAATTTTTTTGTTTTTATTACATCAACAGATTCTAAATGAATTAAATCGGCAAAAGTTGTTAATTGCATAAACCGCCAATCAGTTCCCCCATTTTTAACTTCATCATTATACTTATCTCTACATAGTTTTATTATTTGATTGAATTCCATTGCGTAAAATTAGTACTTTTTTGTTAGTTGTTAGTCAAACTAATTGATTTTTCAATTTACCTGTTAAATATTTGCTAACGGTTTGTATAAAAACAGTTTAGGGATAAATATACATTTTATTCAATTTATATTAATTTTTTTGAGAATCTTATTTTCAAATAACCTTCAAAGCCCTTATTGTTTTTATATGTTGTTGTTAAAAGTGGCGCGTTCAGATTGGTAGTTTCAGATTGGTATTCCTTTTGGGTGATTCATTCAGTTTCAGTATTCTAAAATGTTCCTTTTAAGTTTTGAATTTAATTTAGGAATTCCGTCATGTTTTATTCCGAGTTAAACGAAACTATAAAATTAATCACGAGTATTTTGTTACTTCAACATCTCCAAATACATGGTTTCAACCTTGGTTCGAGCCCAAGGAGTGCGACGTAAAAATTTCAAGCTCGATTTTACAGAAGGATTATGTGTAAAACAACGTATGTTAATATTGTCTCCTAGATATTCCCAACCATAGCAATCTACCAAGTCATTGATAATTTGTTCAAGTTTTATACCATGAAGTGGATTGTTAGGTTGAGATTTCAATACTTTAAAAAATTAGTAGCTATAATTATCGTCTATTACTATTGCGTCTTCGGTTTCTATTTTTGTTTCTGCTAGCA
>VAPH01044170.1_pt1 | contig 10151 bp, 9 predicted proteins | sample 3393861 | NCBI WGS metagenome assembly VAPH01 (sample SAMN08290439, study PRJNA428436) | hydrothermal vent metagenome | isolation source: Deep-sea hydrothermal vent chimney | place: Atlantic Ocean: South-mid Altantic Ridge | reverse complement strand
TCAATCAGGGTAAGAAAGAGACATTGAAAATGACTGGATTGAACCACAGAGGCACAGAGGCACTGAGAGAAAATATCCGTCTCTGTGTCTCAGTGTCTCTGTGGTTAATCGCCCTGTAGAATCAACACAGGTGACAGGCGATTTTCCTGTTTCCTGTATCTCTCAGTTCCGGAGTCTCCCTGCTGCATATTGACACTTTTTTCGGACATCTTGGGTAGAAGAGACAGGCTGAAGGTAATTCGGCCATCTCCGGGATACTGTTGAAGGCCTTCACGGATTTGTCCTTCCTCTTCTCCGTTATCTCCTGTTGTGTAACCCTTACCCTGGGTATGGCATTCAGAAGCATCTCGGTATAAGGGTGCTGCGGGTCCTGAAATATCTTTTCAGCATCCGCCTCTTCAACGATTTTTCCCAGATACATAACTGCCACCACATCGGCAAAGTAATAAACCACATTCAGGTCATGACTGATGAATATAAATGACAGCTTTTTCTCCTTTTTAAGGTCACCGAGCAGGTTGATTATCTGGGCCTGTATGGAGACATCAAGAGATGACAGGGGCTCATCTGCCACAATGAGCTCAGGTGACAGGGCCAGTGCTCGTGCTATACAGACCCTCTGCCTCTGACCCCCGCTGAATTCATGGGGATAACGGTTCATGTGTTCGGGTTTTAGTCCAACGGTTTCAAGTAGCTCTGCAATCTGGTCCCTAAGTTCTTTTTTTTGTACGATATTATGGATTATCAAGGGTTCGGAGAGGATGGAGAATATCTTCATCCTTGGGTTCAGTGACGCAAAGGGGTCCTGAAAGATTACCTGGACCGATCTCCGGAAGTTTTTCAGTTCCCTGACACTGGCGTTATGGATATTGTTGCCCTTAAAAAAGACCTTTCCCTCAGTGGGCCTGAGCAGTTGCAGCACGAGTCTTGCAAATGTTGATTTTCCGCATCCGCTCTCACCAACAATAGCAAATACCCTGTCCGAATCTACGGATATGCTCACTCCGTCCAGGGCTTTTAAGGTCTTTGTCTTACCAAAGATGCCCGCCTTGATTTTGTAATATTTTCTGAGGTCTTCTGTCCTTAGTATCTCCATATTAATCCTGCCGGACAACCTCCTCCACCCTGATGCATCTGACGAGGTGGTCCTGCTCTATCCGGTGCAGTGGTGGTTCTTCGAGATCACATACAGCAGTCCTGTATGTGCACCGAGTTGAGAACTTGCAGCCCGGGGGCAGTTCATCAGGGGCCGGGACTGATCCAGGGATCGGCTTTAACTGAATATTCCTTGCCACCGGAAGGGAGTGAAGCAGACCCAGGGTATAGGGATGTGCCGGTTTCCGGAAGAGTGTATCAACCGGGGCTATCTCCACGATCCTTCCGGCATACATGATGGCCACCCTGTCGGCATTTTCAGATATGATTGCAAGGTCATGGGTAATAAGCAGGATGGACATTCCCCGTTCCTCCTTGATATCAATCAGAAGGTTGAGTATCTCCGCCTGAATCGTTACATCAAGGGCTGTTGTGGGCTCATCTGCTATCAGCAGGGAGGGATTACACGCCACAGCCATTGCTATCATCACCCTCTGGCGCATACCACCGGAGAGCTGGTGCGGGTAGTCTTTTATCCTGTGTTCAGGCGATGGTATATGGACGAGGCGAAGGAGTTCCACTGTCCTCCCGGTTGCCGCCTTTCCGGAGAGACCCTCATGTGTTGTCAGTACCTCCGAGATCTGGTAACCAATAGTAAAGACAGGATTCAGGGATGTCATTGGTTCCTGAAAGACCATCCCCATCTCTTTTCCCCTGATGGAACGTAGTGTGGATTCATCAAGATTCAGAATATCCATCTCTTTACCTGTCGGCGGATTGAATAGTATCTTTCCTGTGGCATAGGCGGTGCCTGGAAGCAGTCCCATGATTGATAGTGCTGTAATGCTTTTACCGCACCCGCTCTCTCCGGCAAGACCAAAGGTTTCTCCGGGCCTGATGTCAAGTTCGAGATTGGAGACAGCCGCAAGGGGTTTGTCTTTTTTTCTGAAGAAGATGTTGAGGTCCTTTATTCTCAGGAGGGGTGATTCTGTAACAACGGTTGTCGGGCGTTTGCCGTCGGCAGCCATAACGTCTATTTTTTTTCCTCTTTTCTTATAAGGTGGAGATAGTTTTTTGCCTCTTGCAGTTTCGGATTCTCCTCAAAAGCCTTTTCCCATTCCTCAATTGCGAGACCCGTAAGGCCCTTCATGTAGTATGTGATGCCGAGCTGTACCCATGCCTGACCGTAAGCGGGATTGATCTCCTTGGCTGAATTGAAATGAATTATCGCCTCTTCATACCTGTCCATGTTCCTGAGGGCAATGCCGAGCTTTGTGTGTACATCCGGAAGCCTTGGAGAGAGCTTCAGTGCCTTGCGGTATTCTTCTATTGCCTCGTTATTCATGCCGAAATCAAGGTATATATTGCCGATCTTGTAATGTTCATTTGCAAGCTTGCCGGCAACAAAGGGATCAAGTGTCCCGGGTGTTGGATGGGCTACCTGGGCTGCAATGGAGAATATCTCCTGCGCTCTTTTAAATTCACCAAGGTCATTGTACGTGATGGCAAGATTCAGGGATGCCTCGGTGTAGCGCGGGTTTAGTTTCAGGGCTTTTTCAAAATAATCTACCGCTTCGTTCAGTTCTCCCTTCAGGTAGGAGATAACCCCGAGGTGATTCAGTATATCTGCATACTCGGGCTTTCTCTCCAGAACCTCTTTTAATATTGGTTCTGCTTCAGAGTATTTCCCTTCCTCGAATAACCGGTTGCCCTCATTATAAAGTTCTTCAAGTTGTTCTTCCACAGTTATCCCTCTTTCAGGCCTTAAAATGCACGAATATCATGCCTGGGTTCTTTTAGGGGATGCCTTCCCGCTTCATAAAAGTATAGGGGCTCAAAAGATTTTTTGTCAAGATTCAGGAGGGTTTGAGCGAATTTGTAAAAAAAGCAGCCAGGGAGGTGGGCGCCTGGCTGCCAAGGGGAGGAAGTAACCGGGAGAAAATATGCCTGTATCACTCTATTTAAGAGTTTTATTGCAATGAGATTTAACGAGCCGTTATTAAGAAATTACCCTTGATCCTGCTTATAGGATAGCTGAAGATTTTGAAAAAAGGATGAAGAAATTATGAATAAATAGTGAAGATTTGCCTTGATATAGAGGGATGTTGTATATAATAGAATTGTTGTTAATATGGGGTTGCATTTATGTGTGTATAAGTAGCAGAATATTTTATCACACAACAAGGAGGGATTATGAAAAAGCAAAGGGGAAATCAATCTGACAGGAAATCGTTTGTCAAGGAGTCAAAGGAGACAAGGAGCACTTCCAGTAACCCTGGGTCTAAGGCTATCTCCAGTAAACCTGCTGCGAGTAACCCTATCTCCAGTAAACATGTTGCCGGCACATCTGTTTCCGGTAAGCCTGTCTCCGGTAAACCTGCAGCCGGTAAGGCTATCTCCGGTAAGCCTGCAGCCGGTAAAGCTATCTCAGCTAAACCTGTTTCCAGTAAACCTGTGAAGAGTTGGGAGGTTGCAGGGATTAAGAAACAGTACCTCAAAAGTCGTCCTGCCTGTAAGGTCACTTTCAAGCTGCCGAAAGAGGCGGCTCCGGATGCTCATAAGGTCAGCATAGTGGGTGATTTCAATAACTGGGACGGAGGGGCCGCTGTGATGAAAAGGCTCAAAAGTGGTGACTTTACTATCACCATGGAACTTGAGACAGGAAGAGAGTACTGTTACCGCTATCTTATAGATGCAACAAAGTGGGAGAACGACTGGTGTGCTGACAGGTACAGGCCAAATCCCTTTGGCTGTGATGATTCCGTGATAATTCTATAGGATGCCTTCAGGGGTTGCGAAACGGAGATTGGCTGAAGCAGAGCACTTTCTTGAGGATGCAGAATACCTTTATAAAGAGAAGATCAGCAATCTCCACACGCTTACTAAACTATATCATGCAATGATATATAGTCTTTTTGCGCTCTTTGGCCTCAGAGATATCGGAGGGCTGACACATGCAGATTTGATCGATAGGTTTGAGAGGGATTATGTGCAAAAAGGAGTTTTCGATTCAGCCGTCCTTGAAGCAATGCGCTTTGCCTATGATATAACACATGAGTGTGATTGTACTCATATGAAACAGCCTGAGGATAAGGATGTAACGAGGTTAGAGCCGATTGTGAGAGGTTTTGTCCATGAGGTTGGGGCTGTTTTGAGCGGACAATAATTCAGCTTTCCCCCAGGGTCTCAACCTTTTTTGTGCAGTATAGAATTGTACGATGTAATTAAGCGCTGTAAGCTTTCTGTGCTTCTTTCCGGTTTTGTCTGTCGAGGAATCCCGGTGTAATAAGTTTTTGCTTGACTTTGATTCGGGGTATTCTTTAGAATGAGATTGAGAATAAATCTCAATAGGAAAGTGTTTCCGGTTGCCATTTGTCATTCCCGCAAGTGAAGCGAGTCGGGAATCCTTCCTAAATAACGATTCCCGGAATGCTTTCGGGAAATGACAAGAGCGGCAACTGTTCAACTTTATACACAGACACTAATTAAAGATATATGGAATGTCATAAAACAGAGAAGATAATTTCAGGTATTCAGAGGATAGTCCTTGTAGGGAACCCAAATGTGGGCAAGAGCGTTATCTTTGGTTTCCTTACAGGCAAGTACGTTACAGTTTCTAATTATCCGGGAACGACGGTCGAGATATCCCAGGGCAATATCAACCTTGAAGGTAACAAGTTCCTTGTAATTGATACTCCGGGTGTGAATAACCTGATACCCATGAGCGAGGATGAGAAGGTTACAAGGGACATCCTGCTTTTAGAGAGACCCTTTGCAGTAATTCAGGTGGCGGATTCCAAAAACCTCAAACGGACCCTGATGATAACCCTCCAGTTATCAGAGATGGGCCTGCCCCTTGTTCTGGACCTTAATATGGAAGATGAGGCCATGGACAGAGGTGTTCAGATTGACAAGGAGAGGCTGAGGGAATTGCTCGGCATTGACGTAGTCGGTACAGTTGCTCCAAGAAGAAAAGGGGTTAAAGAACTAAAGGAGTGCATCCTCAGGGCAGCCATACCAAAGATAAAAGTTGTCTATGACAATCTGATTGAGGAGTATATAGAGAAGATAAGCTCGCTGCTTCCTGAATCAGGGGTTTCTAAAAGGGCGATAGCCTTGATGATCCTTGCAGGAGATGAGAGCCTGAGGAGTTGGCTGAAACTCAAGCTTTCCGATGAAGTGATTGAGGAGATAGAGAGGCTGAGGGATGAGTGTCAGGCCCATTATCCAAAACCCCTGGGTTTGATTATTCATGAGACAAGATATCGTTATGTGAAAAGCATAACCGATGAGGTCTTAACAAAGGTGCAGGCAAGCAGGGGGAGGCTTGGTCTCTTTCTGGAGAGGGTAAGCATGGACCCCATCTGGGGCCTTCCGGTTTTCCTTGCTGTATTGTATCTGTTGTACGAGTTTGTTGGTGTTTTTGGAGCAGGCACCCTGGTGGATTTCTTTGAGAAGGTCATTTTCGGCCGCTATCTGAACCCAATGGTGATAAAGCTCGTGGATGTGCTGTTGCCGGTGCCCTTTCTGCGGGACATGCTTGTGGGGGAGTATGGTGTTGTTACAGTGGCGTTAACCTATTCCATTGCCATCGTACTTCCTATTACAGCGACATTTTTCATCGCTTTTTCAATCCTTGAGGACAGTGGATACCTGCCGCGTCTTGCCATCATGAGTAACCGGATATTTAATCTTATCGGTCTTAACGGTAAGGCCATTCTGCCCATGATACTCGGTCTTGGATGCGGAACCATGGCAGTTATGACCACGAGAATACTGGAAACAAAGCGGGACAGGATAATTGCCACATTTCTCCTCGCCCTGGCCGTTCCCTGCTCAGCTCAACTTGGCGTGATTCTTGGAATGTTGGGTGCCCTTTCATTTAAGGCTACCGTAATATGGATAGGTGCGGTTTTGGGTGTCCTTTTTGCTGCAGGCTTTCTTGCATCAAAGGTTGTTCCGGGAGAGAAGACCGAGTTCTTTCTTGAAATACCGCCTATAAGAATGCCGGGGTTGTCAAATGTATTAATAAAGACCGTTGGAAGAATCGAATGGTATCTGAAGGAGGCGGTTCCACTCTTCATTCTTGGTACCCTCGTATTGTTCTTTCTTGATAAATTTATGATCCTTGGCATTATAGAGAGAGGGGCCTCTCCTGTGGTTCAGGGGTTTTTGGGTCTCCCTGCAAAAACAACAGGGTTTTTCCTTCTTGGGTTCCTCAGAAGAGACTATGGTGCTGCAGGGCTTTTCAGTATGTCAATAGCAGGAGAACTAACACCCATACAAGCACTTGTAAGCCTTGTAACCATTACCCTGTTTGTGCCCTGTCTTGCAAACTTTTTTATGATAATCAAGGAACGGGGGATGAAGGTTGCATTTGCTGTAACCGCTATAGTCTTTATCCTTGCCTTTTTGGTCGGAGGTATGTTGAATTTTGCACTCAGGGGGCTGAATGTATCCATATGAAAACAACTGGATCCTGTTCAGAAACTAAAATGGGAGGGGGACCCGTTATGAAAAAGAAGCGGGAGATAAAGAAGGTGGAACGGACAGGAAGTTCAAAGACTTCAGGCCGCATGCATGCCCAAAAAACTGATTACGAGGAGGTTTTCAGGAATTTCCTTCAGACCAGGGGCCTGAAACTGACCAGAGAAAGAAAGGTCATCCTTGAAGAAGTATTCAAGTATCATGACCATTTCGATATTGATGAGTTCTATTTAAAGATCAGACAGGAAGGTTTAAGGGTCTCGAAGGCTTCAATATACAGGACCCTGCCGCTGCTTCTGGAGTGTGGACTTGTGGATGAGGTTAAGACTACAGAGAGACAGGCATTTTATGAACATATCCATGGACATAAACACCATGATCACCTCATCTGCCTCTCCTGCGGAAAAGTGATAGAGTTTTATTCTCCTGCCATAGAGAGGCTTCAGGAAGAGATATGTAAAAAAAACAGATTTAAGAGTTTGAGACACATCCTTGAGATTCAGGGCCATTGTAAGGAGTGTGCCGGTGTTTGAGCTGTTGTGTTATTATAATAATCTTAAAATTCTTTAAACCATAATACATGGAAGAAATGAAGACCTATCTTGACTGTTTTCCCTGTTTTTTAAGGCAGGTAGTTATAGCCCTGTCCCAGGTATCAGTGGATGAGGCTTTAAAGGTGGAGATACTGAAGGAGACCCTTGAGGACATCCGGAGAACTGATACTTCAAAGACCCCTGCACATAGCACTACGTTTATTCACAGGAAGATCAGGGGGCTCCTTGGATGTGACCCTTTCAAGGAGATAAAGCAGAGGTATAACAGGATAGCCCTTGGACTTTATCCCCGCCTCAAGTCTCTTGTTGATGACTCCCCTGATCCGCTCTGGACGGCTTCCCGGCTGGCAATAGCGGGCAATGTGATAGACTTTGGTATTTATAAAGAGGTAGACATAGAGGCAGAGATTAACCGTTCCCTTAAGGGTGAGATTGTATGGGATGACTATGCAGACTTCAGGGCCTCCCTGGACAGCACTGAAGAGGTGCTTTATCTTATCGACAATGCCGGAGAGATAGTTTTTGACAGGATACTGATTGAGATCCTCCATGGCAGGGGGAAGAGGGTTACCGCGGTAGTAAAAGGCGGACCTGTTATAAATGATTCAACGGTAGAGGACGCTCTTGAGGTTGGGCTTCAGGAGATATGTGAGATAAGGGACAACGGTTCAGATGCCATAGGTACCATTCTTGAGTGGTGTTCCGAAGAGTTCAGGAGGCTTTTTTACAGGGCACCCCTTATAGTCAGCAAAGGGCAGGGTAACTTTGAGACCCTGATGAACGTGGATAAAGAGGTCTTTTTTCTTTTTCAGGCAAAGTGCGATGTGGTCTCCGGTTTCCTTGGTGTTGCTAATGGTTCGATGTTGCTTGTTGAAAGCAGGAAACTCTTTAGCCACGAATCTCCACGAATGGGCACGAATTGAAAGTATCTATTGATTACTTGTACAGATATTTGCGAATTATAAACCACAGAGGCACAGAGACACGGAGATTAGAACTAATCCCAGCTTATGATATGGGTTGTTAAGACTTTAAAAGTGAAGTTTTATAAATATTTTTTTCCGTGTCTCCGTGTCTCTGTGGTTAAATGAAGTCTTTATTCTCAACGCTGAAAACTTACGGAGGTGAATGCTATGGAATATCTGAAACTCTCAAGGGCTAATGAAGAGGAACTAATTCAAAAGGCCATAGATGTGCTGAATAGAGGTGGGGTTGTTGCCTTTCCCACAGAGACCTTTTATGCACTTGGGGCAATGTATGACAAGGAAGAGGCACTTAAGAGGTTGTATGAGCTTAAGAGGAGGCCTTTTGAGAAGGCCATTCCGGTAATGATAGGTTCTACCGAACAACTTTCTCTTATAGCAACGGATGTCCCTGAAGAGGCAAACAGGCTTATGGAGAAATACTGGCCCGGACCACTTACCATAGTGCTGAAGGCCGGAGCAGGCCTGAGCCGCTATCTTACAGCTGGGACGGATAAGGTTGCAGTGAGGATTCCGGGAGAGTCCTTTGCCCTCGGTCTTGTCAGGAAGGCCAACTGCCCCATAACTGCTACCAGTGCAAACCCTTCGGGTGTGCCTCCAGCCGAGCATGCCCAGGCTGTACTGAAATATTTTGGTGAAACCCTGGACCTTATAATAGATGGGGGACAGACTCCGGGGGGGGCTCCCTCAACCATAGTTGAGATAGTCAAGGGTGAGGTGAAGCTGCTAAGGAAGGGCAGCATCAGAAATCTTACGCTGGATTAGAAATTCCTGGTTCCACGGTCAAGAATCTCTCTTATCACAGAGAGCAGTTTTGAGCTCTGAAAGGGTTTTTTCAGGAATCCGTCTATCCATACATTGCCGACGTCTTCACTAAACCCGGTTGTTGCAATTATCTTAGTGCCGGGCTTTAGCTTTCTCAGTTGTTCTATCAACTGGGCTCCATCCATTGAGGGCATGACAATGTCTGTTATCACAAGGTCTATTTTATTTCTGTTTGCTTTGAAAAACTCAAGACCGTGCAGGGGATTATCATATATTATTACATTAAACCCATTATGAAATAGTGCTTCCTTAATCAGTTGAAGTATCGGAATCTCATCATCAATGACGAGAATAGTCTTAATGCCTACGACCTTTTCTATTCCTTTAGAGCTGTCTCTGAAAAACTGTTTTTTAGATATCGGTAAATATATGTTAAATTTCGTTTCACGTCCCTTCCTGCTTTCAACAGTAATGTACCCGCCATGCTCTTTAATAATTCCATATACCATGGCAAGACCGAGCCCTGTACCCTTGCCCTTCTCTTTTGTGGTATAAAATGGTTCAAAAATGTGTGGTAAGTGTTTCTCCGATATTCCGGTTCCTGTATCTGTAACCGTTATATGAATATACTCTCCACTCTTGATAGCTGCCTGAATGTCAAGACTATTATGTTTGATCTCCACAAGTTTGGTTGCTATGGTTATTTCACCCCCGTCAGGCATTGCATCCTTTGCATTGATTATCAGGTTCATCAGGACCTGTTCTATCTGGCTTACATCGCCTTCAACAGGAGGAATAGAGCTGTCCAGTTCTTTTCTGAGCACGATGTCTCTGGGAACAAGTCTTGAGACCATACTCATGGTATCTTCGATAACAGAGTTTATTGCAAAGGGGACGGATTCAACACTGCCTCTGCGGGCAAAACTGAGTAGCTTGGAGACCATCTGGGAGGCCTGTCTTGCAGATGTTTCAATAACCCTTACCTTGTTGGCTATTTCGGGTAAAAGTTTATCACTCAGAAGAATCAGGTCGGCATAGCCGAGGATGGCGGTTAGTATGTTATTGAAATCATGGGCAATCCCTCCTGCAAGGGTACCTATGGACTCCATCTTCTGGGAGTGCAGGAGCTGTGCCTGGAGCCGTTTCTTCTCGGTAAGATCCCGGTGAAACGACTGTATTAATAATCTGCCGTCTATCTGTATTGCCTTTGCGCTTATTTCAATGGATACCTTGTTTTCATCCTTTCCGTAATGTTCGGTTTCAAATA
>VAPH01042438.1_pt1 | contig 10156 bp, 12 predicted proteins | sample 3393861 | NCBI WGS metagenome assembly VAPH01 (sample SAMN08290439, study PRJNA428436) | hydrothermal vent metagenome | isolation source: Deep-sea hydrothermal vent chimney | place: Atlantic Ocean: South-mid Altantic Ridge | reverse complement strand
TCGGGTTATGCTCAACATTATCCAGTATAAATTGACGGATATTTTCACCTCTTTTCCGAACACCCACCATAAATCAACACCTTATTTGTCAACCTTAAAGAGAGTAATTGTCAACCTTATCGGGTGTATTGTCAACCCTATAGGTGTTACAATATTTACCAATGCCCTAACAATTAACTTAACATTGACCATTTTATACGCCGTTTCGTTTTCAGAAAAAAATTGTGAAATTTAAATGAGTACAGAAAATAAAATAGAATTTGCATTGTGCTGGTTTGATCAAGAGGAGTGGGAGAAGCTTGCTCAAGTCGACCCTGATGGTGTTGATAATTCGTATGAAGAATGGAAAAAAGGCGCAAATAAAGCAATTTCAAATGGTCAAAAAGTGAGGAAAATATCAATTAAAATAGCAGATCTAGTTAAATGGTGTGAAGAAAATGGAAAATCACCAAACAGCAGTTCAAGGTCTGAATATGTGGCAATGCTAGCTCAAAGAAGAAATGAGAATAAAAAAACATAAGGCGCTCAAGTGCGTTCCGGCCTCCGGCCTCCACCGGACGCGTAAACACGCCGTTTAGCTCAACGTTATGCATCTCAATAAACACCGAGTGATGAAATGAAAAAAGCGTTAGTTTTAGGCGCAAGTGGTGCCACAGGCCAATTGCTTGTGGAAATACTACTTCAGAAAGGTGTCGAGCTTATCGCCATTGTTCGTAATGCAAATTCAATGACAAACATAGATAGGTCTCGCCCAAGCTTACAAATAGTTGAAGCAGAAATATCCGAAATATCGGAAAGTGAACTAGCCCAGTATCTTAGAGAGTGTGAGGTAGTTCTTTCTTGTCTAGGTCACAATTTAACTTTTAAAGGTATGTTCGGTCATCCTAAGCGGCTAGTATCTGATGCTATTAAAAAAGTGGTGCAAACTATTGAGTCCATTAAAGCTGATAATAAATTTAAAGTTATCCTCATGAATACAACAGGGAATAGCAATCGCGATATCCCTGAAAAGCCTCCTTATTCTCAAAGGATTGTTATTTCTCTATTGCGTTTTTTACTTCCTCCACATGTAGATAATGAAGAAGCTGCCGATTTTCTTCGCCTTCATGTTGGACAAAACAATAATAATATTGAGTGGGCAGCGGTTCGTCCCGATGCACTCATAAATGAGGATCAAGTAAGCCAATATGATATAAAAACTTCCCCTATTCGAAACGCAATATTTGATGCGGGCTCAACTAGCCGTATTAATGTTGCTGATTTCATATCTGAGCTAGCTGTAAATTCAGAGCTATGGAATGAATGGAAAGGGAAAATGCCAGTCATTTATAATCATGCATACAAGGCAAATCAAGCCGACGCCAAAAAGCGGCGCGGCAGATTTGCGACGTTATAAATTTAGGAGAGGTTTGTGCCAAACGGAAAGAGAATAGCGCTTCTTATTGATTGTGATAATGTCAGTCACAATTCAATAGAAGGCGTTCTGGAAGAACTTGCCAAATACGGTATGGTAAATGTCCGGCATGCACACGGTGACTGGAACAATCCGTCATTATCTGGTTGGGCGGATAAATTACATCCTCACGCCATAAGGCCTATGCAGCAGTTTGCATATACGAAAGGGAAAAATGCTACTGATTCCGCAATGATTATTGATGCCATGGATTTGCTTTATAGCAAGAATATTGATGCGTTTGCATTAATGACAAGTGATAGTGACTTTACGCCTCTCGTTTTAAGAATTCTTGAAAGTGGATTGCCTGTTTACGGGTTTGGCGAAAAGAAAACGCCTCAACCATTTGTTGATGCATGCTCTCCATTCATATATACAGAAAATTTAGTATCTGAAGAAAAGGATGATAAAAAAGCAAGCGTAAAGCCATTGGCGAAAAAGGATAAAAAGGCATTAAGAGCTGATACTGCGCTAGTCAGACTGCTCAGGATGGCTGCTGAACAAACAGCAGAGGACGATGGCTGGGCTCACATGAGCAAAGTGGGTAGCTACATATCAAACAACAATAGCTCATTTTCATCAATAAATTATGGATACAAGAAGCTTGGTGACTTAATAAAGGCTAGTGAGTTATTTAATATCGAAATGAGAAACAATGGTGCAGCCATGTATATTAAGGATGTTCGTCAATAAAATTTATAAGTCGTTCAAATTTCCAAATTGATTGGAAAAATGAGATTTCCTACAGCCTCTCCTTAGGAGAAAAAAACGGGAAGAATTATATGAGATGGTTTGTATATATATTGCTGCTATTCTTATCTTTTCCTGCTTATACGGATGAATTTAATGAGAATGAGATAAGGGAATTAGAATTAAGCATAAAGCATAATTTTAAAGCCTTTAATGATAGAGACATCAATGAATATATGAAAGATATTCACCCTGACTCACCAGTATATGCAGGAACCAAAGATTTATTATCAAAGTTATTTAAAATATACAGGTTAAAAATATCCCTTCTGGATATGAAACCATTAATGATTGATGAAGACTATTTCATATTACGCGCCAAGCAAAAATCTATAAAAATATCAGGTAAAGCGGCGTATGAAAATACTATAACGGATGTTTTGCATGTATATAAAAAATATAATAATAAGTGGGCATTATGGTCGAGTATGGTGCTGGATATTAAGTATATTGACAACTGATTCTAACCGAGAAGACAACAAGGGGCTAGCGGTTGGTTTTATTTTGAACCTGATTATTTTATACGTTCAAAAACGAACGATGAATAGGAGACGACAGCTATGACAAATGAAAACAAATCTGTACCACCGTCAGAGACAACGCAACAGGAAACTAAGGTCGAAGATGCAATTCATGAACAGGCGGCAGAGGAGCTGGACAAAGAGCCCGAGACGGAGGTTGTGAGCCTCGATAATTTTCTTGAAGAAAATGATGAGGGTGGAGACTGAGCGCCTATGCTACCTGGGGGAAAGTTCCCTCCATTCCACTCTGTTTTGTATAAAATAACAAGTTGGTAGGGTGTTATATTTCAAAAATATGATCAATGGTATTTACGTACAAATAAACGTACGATATAGCTGCATACGAGGTGTAGTGTGGTGTTATAAAAGTTGACAGATACAAGTGTCGGCTCAGTAGTAACGTCAGGTAATTGTGATACGGCCCATTTGCCTGACAACAAGGAAAAGTCATATAACAGGAGAAAGAAATGAAATGTAATGTGGGTACAATTGATCGAATCATTCGAGTAATTCTTGGTACGGGTATAATTGCAATTGGGGTCTATTTTCAATCATGGTGGGGGGCAATCGGCGCTGTTCTAATTATTACTGCAGCCATAGGTTGGTGTCCTGCTTATTTGCCTTTTGGTTTCTCCAGTTGCAAGAAGTGATTTGTCATTCAAGGCGCCGACCCTGACCAAGATTTCGTGACATCTCATGGCTACAGGTGAGCCGTATCATTGAGGTTATGACTTCTCCCATGGTATATAATGTCACCGATTATTGGGATGCCAAAACCTTACTTGATACGAGATCGTTGAACACAGAGCATCTGAAGAGGTCAATTTTTTTTAATGATTATTTCAATGGTCGATTTCCTGCAGTCTCGTAGGCATCAAAAACAATCATTTTAACGAGGATTAGAAAATGGCAAATGAAGGTTATCACGAACCAATAAATGAGCTCACAATCGAAACAAGGGATATGCATAGAGCAATTACATCGCTAATGGAAGAACTTGAAGCGGTAGATTGGTATAACCAGAGAGTTGATGCGTGTGAAAACGAAGAATTGAGAGCAATCCTTTCTCACAACAGAGATGAGGAAAAGGAACACGCTGCAATGGTTCTTGAATGGATTCGTCGACAAGATCCATCTTTTGACAAAGAGCTTAAAGACTATTTGTTTACCGAAAAAACGATTGCGCATAAATAAAAAAATATCACTCCCGTTAACCTGATCTTATTTTGCTGTCGTTGTCGTAGTGCTTGGGATGCAGGGAACCCAATGGTGTTGTCATTCCAGCGCAGGGCTGGAATCCAGCGGTTTCAACGACTTACTGGATACCGGCTCAAGCCCGGCATGACGATGTGGAGTTAATGGGACATTAGCAGTGATACAGCAGGTATTGAAAAATATATATAAGGGTTATGCAAACGTTCAGGTTTCGCTGCAATCAGGTGAAAACTTTGTTGTAATAATTCGAAGTACTACCAGCGCTGAAATAACAAACATACTCAAAATCACTTCTTCCATGCGGTATTCTCTATACCAGAGACTTATCAATTCGCCAATCAAGACGACAAGGGCTACATCTAGAATAAATGTAACCTTTACTCGTCCCATTAATAGATAAGATTTAAAAACTCTAATGAGTTCAAATGAAGCAAGAATAATTACGACATCTTTAATCATATTTTCCGCACCATTAGACCAATTGTCAGGATAAGAATGATATAGATTTAATAGTAAGTTAATGAAGCCAGAACCCATCCAGAGATAGATGGCTATCATCATGAGTCCTATAAAGAATCCTATTATACGTGAGTGCCATTCGTGGTTTAATATGAATGTTTTATAGGTTGGGGTGCTACTAGAGGTATTATCAGCCATTATATATCGATGAGATAAAAACCAGAGATTACAAGACTAATATTACAAATAGATGAAAAATCCAGTCATAGCAGATAACAAGCCAGTAAAAGTTAGCCTCTCCAAGGGGCAGGAGTACCATTTCTGTACCTGTGGTAAGTCGAAGAGCCAGCCCTTTTGTGATGGCTCACATGTGGGCACATCGTTCACCCCGCGAGTGATTGTCTCTGATGAGGAGCAGGAAGCTTATCTGTGTGCATGCAAACATACACGCAACACACCTTTTTGCGACGGTAGTCATGAGCGGTTTTCTGATGACCAGATAGGACAGGAGGGCCCTGGCATTGCGGCCGATGAAAGCCCTGTTCCACAAGTGCGTGCAACGAAAGAAGAGCCAACTGTAGAGTTTATCCATCAACTTGCCAGGGAAGGGTTATCTGTAATGGGTCATCATGGTCCGATGGGCGCTATGGGCGTCCCACGAGACCGGCTCCCACACTGGGATGATATTCAAGTTATGGTAGCTCAATTACACAAGAAACCACTTATGGAAGATATGGATATTGCTTCGGAATTAGTTATTGGACCGAATGCGAAAAAACCCCTTGTGCTAGAGATCCCATTATTTGTCTCTGACATGAGCTATGGTGCACTGTCCGAGGAGGCGAAGGTCGCTTTGGCAAAAGGTGCAGAATTAGCAGGCACTGGTATCTGCTCAGGGGAAGGCGGGATGCTTCCGGAAGAGCAGGAAGCCAATAGGCGGTATTTCTATGAACTGGCCAGTGCAAAATTTGGCTATAACGAGACTTTACTGGAAAAAGTCCAGGCTTTTCATTTCAAAGGAGGACAAGGGGCCAAAACGGGAACGGGCGGCCATCTGCCTGCTGCGAAGAATATTGGGAAGATATCTGAGGTGCGTGGCATACCCGAAGGTGAGCCGGCCATCTCGCCACCTACTTTTAGTGATTTCGATACACCAGCAGAATTCAGACAGTTTGCAGACCGGGTACGTGACATTACGGGAGGCATTCCAGTCGGCTTTAAACTGAGTGCAAATCATATTGAACGCGATATTGAGTTCGCCCTACAGGCGAGTGCAGACTACATCATTATTGATGGGCGTGGTGGTGGTACAGGAGCCGCCCCATTAATGTTCCGTGATCACATTAGCGTGCCAACCATTCCGGCACTGGCGCGTGCACGACATTATCTCGATAAGCAAGGTGTTGGCAGGAAAGTTACATTGATCATCACGGGCGGATTGCGAGTACCCAGTGACTTCATCAAAGCAATGGCCCTGGGAGCAGACGGGATCGCTATAGCAAATAGCGCAATGCAGGCAATTGGCTGTATCGCTGCAAGAATATGTGATACGAACAACTGTCCAGCCGGTATAGCGACGCAGAAACCCGAATTACGGCAAAGACTAAATGTTGAGAATTCTGGGCAGAGACTTGCTAATTATTTGAATTCATCAGTTGAGTTGATGAAAGTCATGGCCAGAGCATGTGGCCATTCACATTTAAATAAATTTAGCAGTGATGATATTGCTACCTTTGATTTCAAGCTTGCACAATTGTCGGGGATTCCCTTTTCTGGGTTTGATCCTGAGAGGCCATAATGTTGAGCAAGGTGCTGGGAACTTTCCCCTCTACTTGAGAAAGATCAACAGCCTGAACGTAGTTTCAGGTTAGTGCCATAACCGAAAACGGAGAGCAAGTAACTCAAGCCGACCAAAAACTCTTAACCATTACTATTTTTTTGTAGTATTCTACCGGACACTAGAAAAACCACTTTCCGGCCGGGTTTCTGGTTGGTTATTAAAGCATGATGCTCAGTTATTACACATCAACCTAAACATAAGGGAAAAGTTATGAAAATCAAATTATTAATCCTTGGAACTGCGATGCTGTTTACAATCGGTTCTATAGCTACGATGGCCTTCGCAAGTCCAGATCAGAAACATGGCGAAGAAAAAAGTGCTCATCAAGAAGATGGGGAAGGTGACCACGCGGAGGGACACACGGGCAGCATGAGCGTTATTATGCAAAGGCTAAAACGTGAACTTGGCGATAAATACAATCAGCCCGTACCCACCGCCACCAAAGAACAACTGGCATCTGGGAAAAAAATATATGCTAAATCGTGTGTAGCCTGTCACGGTGAGAGCGGCAAAGGAAACGGTCCGGCCGCTGCGGCCTTTAAGCAAAAACCCGCTGACTTTACCGATCCTGAACACTCAAGATTTTATTCTGACCAGGGGCGTATGTATATCATCAAAAAAGGCATTACAGGCACACCCATGTCAGGTTGGGAAGCTGTACTCAATGAAAAAGAAATCCAGTCAGTACACGCCTATATTCGTTCACTAAGAAGTCCCGAAAAGGAAGGGAAACAGGGGCACGATGATCATCATTGAATAACGTGAATTACTTTACCGTTTCTATGAACACTTTCCGGAGGTAGAACACCGCCCAGTTGTGCATAAAAATACGTCCTGGTGTCAGGGTTGAGCTGCAGAGAAAGTATTTATTTTTTGCAGTACACTCCCCTGGTACTTTCCAGGCCAGTCGCATTTCTGGTCGTTAACCTGACAGAAAACTGGTTACTTCGCCTTGAGACATACAAACTACTGGATGTTGTGAGAAATGAAGATATGGGTAGATGCTGATGCCTGTCCAGCCGTGATTAAGGAAATTTTATTCAGGGCGGCAAATAGAACAGAAGTACCCATAACACTGGTTGCTAACCATATTTTGCATATACCTCTATCACGGTTTATCACTTTCTTACAGGTTCCCGCTGGCTTTGATGTTGCAGATGCTGAGATTGTTAAACGCCTGGCCGCTGGCGATCTTGTCATAACAGGCGATATTCCTCTGGCTTCGGAGGTAATTGATAAAGGTGCTCATGCCTTAAATCCTCGAGGAGAGCGGTATACAGCTGAAAACATTAAAGCGCGTTTAAATATGCGAGATTTCATGGATACACTCCGAGCCAGTGGAATTAATTCTGGTGGCCCCCCCGCGTTAAGTAAAAGTGATCGACAATCCTTTGCCAATGAACTGGACAAATTCTTGACCCGGTTTGCAACGAATTAATCAAAATAAACTTTCAAGAGGCGAGACGATGCTGAACAATATAATAAAATATCTCATAACTTTTTTCTTTCTCATGGTGGCCTTAAGTGCAAGTGCTGTAGAGCCATCAGGTGACATGAATCTGATAATTGCCAAGGATAAAATCCGCGTACATGCGCGCTATTATCGGGCAATGAATAATAATCATAAAATCGCATTATTGTTTCACCAGGCAGGCTCCAACTCCATGGAATATGAACCGATTTTGTCGGCTTTTCATATTTTGGGTTTTGATACCCTGACAGTAGATCAACGTTCAGGGGGTACGCGCTGGGGTGTTGACAATATGACTGTCAAGCGTCTGGGGGAATCGACCGAGTACGCAGAGGCCTATCCCGATCTTGAGGCCGCTTTACAGTACGCTATAAAGCGTAAATATAATAAGATACTTGTTGTCGGGAGTTCGTACTCAGCATCATTGGCAATCGTTTTGGCCAGTAAGAACCCAGACAAGATTCTAGCGGTGGCAGCTTTTTCCCCCGGTGAGTATTTTCCTGACAAGAACTGGATTAAAACTGCTGCTGCGAGGTTGAAAGTTCCTCTGTATATCACAGGGGCGCCTAATGAAAGGCAGCGGGTTGAAGAGGTTATCATCAAGGCAAAAGGTAATGATGTCACCTACTATCGGCCAACGAACTCTGTTCATGGCATATCTTCATTGCGCAAGGACCAGAATCCAGAAGGCTATAAAAGCAATATGGAGAACTTTTCAAAATTTCTGAAGCGCTTCAAGTGACCAACCAGGGGTACCCGTCAATTCAATACAACAAAAAAGCCCCGCACTGATGCGGGGCTTTTTTGTACTCATGAATTATTCAGAAATTTCCTGAATCTTACATCATACCGCCCATGCCACCCATGCCGCCCATGCCACCCATATCTGGCATAGCGCCACCAGCATCATCGCTGGGTTTATCAGCAACCATCGCTTCAGTGGTGATCATCAGGCCCGCAATAGATGCCGCATTCTGCAGAGCTGTACGGGTTACCTTAGTCGGATCGAGGATGCCCATTTCGATCATGTCACCGTATTCACCGGTCGCCGCGTTGTAACCGAAGTTACCTTTGCCTTCTGCGATCCTGTTAACGACGACGGAGCCTTCTGCTCCGGCATTGGCAACGATCTGGCGCACTGGATCCTCCAGCGCACGCACTGCAATAGTGATACCAACGTCCTGGTCGGGGTTATCACCTTTGATCTTTTTAACAACGCTGGAAATACGAATCAGCGCTACACCACCACCGGGTACTACGCCTTCCTCTACTGCAGCACGGGTAGCATGCAGAGCATCTTCTACGCGTGCTTTTTTCTCTTTCATTTCGACTTCTGTTGCCGCACCAACCTTGATTACAGCAACACCTCCGGCCAATTTGGCTACGCGTTCCTGCATTTTTTCCTTATCGTAGTCAGAAGTAGCCTCTTCTATCTGGGTACGAATCTGAGAGACACGGGCGCTGATATCATCATGGCTACCTTCGCCGTCGATGATGGTTGTGTTTTCTTTAGTAACCTGAATGCGCTTGGCGCTACCTAGCTGCTCGACGGTAGCCGTTTCCAGACTCAGTCCGACTTCTTCAGAGATTACCTGTCCCCCTGTGAGGATGGCGATATCTTGCAGCATGGCCTTACGCCGGTCACCAAAACCTGGAGCCTTAACGCCGCAAACTTTGACGATGCCACGAATATTATTTACGACCAGTGTGGCGAGCGCTTCACCCTCAATGTCTTCAGCAATAATCATCAACGGACGACTTGCTTTGGCTACGGCTTCAAGGATTGGCAGTAGTTCACGGATATTGGATATTTTCTTCTCGTTGATAAGGATCAACGGATTTTCCATGTCAGTAGTCATGCTGTCCTGGTTGTTTACGAAATAAGGTGACAGGTAGCCGCGGTCAAACTGCATGCCTTCAACGATATCCAGTTCATTGTCCAACGCAGTACCTTCTTCGACTGTGATAACGCCTTCCTTGCCTACTTTTTCCATTGCCTTTGCAATGATGTCACCAATTGCGGTATCAGAATTTGCGGAAACGGTGCCAACTTGTGCGATTTCCTTGTGATCAGAGCATGGGCGAGACAGGTTTTTCAGCTCATCGGTAGCGGCAATAATGGCCTTGTCAATGCCACGCTTGAGATCCATAGGGTTCATGCCGGCGGCAACAGATTTCAGGCCTTCACGTACCAGTCCCTGTGCCAGAACGGTCGCTGTCGTGGTGCCGTCACCGGCGATGTCGGAGGTGCGGGAAGCAACTTCTTTCAGCATTTGCGCACCCATATTTTCGAACTTGTCATCCAGCTCTATTTCCTTGGCAACGGAAACGCCGTCTTTGGTCACTGTTGGTGCACCAAAGGCTTTGTCCAGTACGACGTTGCGGCCTTTAGGACCGAGGGTAACTTTTACTGCATCTGCCAGGATATTGACACCGGCGAGGATGCG
>VAPH01041007.1_pt1 | contig 10157 bp, 12 predicted proteins | sample 3393861 | NCBI WGS metagenome assembly VAPH01 (sample SAMN08290439, study PRJNA428436) | hydrothermal vent metagenome | isolation source: Deep-sea hydrothermal vent chimney | place: Atlantic Ocean: South-mid Altantic Ridge | reverse complement strand
TTTTTTCCAATTGACATCTTGCTTCTCCGCTAGGGCAGAGGCATAGTAGTACCCGTGCCTGAAGGCATGCAAGAACGAAAACCAAGAATCAGGAGCAAGATTTGAACTCTCCATTCGACCTCGAGGAGACGCGCGCGGCACTGTTCGCGCTCGCAGGAGACGGCGAGGACGACGCAGGCATGATCCTGCGCGTGCTCACCGAAGGCCTCGTCCAGGCCGGCGACGACACCGCGGACCTCGCGCGGCTCACGCACGCGGCCGGCGAAGTCGCCAAGCTCGGCAGCATCGTCAAGGCCCGCGCAGCCGCCGCGCTCGACGCGGCACGCGACAGGCTCGGCGACGCCATGACCGCACGCGGACAACCCGCTGTCGTGGTCGAGTGCTACGACGGCACGCGGCGCCTGCAACGCAGCGTCTCCGCCGGGTACCCCACGCTGAACGAAGGCGTCGAGCGGCCCGAGGCCGCGCAGGCGCTTGCCAAGTGGGCCATCACCGAGGACCTGGTGCAGCCCAAGTACGACACGGGCGCGCTGCGCAAGCGCGTCGTCGACCACCTCTCCGAGCAGCGCCAGGACCCCAAGGCACCGCTCGACTTCTCTCTCATGCCCGCGGACGTGCGCCGCTGCATCTCGTTTCCGAACCGTCTCACCATCTCTGACCGAAGCGCGTGATCCCCATGACGAAACCCAAGCAAGAACTCGTGCCCGCCGAAAACCCGCTCGGCTTCGGCACACTCTCCGTCCCCCGCGTCCCCGCCCAGATGGGCATTGTCTCCGCCGGCGACCTCGAGGTCCTGGCCGCGACGTTCCAGGGCATGGACATCTCCGAGTGGAAGCTGCCACGCGCGAAGAAACCCGCGGGCTTCGACACGTTCGCCATCCAGGTCGCCGGCCAGACGTCCACACCCAAGGAGTTCACCGGGACAATCATTGCCTTCCGGCCGATCAGCAAGGCGTGGTTCAAGTCGTCGGCCACGACCACGGGCGTGCCGCCCTCCTGCACCTCGCACGACGGCATTCGCGGATTTGGCGTGCGCGAGATCGACGCGGCGCCCGAAGCCGATCCCAGCGAAGCCGACTGTATTGGCTGCGCGTGGAACAAGAAGGGCTCCAAGCGCGAGCAAGGCGGCGGCGTCGGGGTCGGCAAGGACTGCTCCGACAACGCCATCCTGCTCGTCTCCGTGCCCGGCATGCTCGTGCCGCTGACGATTCAGGTCACGCCGGGCTCGCTCGCCAACTGGCAGGCGTTCCAGCTCGGGCTGCTCAACGTCCGCACCGAAGACGGCGGCGTGGCCAAGCCGACCGACTGCGTCGTTACCTTCGGGCTCGAGGCCGGGCTCAGCTCGCGCCAGCAGTCCTACAGCAAGGTCACGTTCACGCTGGTCGGCCTGCGCGAGAAGAGCGACATCGCCGACGCCGCGTCGCTGCTCTTCGCGGAGATGCTGCAACGCTCGCGCAGTACGGCCCTACTGGTCGAGGAGGTGGGGCGGTGAACCGCGTCGAGCTCGCGCTCTCGTTCCTCGAGGCCTGCGAAGAGGACGGCTGCGAGACCGTGGAGTACCTTCAGGAGGCGCTGCGCACATGGGCGCTGTGCGAGAACTATGGCGTCGACATTCGGCAGCTCGAGCAACTGCTCATCGCGTGGAAGAACGGGTAGCGGCGCGGCTCTCTCCATCGGGCCGCGACGCTGGCCGCCTCCCGGATCTACCGGGGGGCGGCTTTGTTCTTGGCGGGGCGGGGTGACGGGGGTAGGTTGCGGAGCATGACATCCCACGCGAAAGGGGCCCGGTCGAGTGAACCGAGCCCCTGATCGCAAAGCAACTGCCTAATACGGAGGCAATCGCCTTGCACCAGAATAGCAGCAGCGCGCCGGAGATCAACGAGTTCTTCGCGTCACGCCTGCCCTTTCAACTCCCGATCGGGCAGTTCGTCCACGCAAACCGCTTCGACGGCTGGTCAGGATCCGGCCGCCCCAGCGCCGCGGACTGCACCCACGTCTGCGGCGCCTACCTCGACTGCGACCTCGGCAAGGGCTTCGAGACGCTCGAGGAGATCCACACCTGGCTCGACGGGCTGCCGATGCGCCCCACGTGCCGGATCGAGACTGGGGGTGGCGTTCACAGCTGGTATTTGCTCGGCGACGAGGAAGGCGACGGGGACCTGGCCGAGAGCCCCGAGCTCCGCGACCTGCCCGCCCGCTTCGTGGCCTGGGCGCAGACCCTGGTTCCCGAGCTGGACCCCGTGGGCGACCTGGCCAGGCTGCTTCGGATGCCGGGGACCACGAACACGAAGCGCACCCCCGCCCAGGCCGTGGCCATCGTCGGCGAGCCGGGGCCGCGGTACGTCCCGAGCGATTTCGACTGGCTCCCAGCCCTTCCAGAGACCGCCCCCGCCAGACGTCCTGTAAGCCCGCGTGCTGGATCTTCGGTCCAGGACCCGCCCCAGGGCCTCCCCGGCGACAGCGTCGATCCTGGGGCCGCACGGGGCGCGCTGCGGGTGCTCACGTCGTCCGAGCCCGCACTCGGCGCGCTGCTCGAGCGCGAGGCCGCCGCCACGGCGCTCTACGACGACGACTGGTCACGCATCGACCTGGCCGTCGCCAGCCGGGTCCACGGCGCCCTGCGCCGCTGCGGGTACGTCGCTGAAGATGCGGTCGAACTCGCCTCGTGGGCGTGGCGAGACTCGCGCCGGCGGCACCCAGAGCCGAACGGGAACCACCCCGACAAGCCCGATCGGGCCGACGAGGTCCGCCGCATCGCCGAGAAACTCACCCGCGACGGCCCCGTTCAGGACCTGAACGGGTCCCCGTCGGTCCCCGCCAGCGGCATGGAGGACCACATAGCCTCCGCCAGCGCCATCGTCGGCGCCCGTATCGTCCGGATCGTCCGTGTGCACGGCGTCGGCTGCTACGTCATCGAGTTCGAGGACGGAAAGACCATCACCGTGCCGCACCTGTCCGTCGAGAGCCAGGGACGGAGCGCTTTCCAGACTGCCGCGTCCCAGGCCGGCGTCGTCACCACGAAATTTCGCGTCCCCAAGAACGGGCCGGATCCCTGGGAAGTCGCGGCCCAGCACATGATGCGGGCCGCGGTCACGAGCGAGGACGGCGAGGCCAGCTTCCCGCACGAAATCGTGCGCCAGGCGCTCAGGAAGCTGATTTTGGGCAAGTGGACCATCACTGCGAGCAGCGCCGCCTACGCTGAGAATGCCCGAACCCATCCGACGCTGGCCCAGGGCTACATCCACCAGAGCAAGAAGAAGAACGGCCCCAGCCTGCGATTCATGCTGTCCGATCTGCTCCGCGCCCTCACCGACGACGGGCACAGCATGACCGTGCCCGAGGTCGCCCGGCACTTCAAGGCCCTCGAGATCCGGTCGATCAGCGCCGCGTTCGGGAAGGCGCGGGTCCAGATGTGGTGCGCTCGCGGCGAGTTCCTCGAGCTGGCTCTCGAGAAGTCCAACCAGGCCAAGTCTGGGGATCGGCAGCTCCAGGACATGCTCGACAAGAACGCGGGGGGGGGAGGGGGGAAATCGGGGCTCTCGGACGAGGACCAGGAACCGGGCAAAAGCGCCACTGACGACCCCGAGGATGGGTTTTTTGAGGGGGGGTTCGGGGAGGGGCTGCTGTGAGCGAAATCGCTGTAGCGCGCGCCGCGGATGTGCGCATGTCACGTCGCACGACACGCCCGCGTTCTTTAACCGCGCACGCAGCGCGCACGGACGAGGCGGCCCTGTGACAATCGCCATCGACCGTCACGCCAAGGTCATCGGGCCACCCGGCACGGGCAAGACCCACACGCTCCTCGAGCTCGCCGAGAAGGCCGTGAAGCGACACGGGCCCGATCGGGTCGTCGTCGCGTCCTACACCAAGAAGGCCGCCGCCGAGATCCGGGCACGGGGCGGGCCCAACGTCCCGGACCACGTCGGCACCGTGCACTCGCTCGCCATTCGAGCCCTCAGCGCTCGGGGCGACCGGGTCGAGATCCTCCAGGACCGCTTTGGCCAGGCCCGGTTCCTCGAGGACTCGCCCCAGTGGGCCGAGGACCTCGAGGAGCTCCAGAACGAGCTGGACTACGCCAGGACCCAGGGCAGCCCGTGCTCCACGTGGAACGCCAGGCTGCGCTCGTTCTCGCTCGACTGGATGCTCTACCTCGAGGAGCAGGGCGGCACGGACTTCTACGGGCTCCTGGAGCGCGCCACACGCGAAGAGGCCCTCCCGTGCGAATCTCCCGCCGTCGTCTTCCACGACGAAGCACAGGACGCCACACGGACCGAGCGGGCCTATCTTGACTGCATGGTCCGGGCAGGCGCCGTCCTGATCGAGTTCGGAGACCCGCTCCAGACGCTCTACCAGTTCCGCGGCGCCTGTCCCAAGGCCTTCGAGCAGCGACTCGGAGCCGCAGAGCACCTCCTGGCCCAGTCGTACCGGGTGCCACGCCAGGTGCTCGAGCTGGCCCGGGCCTGGATGGGCTCTCACGGCGTGGACCTGCCGCCCTACATGCCACGGCCGGCCGACGGCCAGGTGCGTCTTCAGCGTGGCTCTGCCGCCAGCAATGACCCCGAGTTCGCCGACCGGGTTGTCGACACCGTGAACGCCACGGGCTCGATGATGGTCCTGGCACCGACGCGGCGGGGGGTCCAGGGCCTGCTCACGGAACTCCAAGCCAGGGGTTTTCCCTATGGGTCCGCTGCCCACAAGGGCCGCCCCTGGTCACCGCTGCGTGACCCCATGGCCTGCCGCGTCGCCGACCTGCTCGCACCGATCCTCGAGGGACGCCCCGGGTGGACCTGGACGGAGCTCCAGAATTGGACCTCGCTCAACCGGAAATCCATCCGGACACCCGAGTATCAGAAGCGTAAGAAGTGGCCAGTTTCGCCACTCGGGGCTCCCTCACGGCACGCTTTACGAGAGGTGCTGACCACGGCTGCATACGAACTAGTGCTGGGGGGGTGTAAAACCGCCGTGGCGGGCCAGGAAGGGCGTTTTTCCCCTCGCCAACCTGCTTTGCGCGCCTGGACGGCGCTATCAGATCAGCGTCATCTACCGCCGGAAAACCAGGAGCGCCCCGCGAGCCCCGCACCCCGCGTGTCTCCTGAGAAAACGGAGAAATGCGAGCGGCTCCTCGCCGCGGTTCTCGACCTCGCCGAGACCCGGCCCTACACCCGAGCCCTCGGCGAGTACCTGGTCCGTGTCGCCACACGTCACGGCATCGAGTACCTGCGCGGAAAACCACCGGCGCTGCACGTGTCCACGCTGCACTCAGCAAAGGGCGGTGAGGCAGACGTGGTCTGGCTCTCGGACAACCTCGGCCCCCAGTTCGCCCGCAATCGCCGTACCCTGGCGGGGCTCGAGGCGGTCCGGAACATGCTCTACGTGGGCGTGACCCGAGCACGCCACGAACTCGCCATCCTCGACCAGGCCAGACACAGTGTGTGCCTCGCCCGTTTCGTAACCCAATGACCCCAGGAAGTGAGCAGCATGGATACCAACAGCAACCGCGCCGCACGTCGGCGCACCCGGACCCTTCGGACGCTCTTCGCGGCGATTGAGCAGGCCGTCGGGCAGACGAACATGGAGACGATCGGCGTGACCGCCATCCAGATCGGGAAGATGGACCAGGGCGGGTACCTCGTGCTCGTCACGACCCCCGAGCACGATCACGAGATGGAATTCGCGTGGGGTCCCGAAGGCACCCTCGAACACACGGGGGGTCGCGTGTCCGACGAAGCCCACAACGCGCCGGAGACCCCCGCATGATCGCCTATCCGAACCCAACCCAGTCGCAGCTCGACCGCATCGCTCGGGCCAACCTCTCCATCGCCCAGCTCATCGGCACGTTCGAGAACTCGATCAACGAGGGCAGCGCCGAGCTCACGAAGGCTATCTACAACCTCGACGTGCCGGGCATCCGTGGAATGCGGGCCCGGCTGATCGAGCAAGGCAACGCCTGCGCCGATGCCGGGCTCGTGGTGCACGAGGATGCCCCCCCCGTGGAACCGCCCGGCCGGACCGTGTGGGAGAACACGAAGGACTGGGAGGACTTCGCACTCTCGTTCGCAGCGGGCGGCGTGGTCACGGAATCGAACCGGCTCGTGCAGACACGCGCCGCCGGCGGACTCCAGACGCTCTATCAGGGCCGGGCCGGTCACGAGCTGAACCTGGACGACGTGCTCTTCGAGCCCAAGGACCTGGCCCAGGGCAGCAAGTGGGGCATCCGGGCCTACAACGTCGCCGGCGTGCTGCGCGGCCTGATCGTGCGCGGCATGGGCCTCGTCACTCGCGACGCCTTCGGTAACATCACGTACCTGAACGAGGGCCACGCAGTATATGGGAATACTATCGGGACCTTCGAGATCGACCAGGCGATCATCTCCGGCAACGGCGGGCAGGCCTACCAGGAAGCGACCCGGCCGCACCTGGGGCCCGACTCGATCACGCCACGTGTCGGATTGACCTACCTGCACCACTCTAAGTTCCGCGAGAACGGGTACCTCGTCGATCCGAACGGTGGGCCCACGATCTCGGGCGGTGATCGCTCGAGTGATCCCGTCTCGATCAACGGCGGCGGCGATCGTCACGACGTGACCATCCAGGACGTGACGATCGAGACGCTCTACGGGCCCGAGTTCAACTACTCCGCCGGCGTCGCCAACAGCCGCGGCGCGATCAAGCTGCTCGCCGATTCGTGGACCCAGGGCCGCGAGAACCTCGCGGTGGCCAATGGCATCACTCAGGACCCGGGCGAGCCGCCCTGGAAAGCCAGCGGGTGGGCCTACGGAAATGTCGTGGTCACGGACTGCGACATCCGACTGCGCAACTCCGACCGGGCCGCCCTGTTCCTGCGTGGGGCCAAGAGCGCCACCATCCAGGGCAACTCGTTCGAGGACGAGGGCGACCGCGAGATCCGGATCGAGCTCGACCCCGAGCACAACCCCGGGGGCATCCTGCCGACCACGAAGGACGGCACCCCGCTCCAGCCGTGCGGATCGCTCGTGTGGCGCAACAACACCGGCCCCGGCGAGGTCCGCTATCGCGGCGAGGTCGTGGGCCCCATCGAGGGCGAGTACGTGTTCGAGGGCGGTGTGCGGAAGACGTAGCGTCCCGCCTGGCGGCCTGTAGTGGGCCTAGAATCGACGAGCGGCCGGATCACACCCTGTGAGGCGTGGTCCGGCCGCGTTCGTCACACGGGCTCTCAGGCCGCGAGTGAGGGCATCACTCAGTCCAGCGGAGCCTCCACCCAGGCGCGGACCACGGCCGCAAGCTCCCTCAGGCCCTTCAGCTCACGCTCCATGCCCTCGATGCGAGCCTCCAGCCGGGCGCGGATCGCTGCTCCGGGGCCTGATCCCGACCACGTGTGACCGCACGTGTAGCAGCCACGAAAAACGCTGCCCGGGGAATAGCACGTGTCGACGCTGCCGCACTGCGGGCAGGGGGGGGTCAATGGTTCACCCCGCGGCGCGCGATCACCGCCTGCAATCCAGCATGGCCGTCGATGTCTGCACGCGCCACGAACTCCATTCGGTACCCGTCCGGGTAGTGCGCACGGTACACCGCGTGCTTGTCGGGCGACGTGCCGTCGAGCACGCCAAGGTCGGCAGGCACGTAACCCTCTGCGGAGCAGATATGCCCCGCGAGACTGGTCCCGTCTTCCGCAATCGCTAGCGCGCTCAGCCAACCCGGGCTTCCGCCGTTCACGAGCCCGTAGATCACCGGCAGATCCCCCACGGGCAGCCCGCGCGGGTTGTGGATGGCGACAGGACGCCCCTCAAGCGCGTACTCGTGCTGCGCCAGGTAGAGCGCAGCGGCCTTGGGGGTGGTCATGATCCGGGCTCCTCGGCAAGCGCCAGAGACTCCGCTCGCTCGTCCCGCAACCGCTCCAGCCGCGAGGTCACGTCTTGCTCCATCGCGCAAAAGGCCGCCACCGCCGCCATTCCGAGCCAGCCCTTCGACTGGTCCAGCTCCAGGCCAGCGTCCAGGTACGCATCCTCGTTCTCGCAGTGCAGCAGCACCTTCGCTGCCGCGTGGTAGTAGATGATCCACGAGGACGCGTCCACGAGCTCGCTGATCGCTTCCTGCACGTCGCTGCCGTCAGCCTCGAGCTCCAGCGCCTCGCTTGCCAGGCCCTCTACGTCCTTCCAGTAGCTACGCTCGTCGTAGGTGTCTTCCATCGTCTCAGCTCCATCGGTCAGGGGAATTCGGGTCTCGTCAGCACGGGCGTTACCCGTGGACGCCTCACGGCGTTTCGACCTGGGGACGATCACACACACGGGTTGACCGTGGCCACCCACGTGTCCTCACCGTCAACCATCCGAGGCCACGTGTTCAGATTCCGCGTTCCGTCCGAGCGAGACTCGCCCGGAAACGCCTGCCCGATCTCGTCCATCGCCGCGTGGGTCGCGCAGCGTGGCCCGCCGTGTTCGCAGGCGTCGGGAAAGCAGCTCGTCGCCGATAGCGCCGCGTAGGCCACCTGACGCAGGCGGCGCAGCTCGCGGAACTCGCGGTGGAACTCGCACTCGCAGCCCAGCACCGCCAAGGGGCTGGCCGTGTGGACACGGGACCGTCCGCTTCGGAGATCGTCGGTCGAAATGCAATCGGGGGATGTCTCGGTTGGGTTCATCGTCTCAGCTCCAATTCTCAGGGGGTCAGAGGTCAACTCGTCAACGTACGGAACGTCGATACCAGCAGGTCGCGCAGGAGGCGCAGCAGGGCGCGGGTCATGACGGCACCCCATAGGCGTCAGGGTGGGCGATCGCGTAGGCGTCAGCGCACGCCTCAGAGCAGCACGCGTACACAACCGGATCGCCCCCACCAGGCACGTACCACGTCGAGTCTCCGTCAACGTCAACGTAGCGCCCGCACACCGGGCACCGCTCGCCGCGGCTCTCGACGGTCACTGCACACCCCCGCCGTTGCTCGTCTCGATCGTGAACCCCATCTCGCTCAGGCGAGCCCGAATCGCGTCGATCGGAGCCCCGTCGACGTAACCCAGCAACTCGACCAGCATCCGGAGGATCTCCGTACGCTCACGCTCAAGGTCCCGGATTGCCACGCGGGCCAGGTCCTGATTAGCACGCTTGTCGGCGTAGCCACTCATGACGGCACCTCCGCGGTCTCCACAAGCACAGCGGGGAGCACGGGGCAGCTCGGGCGGAACGTGAATGTCAAGCACCGCGATTCTGCCGAGCACGGGGCGTAGTCTCCGAGCTTCCGATAGGTGCGGACGTCGCTCCAGCCCTGCTCTCCTACGACAGTGAAGTGGACCCCCCTTGCCAGGGAGTCGAAGCGGACGGGGGTAGTCGTGGCGGGTAGTTCAGGCATTGCAGCTCCAGGGGTCAGGGGTTCTCAGGTCCACAGGGAGTATCGGACGACCGTAGCAGAGATGCAACCTGTTTCTTGAGAAAACCGTAGCGGAGAAGCTCGGCGGGTCACGGGTGGGATGGGCTTGACTTGGGGTCAAGAGGTGGCGCGGCCACGCAGGTGGGAGCCCCGTGGGAGAGATTCGTGCTCAAAGTGAGGATGATCCTCCCACCACGAGCTGGGCACCGTGGGCATGGGCCTCCACAGGGTGTGCCACGGGGGGCTAGGCCACGGGCCGGGGAGCCGCGAGCGGAGATCTCTCCCACCGGCGATGAAGCACGCTTGAAGGGCTTAGGGTTTACCCTCGGCGCGGCGCGGTTCTTGACCTGAAGTCAAGAGCAATCGGCCCTCAGACACCCGTAAAGGGGGTTGGCACACCCCATGACGGCGCGCGCGCGGGGGTCCGGGTCGTGTCCCTGCGGAATCCGTGTCACGTATCGCGCGGGAGGCGGTCGCTGATCGTGGCTCACGGGGCCTGTGCGCGTGGTGATGTGGCCTGGCGGGTGCTGTGGGCGTGCCCCGTGGGGTGGGGGCGCGGTGCGCGGTGCCCAGGCCGCGGCTCGGCGGCTCCCGGGTGCGGGTGCCACGAGCCCAGGACCACGGCGCGTGGTGCCCTGGGGCATGGGGCATGGGGGCGCTGGCACGTGGTGCCATGGCACGCTGGCCAGGTGGCATGGGGTGGGGGGCGCTGGCTGGGTGCGTCACGCTGCGCGCCAGGTGGCATGGGATGGGGGGTGGGGGTCGCTGCTCGAGGGGTCCACCCCCCGACCCGCTCGCTGTGGGTCTGGGACTCCCCCATA
>VAPH01039236.1_pt1 | contig 10159 bp, 11 predicted proteins | sample 3393861 | NCBI WGS metagenome assembly VAPH01 (sample SAMN08290439, study PRJNA428436) | hydrothermal vent metagenome | isolation source: Deep-sea hydrothermal vent chimney | place: Atlantic Ocean: South-mid Altantic Ridge | reverse complement strand
CGATTTTTAGGACTAAGTTACGGAAAGCACTAAGGAAAAAGATAAGGGTATGGTGAAACCGCATCGGCGTAGTTATTTCCGGGACAATACTATGATAGTGAAACCGGGCTGCATTATAACCATCACAGATACTATTCGCCTGAGATTGGCCGTTACCTTACAGCCGAACCAATAGGTCTGTTAGGCCTGTTAAAACAGAGTGCCGCTGCGGAAATTAATGGCGGAACAAATCTATACACTTACGCAATCAATAATCCAATCAAATATTTTGATCCTGATGGAAAATTTGTTTGTGGTGGTATTTGTGTGGGAATAGCTGTTGTTGGGATTAGTACGGCCTATAAACTTTATAGTCTTTATAAATGTATTGATGAGAACTGCCAGCAATCAGAAGAAGAGTGCAAAAAAGGTGATACCCGCCGGAATATTCAATGTAAGAGAGATTGCTTTTTTGAAACTGTTGGCCCTAAAGTCAAGAAAGGACCAAGAACAAAGCTTTGATGAGTTATGAGAATTTCTTTTAATGGTCTAATTAGAAGTATAATAATTATTTTTTCTGCTTATTTAGTTTCGCAGGGATTGTTTTTTTTGATTGGCCCAATGGTTTTTCAAATTTCATTTGACTGTCATTTTGTTGAAGATATTATTTTGCTCTATTTATTGGTGCTTCTAAATATAATAGGCAATTTATGGATTTTTTTAATGATGACAATAACCTCCATGTCTAGATTCATAAAGTCTACTGTTGCAGTAATGACTATGCTTTCTTTAGTCACCATAGTTCACTTGGCGGCATCAAATCTTAAAGAAAATATAGGTGTTGCTATATGTGAAGAATATTTTGCATTGCAAGGTTTAAGTATGGAAACGTTATACCTTTTAGTGCTGTATGGTTTTTATTTTTTAAGGGTGAGGAAAAAATTACAGATGTGAATGCTATTTATTTGGTAATAGTCAATCATCATAATCTGATATGTTTGTATAGAAACTTTTATCATTGCTGATAGTGTTTTCTGATTCATGACTGGTGGATAAATTAATGTCAAGTTTATGAAATATTATAACTAATGATGTTGTTATATAAATAAGAAAAGCAAGATCTGCAAATGGCAAAAGTACACTATAGAAACGTGAAATACTAGATAAGTCTGTATGATAAAATGATAGGCAACCGATTGATATAATGATTATATGTATTGTGAGTTTTACTATCATGATATTAGCTATATAGAGTTTATTTTATGTACTGCTTTAAGTTACCCTAAAATCACTTTCAAACTTTCATGCAACGCGGTTTGATCTTTTTCCTTTAGCCGCCCCATCGCTTTGATGATCAGAGGCTTTTCGATGGTGGTCATAACCGGCTTGATGGCGGAGGGTTTAAGCAGGCCGGCATCCTGCCAATCCTGGATAATGACTTCACCGATAACCGAAGCCGGTTTGATCTGAGAGGTCACGGCCATGATGATCAGATCAGGCCGTTCGGTATTATAGGCTTTAGAGCTGATGACCACCGCCGGGCGTTTTTTTGTGGTGGATTGATCGGTGAACGGAAATGGCACCAGGATGATGTCAGCGAACTCAAAGGGCGTCATAGATCGCATCGTCCGGATTGTCCCACACTTTTTTCAAACTCGGCTCGGCAGTTTTCATTGCGGCCTGTGTTAATTGCCGCGCCTGATCGCGTTGTTTGATGAAGTCGATAAAATCTTCTACTTCATTGATGCGTTCCGGCGGCAGGTTTTCGAGCTTGTCGATCAACGCATGTATGTGGTTGCGCTCTGTAGCCATATCAAAAATCCTCCTGTGTTTAGCCTGTTGCCTGATAAGTCTGACGCGCCTTGGCATCGCGTACCAGGCTGTCCAGCACCGACACGATCCGCTCCCGTTCTGCTGGGGTGAGTGTATCGATCTCTTTCCAGCGTTCCAGCATCGCCTTGTTTTGCAGGATGTTGGGGACTTCTTTATCGGACACCAGGTAGTCTAGCGTCACCCCGAAGGCATCGGCCAGTTTCTGGGCTACCCCGATGGAGGGCGTGATCTCGCCACGCTCATAGCGGCCGATAATGGCTCCGGAAGTCCCGACTTTCTTGCCCAGTTCCGGCTGGGACCAGCCCCTTTCCTTACGTAGCGCCAGCAGTCGGCTGGCAAATATCGTCTCTTCTGTCGCCATAATCATCACCTAAGTATCGTATAAATGCTACAAAATAGCTTGTTTCTCTAAATCTAGGCGTCTGACAGGTGATGGTCAATACCAATAGGGGTTGACTGGTTGGGTATCTATTGGTAAGTTTCATCATAAATTGGTGACGAAAAAATATTTTCAATTATTTTCAGGAGGACGATTTCATGCCCCGCATCCCCGACGCACTGATCGACCGTATCAAACAGAGCACCGACATGGTGGCCGTTATCAAAGACCGGGGCGTGAAGTTGCGCAAAACCGGTAAGCAATACAAAGGCCGCTGTCCCTTCCATGAGGAAAAGACCCCGTCTTTTACGGTGACCCCGGCGGAGCATCTGTGGCACTGTTTTGGCTGTGACAAGGGCGGCAACGTGATCCAGTTTGTCCAGTGGATGGATAAGATCAGCTTTCCGGACGCGGTCAAATGTTTAAACGGGGGGCATCAGCTGGAGGCCTTTATTGATACAGTGGCTTCCGATCAAACTCCTTCTTCCTTAACCGCCGAGCGGCCTGTGGTGAACCCGGCACAACGGGTCAAGCTGCTGACTCGTGTGGCGAACTTTTATCAAACCTGTTTTGCCAATCGCCCCGAGGGCTTGAAGTACCTGGTCAAACAACGTGGCATTAACACCGTCAGCCACTTTAAAAACTACCAGCTCGGCTACGCCGATGGCTCACTGCTGGAAGCCTTGCCGCAGGATGATGAGAGCCGCAATCTGTTCAAGGCGCTGGGCGTGCTTAGCGATAAAGGCCGCGAGTTGTTGCAGGGCTGTGTGGTGTTCCCGCTGTTTGATGATCAGGGCAATGTGGTCAATCTCTACGGTCGGCGGCTTATTGATGGTGAAGTCAATCATCTTTATCTACCGGGCGCTAAAGTTGGCCTGTGGAATTATCAGGCCGCGAGACGATCCACCTCCCTGTTACTGACCGAATCTATTCTTGATGCCTTAACGCTGATCGACCGCGGCCTGCAGGATGTCATGCCGTGTTACGGGGTGCATGGTCTGACCGATGATCTGTTAGATCACCTTGAGCGCGGCCATGTTAAAGAGGTGACCCTGTGCTTTGACGGTGATGATGCCGGCAGGCGGGGCATTGAAAAAGTCAGTGCGCAGTTAAAAGAAAAAAATATGACCGTCTATGCGATTGAATTGCCCGACGGTGAAGATGTTAACGCCTTTCTTAACCGCCATCGGGTTGAAGCCTTCCAGCGTTTATTGAAAGCATCGAATCCCCACACTACGCATCAAACCGAAGCCGAAAAAACAGACGCCGCCAACGCGCCCCGTTATGAAAAGACCGAGCACGGTTTTAAGTTGTTTATCGGTTCGCGGGGTTACGAGGTTAAAGCCATTGCCCGGCAAGGTACACAACTTAAAGCCACGGTGAAAGCCAGTGTCAAAGACAAAAACGGCTTTGAGTTACACACGCTGGATTTATACAGTGCCCGTTCACGGCAAGCGTTTGCTCGGTCGTGTGTAAACCTGTTTGATGAAGACGAGGCGCAGATCAAAAACGATCTCACGCAGGTGCTGGAGCAGGTCGAAGGCTGGCAGCCGGAGGGCAAATCCGCCACAAAAACGATTGAACCGAGTGAGGCGGAAAAAACCGCCGCCCTGGATTTTTTAAAACGGCCTGACTTGCTGGATGTGATCCAGCAAGACTTGACTATTTTAGGTGTGGCCGGTGAGGACTTAAATAAAGTGCTGTGTTATCTGGCGGCCACGTCTCGCAAGCTGGATGATCCCTTATCGCTATTGATCCAGTCGCGCAGTGCCGCCGGTAAGTCCACCTTGCAGAATGCGATCCTGTCGTTGGTGCCGGATGAGGACAAAGTGGTGTATACGCGTATGACCGACCAAGCCTTGTTTTATCAGGATGAAATGGCGCTGGTGCATAAAGTCCTGGCGCTGGAAGAAGCCGAAGGCCTGGGCGGTGCGGCCTACAGTTTACGTGCCTTGCAGTCTTCAAAAAGTGTCAGTGTGGCCACCACGTCTAAAGATCCGGTCACCGGGAAAATGAAGACCGAGCATTACACGGTCCACGGTCCCATCGCGGTGATGCTGACCACCACGCAAGCGGATCTGGATGAAGAAACCCGCTCACGCTTTTTAACCCTGACCATTGATGAGTCTGAGGCGATGACCCGGCGTATTTTTGAAAGCCAGCGTCATGCCGATACGCTGGACGGTGTGCTGCACCAAATGGATCGGCGTGACCTGCTCAACAAACATCACCATGCGCAACGATTACTGGAGCCGGTCGTGGTGATCAACTCCTTTGCCGAACAGTTGTCCTTCCCTTCCCGCTCCTTACGCGCCCGGCGCGATAACAAAAAATATCTGATGTTGATAAAAGCGATTGCTTTTTTGCACCAACACCAGCGCGAGATCAAGATCGTTGCGCGAGGCAATCAGGTGCTGCGTTATATCGATGTCACCAAAGACGATATCCGCAAGGCCAACGCCTTAGCCCTGCATGTGCTGGGGCATTCGCTGGATGAGTTGTCTGCGCCTGCCCGAAATTTACTCACCCAGATCCACGCGATGGTCAAAGCCGTATGTGAGAAGGACAGTATCAAGCCGGCTGATTATGTGTTTACCCGCAAGACCATTCGTGATGCCACCGGCTGGTCTGACTTTCAGGTGCGCACCCACATCAAGGAACTGGAAACCCTGGAATACCTCAAGTGCCGCACCGGTGCCTGGGGCAAGGAGTATGTCTACGAACTGGTTTATGACGGTGAAGGTACTGAGGGTGAACGCTTCGGCCTGAACCTGGTGGATCCCGATAGCTTCGATGTGCAGGACGCACACGTGTCGCGGGGACAGGGATGTCCAGGGGCGACGAAAAAAACCGGGGGGAATGATCGATGAATGCTCAAAAAAACATCCACTCCGAGGGCGCAAACATCGACTGCGCGGTTAAAAAGACGGACTCCGAGGGCACCCCGTGCACGAAGTCAGACGCCGCTTTTTCGTTTAGCCGCCGGGGTTTGCGGCTGGTTTTTATGACTGCAAGGCATTGTACCGGGAGAGGCACCCGGGGGGAGAGAGGGGTATGACGTTTTTAGATGGCATGACCTCATTACTGAGTCACTTGCGTCTGGGGAAATACAGTCCCAAAACCGTCACGATCTATGGCGATCAACTCACGCGTTTTGGTGCATGGTTAGCGGATCATGCGATCTATGATCTACGGCAAGTGACGAAGCAAGACATCCGGGATTATCAGGCGCATGTAAAACAGGAAGCCATTGGCCGCGAGACCCAGGCCACGCGACTCCGTGCGGTGAAACGGATGTTTAATCATCTGGTGGACATAGCCGTGATTCTGCTCGATCCCACCGAGGGGATCCAGGAAGTCAGCCGCAAGGAGACGCTGCCGCGCCCGATCTTAACGAAGCGAGAGATCGACAAACTGTTATCGGCTCCGAATACCTCGTTACCACTGGGCATTCGTGATCGTGCGTTGCTTGAAGTGTTGTATGCCACTGGCATTAGAGTCGGTGAACTGGAGCGTGTGACCATCCATCATGTGGATCTGTCCACACAGACGATACAGGTGCGACATGCCAAAGGGGGGCGGCCTCGCACTGTGCCTCTGGGCAAGACCGCCAGCAAATGGCTGAAAGAATATTTAACGCAAGTCCGACCGCGCTTAAGTAAACGCCGCCCCTTTGAGCGCACGTTGTTTTTAGTGCAAGGCGGCAGGCCGTTAGTGCAAACCCAGATCCGGCTTTTGTTACGGCAATATCGTCAACAGGTAAAAATTAAAAAACGTGTGACCCCGCATATCTTACGGCATACCTGTGCCACGCACCTGATGCAACAGGGCGCGGACATCCGCGCTATCCAGCAACTGTTAGGCCATGTCAGTTTAAATAGCACCACGGTTTATACCCGTGTCGTGCCGCTGGACGTGAAGGCGACGCACCAGCAATACCATCCCAACGAACGTAAGGACGGGCACGATGACGATCAGTGATGCTACCCGCCAATACCTAAATGCGATGAATGCGATGGGCAGAAGTCCGCATACGGTGAAGGGGGCAAAGAGCGTCTTAAAAGAACTGCATACATTTTTACATCACCTCGATGTCGATCAGATCGAACACATGGATCATGATACCCTGATGCACTACCGTGAAGAACTCGCCTGGCGGCTGACCCCCAAAGGCACCCCGTTAAGCTCACGCAGTCAAGCTGAATGTCTGGGTCACGTGCGCGCCTTCTGCCGCTGGTTAGTGGATAACGATTTACTGGTCGGCGATCCCACTTTAAAGATCCCGAATCCCAAAAAGCCACAGCCCTTACCCAAAGCGATTCTGGATCCCAAAGAGATCCGGAAGATCTTAAAACAACCGGACATGAGTACCGCAACGGGTTACCGTAACAAAGTCATTTTAGAAGTGTTGTACTGTACTGCGATCCGCAGAGCGGAAGTGTCCAACATCAAGCTGGATGATCTTGATACCGAAAGTGGATACCTCATCATCCGTGAAGGTAAGGGACGAAAGGATCGCGTGGTGCCCTTAGGGGAACAGATCTGTCAGCTCATCGAGACCTATCTTGTGGGTGTACGGGGTGACTGGATCAATAGCGATAATGATAACCACCTCTTCCTTAACCGCTGGGGGCAGGGGATGGGTCCGAACAGCGTCTGGCAAGTGGTAAAAAAATATGTCAAAGCCGCCAAACTTAAAAAGCCGGTGAGTACCCACACGTTTAGACACAGTTGCGCGACACACATGCTGCATAACGGCGCACCGATAAGACACATCCAGGAGATGTTAGGTCATGCCTCACTGGAGACCACGCAAGTGTATACGCGCATCACCATCAACGAGTTGAAGAAAATACACAGTCAGTATCATCCGAGAGAGAAGGACGCCAAGAAGTGATTGTGCATCCTGATCGCCCGTCACGTCGCTTGCAATGTCTTCCGGTATATAAGTGCCTCCAGCCAGGCAAGCGCCGCGCCGGGCTAGTGCGGTGGGTGCGGATGCCGTGGTGGCTTCGATTAAGGACAGGAGAACGAGTCGGTGTGTCGCACGCTTACGCGAGCAACACGGCCAGGGCATTAACGCCCACCAACAGACAGGCAAAAACCGCCTGACTGTTGCCGGGCTTATCCCCCCCAAGCCCCCCGAAGGGGGGATGTGAGGGCGGGGCAAGTAACATAACGCGGCATTATGCGAAGTGACCGCCCCGCAAAGAACGCGGTTCATATGGCGGCCACTGCGCATAATACAGCGTTATGCTAAATGCCCCGACGGTGTCCCCCCGCAGGCACACACCCGGCTTGCTCCGCTTCGCGTGTGCCTGCCGCCCCCGCCGGGTGCTCCAGGGTCGGCGTGCTGCGCAACCTGTTTTTTAAATCTATTCCCACCCTTAGGCTGTCAGCTAAAGAGCGGTTGCGGCCGTAAAAACCACGGCCTCCACGTCGCCCTTTAGCTGCCCGCCGTTCCGCCCTGGGTTGCCAAAAGGCGGCAACCAAAAGCAAAGGCAAAACCAGCCCGTGCCATTCTGAGAGAGGTTGTGCTTGCCTGCCCTTGAGAGGGTAGCACCGTGCTCGGTGCGTCAAGGGTAAATGCACGGCGCAAACCCCGCGCCGCCCTTGACACCCCTGCGCGCGATGCTGAGGGAAAAGGGCAATCAAGCACAACAGATCAAGGAGAAACAGATCATGAATAACTTACCCTGGGAAATTGAAAAAATCATTGAGGTCGCCAACGGCCTGCAAGCCACCGGCAGCACACCGGCCAGCACCGGTGAGCGTATCGCGGCGGCGTTCGTACTTAACCGCCAGGATTATCTACCGGACTACTACAGTGACATGGTCGAAGCCTGGGATCGGCTCGGCGAAGAATGGCAACACTACGTCAGGCTCATCAAGCAGGATTACATAGACTTAATCCACACGGCGGAATAACCCGCCACAGGTCTGTGCGCTTCGCGCACAGGCTTGAACCCGAGGCAGTGACTCAGGACAGCAGCTAAAGGAAAAAAGGGGAGAGGCAGGATAGGCATTGTGTAGCACAAATCCCCCTTTCCCCGCGCCCCTATCCCCCAATCCAGGGTCGTGAATGTGAACGCAGCACTTGCAAAATCGGGACGTTAAGCCGAAACTTATGGCAGGGAATTTTTGAAAAACAAAGAAGGAAGGTGCGTCTTCGTCAGCTCAAGCGTCCAAACTGAAAACAGCTCTTTAAGAGGGGGGTGCATCGGAGTACTGCCGGGACAATACTATGACGATGAAACCGGGCTGCATTATAATTACTTCCGGTACTATGATTCCCGAACAGGAAGGTACATCACAGCTGATTTGATTGGACTCAATGGGGGAATTAATACATACACGTACGCTCTGAATAATCCGTTGTATTGGACTGACCCGTATGGATTGATATGCCTGAGTCAGGCACAAATTGATGCTTTAGCAGGGCTAATCGGCGGTGCTGTTGGTGGTGGTGTAGCTGGAGCAGCAACTGGTTTTGCTGCTGGAGCAGCAACTGGCTTTGGTGCTGGAATTGGTGCTGTTGTCGGAGGTATCACAGGTGCAATCAGAGGTGGCGCGGCTGGTTTTGGTGCTGGGGCGGGATTAGGAGATTTAGGCGGTGTAGCATCTGGAGCTGTTGCTGGGGCACCGGGAGGAGTTGTTGGCATGGCCGGTGGTGCTGTTGGTGGTGCTATGGGCGGTGGTGCTGTTGGTGGCGCGGTAGGGGGTGCAGTTGGTGGTCTTGGTAGTCCCATGGCGGCAGTAGGTGGTGCAATAGGAGGGGGGTTAGGCAGTTTAGCAAGTAAAATGTTGAAAGAGATGAATGATTGCCCTGAAGAAGATGAATGTGGCAAGTAGAGCTAGTGATATGAAGGATATTGACAAGAAAGATGTGGGCAGGGCTTCTTGTTTATATTGTGGAGAAAAATTACCATTAATTAGGCGTTTTTCGATTTCTATATATAAGGGAGCAGAATGCCCGAAGTGTCATTCGTATATGACGTTTAGTAAAAAATATTTTGCTTTTCAGATTTTTCTTTTCTTAATGCTATTTCCTATGTTGGCATTATTTGAAAAAAATATATTATTTGGCTTTTTAGGATTACTAGGAATTGTTTTAATATCATTTCTAACTGCTTACAGGGCAAAATTAATAAAACAAAAATAAAGGTGATAGGAAATTAAAGGTGACGGAGGGAATAAATTTTAACCAGGCTAAGCCTTCACCCTAAAATCACTTTCAAACTTTCGTAAATCAATAGGGTCATATATGGTCCACCCCGTATTGCAAGACAAAATATCAATATAGCTAAAAGTATTGCTTCCATATATCCGGCCTTTTTATGAAGCGGTCTAAGCTTCTGGCCCTGATGGAATCTGCGCATATCCATCTCATTGTAGACCGCTACTTTAACCGCATAGCGTAAATCTCGGGTGGCTTGCCCCCGAGCTGGATAGCTTACAATGGGGTGTTTTTCCCATTGTCAGGTATCCAGCTTATGGAGTTACAAAAGAATACGCATCATGTATACCGTTTGATGTACCATTTTGTTTGGATACCGAAATATAGGCATAAGGTATTCCGAGAACCTTATCGAGAAGTGCTCAAAGGAATTATTGAGAAAATAGGGTATGACTATAATATTGATATAGTTGAATTAGAAATACCTGAAGATCACCTTCATATGGTTGTTCGAGGAGTTCCTAAGATGTCACCCAGCTATGTAATGCAGGTAATCAAAAGCATATCGGCAAGAGAATTTTTCAGGCATTATCCAGAGATAAAGAAGCGATATTTTTGGGGAGGCAAGTTGTGGACTAAAAGTTACTTCGTTGAAACGATAGGGAATGCCAATGAGGAAGTGATTAGAAGTTATGTTCGAGGTCAGCTTACAGAGTCTGAGAAGAAGGAAGACAAGTCTAGACAGCTCGATTTGTTTTAAAACTCGGCTCGCTTGCGGCCGAGTTTTTTAT